>Ga0187892_10002489_pt1 | contig 36710 bp, 33 predicted proteins | sample MA1701073metaG_FD_139345 | JGI IMG/M metagenome (GOLD analysis project Ga0187892, IMG submission 139345) | Bio-ooze microbial communities from a basaltic lava cave in the Kipuka Kanohina Cave System on the Island of Hawaii, USA - MA170107-3 metaG ... | reverse complement strand
GATGCCCGTCAAATGGGCGTCCCAGCGATTTTCGCCACCGAAGCATCACTCACAGTCCACGATGTCGTGAGCCGCTTCTCAATTAAGAATCAGTCCACGATGTCGTGAGACCTGACACATATGCAATATGAAATATGTCCGGCCTTTGCGCCCAAAATATTTGGGAGCCTGCTTAGTTCAAGGGAAGAGGATGGAACAGGAACTATCCACCGAAGAATTTCGCTCACAATACATTTTGAAAGAACTGCTGGCGACGGGCCAGGTGACGGTCGAGAACCTGGCCAAAGAATTGGAAGTGTCGCCTTCGACCATCCGGCGCGCGTTGCGCGAGCTTGAAGAGCAAGGACTGCTGCGTCGCACGCACGGTGGCGCGGCGCCGGTCGAACCGGCGCTCTACGAGCCTTTCCGCCACGTCTCGTCTTTCGGTGAGCAGGAGAGGCAGTGCTCCTCCGAGAAGCGCCGGATCGGACTGGCGGCGGCGGAGATGATCGCCGACGGCGAGGTCATCAGCATCGGCGCGGGAACCACGACCACGCAGATTGCGCGCGGCATCCGCCACCGGAAAAACATCATCGTCGTCACCAACGCCGTGAACATCGCCATGGAGTTGAGCCACCGCGGCGACCTGAAGGTCTTCATGTCGGGCGGCTTCCTCAGCGGCGATTGGTTTGCGCTGGTTGGCCCGACGGCGATTCAAAGTGTGAGCGAGATGTTTGTGGACAAGATGTTCGTCGGCGTGGACGGCATTCACGCCGAATCCGGATTGACCACGAACTACCCCGAACAAGCGGCCATCCACCGCCAGATGATGCGGCAAGCCCGCCAGCGCATCGTCGTCGCCGATCACCGCAAGCTGGGCGTCATCGGGACGACCCTCATCTGGCCCGCCAACGAGATTGATCTACTTATCACCGACAAGGGCGCGACTAAAGCGATGCTCGCCCCTTTCATCAGCAAAGGCATCAAGGTTCAAAAGGTCTGATGCTGCGCTGAACAGCCTACTTCCAGCCAGAGCGCAGAACAGAAAAATTCGACAACCCAGGCGAATGTCGCGTTCGCCGGTGTGCGCTTGACTCGCGCTCACTTTGATAGTAAATGAGCAGGCAATTCGCCGGATAACACAAAATAGACGCACAACGATTTTCAGACTTTCGATGACCGATTGAGGAAAAAGGTGACCACTTTGTCCATCCCCGTTTATGAAAGCTCAACGATTCTCCTTGATCACATTTCTTTCGCTGATCGGCGCGCTGTGTATCACGCCTTTTCAGGCGCAGCTTGCAAACACGCAGTCCGACACCATCGCCGTTCAGGTGGACCGGCCAGGCGCATCCATCGCTCCGACGATGTTCGGGTTGTTCTTCGAAGACATCAACTTCGGCGCTGACGGCGGGCTTTACCCTGAGCGAATCAAAAACAAATCCTTCGAGTTTCCCGACCCGATGATGGGTTGGCGGCGTGTGACGCGCGGCGACGCCAAGGGGACGTTACAAATTTACGACGCCGGATCGCGCGTCAATCTGGCCAATGCGCATTACCTGCGAATCAAGGCGGATTCCGCCAGCGGCTTTGGCGTGACGAACGAAGGCTTTCGCGGCATCGGCGTGCAGAAAGGAGCGGAGTACATATTCTCCGTTCGGGCGCGCAGCGTGGGCTCCGCGACCGCCGGGTTGCGAGTCGAAGTCGAAGACGCCGATGGAAAGAAGTTGGGCGAGGCTCGGATCACAGGTTTGACGCCGGCTTGGAAGACTCACTCCGCCGCCATAGTTCCGTCTGAAACCAGCGGCAAGACCCGCTTGAATCTGTTGGTGGAATGGCAGGGAGCGGTTGACGTCGATCTGATTTCGCTTTACCCGAAGGAGACGTGGAAGAATCGTCCAAACGGGTTGCGCGCTGATTTGGTCAAACTGCTCGCCGAGATGAAGCCGGGCTTTTTGCGCTTCCCCGGCGGCTGCATTGTCGAAGGACGGCATCTGGAGACGCGCTACCAGTGGAAGACGACGATTGGCGATCTGACCGATCGCCGCTTGATCGTCAATCGCTGGAATACAGAATTCAGGCATCGCCCGACGCCGGATTATTACCAGTCGTTCGGCCTCGGCTATTACGAATATTTTCTGCTCAGCGAAGACATCGGCGCGGAGCCGCTGCCGATCCTGAATTGCGGGATGGCGTGCCAGTTCAATTCCGGCGAACTGGCGCCGCTGGACGACCTGGATCACTACATCCAGGACGCGCTCGATCTGATCGAATTCGCCAACGGATCGGTCGCTACCGCCTGGGGCCGCAAACGCGCGGCGATGGGCCATCCCGCGCCGTTCAATTTGAAGATGCTCGGCATTGGCAACGAGCAATGGGGGCCGCAATACGTCGAACGCTACGAACGCTTCGCCAAAGCCATCAAGGCGAAGTACCCGAAGATCACGCTTGGCGCCAGCGCCGGGCCGTTCGCGGGCGACGAACGCTTCCATTACCTCTGGGGCGAGATGCGAAGGTTGAAGGCCGACATCGTGGATGAGCATTACTACATGCCGCCGAAATGGTTCCGCGACAATGTCGGGCGCTACGACGATTACCCGCGCACTGGCCCAAAGGTTTTTGCCGGAGAGTATGCTGCGCAAAGCTCCGGCGGCGGTGGCCGTCCCGAAAATCGCAACAACTGGGAATGCGCGCTCTCGGAAGCGGCCTTCATCACGGGTTTGGAACGCAACGCCGACGTGGTGACGATGTCTTCTTACGCGCCGTTGTTTGCCCACGTGGATGCCTGGCAATGGACGCCCAACCTGATCTGGTTCGACAACCTGCGCGCTTACGGAACGCCGAATTACTACGTGCAGAAATTGTTCAGCGTGAACCGCGGCTCGCGCATCTTGCCGGTTCAACTGAACGGCTCGGCGAAGAACGGGCAACAGAATCTGTTCGCCAGCGCATCGCTCGATGACAAAGCGGGCGAAGTTGTACTCAAGCTTGTAAACACCGAAGCGTCAGCCAGAGATGTTCGGATCAACCTTGCTGGCGCAGCAAAGGCCGGCCAAGCCGGAAAAGTTTTTGTGCTCTCGAACACTGATCTGAAAGCGGAGAATGGGCTGGATGAGCCGCAGAAGATTGCGCCCGTCGAGCGACAGGTCGAGGTTCCGTCAGGCGGGTTCTCTTTCACGCTCGCTCCGAATTCGCTTTCCGTTTTGCGGATTCCGGTGAACTGACATTGCGCATTGCGCATTCCAAATTGCACATTGTTTCGCAGGAGGATCTTTCTCCAAGCCTTTTTCCCCTGCTTATCAATGGGCAATGCGTAATGCGCAATGTGTAATGCGAAATCAAAAGGACAATTCATGAAGCGACGTGAGTTCATCAACACTGCGCTGGGCGGTGGCATTCTGGCGCTTGCCGGCAGCCGCTTTACCGCGCAAGAGTCGCGGCTGGCCGACGCCAGGATCGAGGTTTTGCTGGATGAGCCGATCGGCAGGATTGCGCCGGAAATCTACGGCCATTTCGTCGAACATCTGGGCGGTGTGGTCTACGACGGAGTCTGGGTCGGCGAGAACTCGAAGATTCCCAACGTCGGCGGCATTCGACAGGCGCTGGTCGAAGCGATGAAGAAGATCAAGGCCAGCGTCATCCGTTGGCCGGGCGGCTGCTTCGCCGACAGCTACAACTGGCGCGACGGCATCGGGGCGCGAGCGCAACGTCCGCGCCGTCCGAACTTCTGGGTGGACGCGCAGGAATGGCCGAAGGGCGCGCCGGACGGGCCGTGGAAATACGACCCCAACCATTTTGGGACAGATGAATTTTTGCGCTTCTGTCAGTTGTCGGGGGCGCAGCCTTATTTGGCAGCCAATCTGCGCAGCCTGACGGCGAGGGATTTTTACGAGTGGGTGGATTACTGCAATTCGCCGGCGGGGGCGACGACGCTGGCCGAGATGCGCGCCGCCGCCGGGCAACGCGAACCGTGGAAAGTGCGCTACTGGGGCGTCGGCAACGAATCGTGGGGTTGCGGCGGCAACTTCGCGCCGGAAGAGTACGTGGTCGAATATCGCCGCTTTGCCGAATGGGCGCCGCGCTACGGAATAAACCTGGCTTACATCGGCTCCGGCCCGAATGGCGGTGACTTGAGCTGGTCGCGCCGGTTTTTCGGCAAGCTGGCTGAGAAAGGCGGCTTCGGGCGGATGTGGGGCTGGGCGTTGCACCATTATTCGTGGAACGTGACCGGTGGACGCACGACCAACTGGTTCGAGGGCAAAGGCGAGGCGGTGAAGTATCCCGACGACGAGTGGTACGAACTGCTCAGCGAAGCCAACCGCATGGAGAACCTGATCACAGACCATTGGGCGGTGATGGGCGAATTCGACAGGCAGCACCGTGTGAAGCTGGTGGTGGATGAATGGGGCGCGTGGTACAAGCCGGGCAGCGAACTCCATCCGACGCACCTGCTCGGCCAGCAGGCGACGATGCGTGACGCCGTGCTCGCCGGATTGACGTTCGACATCTTCCACCGCCACGCAGACAAGGTGGCGATGGCCAACGTCGCGCAACTGATCAACTGCCTGCAAGCCCTCTTCCTCGCGCACGAAGACAAATTTATCCTGACACCGACCTATCACGTCTTCGAGATGTACGCCGCGCATCAGGGCGGTCAATCGCTCAGAACGAACGTGTCGGCGCAGCGTCTGTCATACACGCGCAACGGCAGGCCAGCGACGATGCCTGGCCTGAACGGTTCGGCTTCGTTGCACGACCGGCGGCTGGTTTTGACCGTCACCAATCCTGATCCGAAGGTGGCGAAGGAGACGGAGATCGCCGTGCGTGGCGCGGCGATCAAAGAAGTCAGCGTCACGACGCTGGCGGCCAAAGACATTCGCGCTCACAACAGTTTTGACAATCCGCGCGTGATCGAACCGCAACCGGCGCAAGCGCCGGCGCTTCGCGGCGGCACGGTGGTTTACAACTTCGCGCCCGCTTCAGTGACGCGGCTGCAAATCACATTGGCTTGAAACACGAATCAGTACCGCGAGCGGTAGCGAGCGTGGCTCAATGATGGACCGACTGATGGAGCCACGCTCGCTACCGCTCGCGGTACTGATTCGCCCGGAGGAACAATGGCTCTGAAACACACGACCAAAGCAGATGCGACTTTGAAACACGCTTCGAAAATTTCCCGGCGCGGTTTTGCCAAAGGCTTGACGACGGCGCTGATCGCCGCGCCATTTGCCGTCCGCGCGCAAGAAGGTCCATTTCGCGCTCGCGTCAAGATAGACACCGACCGCGTGATCGGAGATATCGATCCGAAAATCTACGGCAACTTCATCGAACACCTCGGACGCTGCATTGACGGCGGAGTGTTCGAGGAAGGCTCACCGCTCTCTGACTCGAACGGCTTCCGGAAGGATGTGATGGAGGCCGTCAAAAACCTGAACGTCACCCAATTGCGCTGGCCGGGCGGGAACTTCGTCTCGAACTATCATTGGAAGGACGGCATCGGCCCGCGCGATCAACGGCCACGTCGCCTGGAGATGGCCTGGGGCACGGTCGAGACCAACCGCTTCGGCACGCACGAATTTTTGCAATACGCTGAGATGATGAAGACCGAGCCTTACGTTTGCGTGAACCTCGGCACGGGCACGTGGACCGACGCGCAGCAGTGGGTCGAATACGTCAGCTCCGCGCAGGACACGGCGATGACGCGGTTGCGCAAGCAGAACGGGCGGCAGGAGCCGTGGAAAGTGACCTACTGGGGGTTGGGCAACGAGATGGACGGGCCGTGGCAGATGGGGCATCGCAGCGCCGAAGATTACGGCAAATATGCGCTGGAAGCGGCCAAGCTGATGCGTTGGACTGATCCGAACATCAAACTGATCGCCGCCGGTTCGTCACATTTTGCGCAGGGGATTGACTGGATTGGTTGGAACCGCACGATCCTTGAACACCTGAAAAACCACATTGATTATCTGGCGATTCACCTCTACGTCGGCAACCGCGATAACGACTACTATGAATTTCTGACGAGTTCGGTTGATCTGGACGACCGGATCAAAACGACGGAGGGCGTGATCAATGCGGCGATGTCTGGCATGCCGCGCAACCGGAAGATTCACATCGCGTGGGACGAATGGAATGTGTGGTATCGGGCGCGCGGCTCAGGACAGCGCGGGCGGCGCATTCTGGAAGAGCGTTACAATCTGGAAGACGCATTGGTCGTGGCCACTTTCCTGAACTCGTTCGTCAACCACGCCCACATCATCAAGATGGCCAACATGGCGCAGCTCGTGAACGTCATCGCGCCGATCTTCACCAATGAAAAAGGACTGTTTCTGCAAACGATTTATTACCCGCTGCAACTGTTTGCGAATAACACGAAGGGCAGGGCGCTCGACCTGTTTGTGGAAAGTCCGAAATACGAGAGCAAACGGTTCGGCCCTGTGCCCTACCTCGATACATCGGCTGGGTACGACAACGGCTCGCTGGTTCTGAACGTGGTCAACCGGCATCGTGACCAGGCCATCGAGGTTGAGTTTGAAATTCAGGACAAACAGTTCGCCGGGCCAATCGCGGTCTCTGAGGTGAATGGGCCGGACATCAAAGCTGAGAACGATTTCGGTGTGACGAAGGTGAAGGCGGCGACGAGTTCGGCCACGGCCGATGGGCGCAAGCTGCGTTACCGTTTCCCCGCCCACTCGTACACGATGCTCAAGGCCAAACTCGTCTGATCTCAGTTTGAAAGCGGCGTCATTTTCCTGTCCTACATTTTCCTGTTGCCAGGCTGACCAACAGGAAAATGTAGGACAGGAAAATGACGCCAAAGGGTTTTTATTGGTAGAGCCTTCTATCCTGCGACTCGCTTTAGTTGATTGATGCGGTCACGGAGTGATTGCGTGAAGCATTCAACTTCTTCCGCCGTCGCGCCGCTGGCCTGCAATCCGGCGCGCAGTTGGTTATCAGTGATGCGTCCGAGGTATTGGAGCAGCCATTTCACGTCGCTGGTGCGAATGCCGTCTTTGAAGTCGCTGGTGTGTTGGCCGGAGTAGCCGAACTCGACCAAGTCGCCCTTCACGCCTTTGACGAAGTCACCGGTCTGGCTGCGGAAGCCTCTGCAATCCCATTTTTCGCGGCTGACGAATCCGCCCCATTTGCCCATCGAACCGCCCCAATCGGTGATCAGGTAACGATCCTCTAGTCCGCCCTCTATTGTGGTTCGGAAGATGGCGGTGTTCGATCCGCGCTTCACATCGCGCACATCTTTGTTATCCCAATTCGAGACGAGCATCACCAGCGCTCTCAGTCCGTTCAGTTCCTTGGAGCCGACGAACGGGTTCTGCACCCAGCTCCAGCTCTGTTCGTCATCGAGGTTCTTGACGTTCTTGTCGCGCGCCATCTCGAAGCGGGCGTCGGCGAAACTGCCGTCGGATCTGACGTGGGATTTCGCGCGGGAGAGCTTGCCGAGACTCTCAATCCTGCCGCTGGGAACGAAGTAGGCCGGCTCGACGAAATATCCGACCGCCCAGGCGAGGCGCGTCGCAAAGGTTTCGGCGTTCACTTCGGTGCCGAACTTGGCGGTCCATCTAACGCCGTTCGCGTCGGTGACGCGGACCTTCGGGTTCGATCCCGACAGGTTTTCTTCGACGAAGGTGAAGGGCGGTTTCGGCGCTTTGTCGCGCCCGCCAAGTCCGCCCACGAAATCGAGCTTCTCGACCGCGCCGGGATCAGACCAGAGTATCGGCTTGCCTGCCTGAGAAGCGGCCTCTTTCTTTTTCTGAGTCGCCTGACTGGTTGAAGAAGCGAGAACGAGGGTGGTCATCACGAACAGGGAAGTGATCAACAAACATCTGCCGGGATTTCTGAACATATTCTTGTACTCCTGAATTGGGTTTGCGGGGCGAAAAGCGCGTGAGGCGGATTATCGCTCAACCACGCTTCCAACATTTTTGCGCTTTTCGCGTCCGGTTTTCAATTGGAAATCTGCGCCTGACAAAAACGGCCGGGCGAATCATATCAAATCCGGTTTCCCGCTTTGAATGTTTAATAAGTTTGGCTAGTATTACCTGCCGGCTCGCGCGTGACAGGCGCGCCTTTCAGATTTGCCTTAAACAGCCGGAAACGGTCTTTCACCTTTTTATGTCTTAGGAGGTACGCGCAGTGAAAAGTAACTGGCGTCGTTTTTCGATCTTTGCCATTACGGTAGTTCTTTCCCTCAGTTTCGCGGTTCCCAATCCGCAGGCGGTCACGGGCGATCGGGCCGCGCAATTCCGCCTTTCCAGCGCTTACGTGCAGGCGATGGAACTGATTCGGGAGAAATACGTCGAAGAGGTTGGTTACGAAGCGCTGAACACGGCGGCGATTCAGGGCATGCTCCGCACGCTCGACCCGCACTCGAATTATTACGACCGCAAATCGTTCGAGGAGATGCGCATGGAGCAGCGCAGCCAGTATTACGGCATCGGCGCTTCCATTCAGGGACGTTATCGCGGCGTTTACATCATGGAGACCTTCAAAGACACGCCCGCGACCAAGGCCGGATTGCGTTATGGCGACCAGATCATCGCCATTGACGGGAAAAATACCGAGAGCTGGAATTCCGATCAGGTGCGCGACAACCTGCGCGGCGAACTCGGCACGGAAGTCAAAGTCACCGTCCGCCGCGCCGCTCTTTCGCAACCGGTCACGGTCACGCTCGAACGCGCAGCGGTTGATCTGCCTTCGATCTCCGGCTCTTACCTGGTCAAACCCGGCGTCGGTTACGTCGCGTTGTCGCGCGGTTTCCATTCGACGACCAGCGATGAATTGTCCACGGCGATTGGCAGTTTGCGATCGCAGGGGATGCAATCGCTGGTGCTCGACCTGCGCAGCAATCCCGGCGGTTTCCTCGATCAGGCGATTCGCGTCGCGGATAAATTTCTGCAACGCGGCCAGATCATCCTCTCGGTCCGCAGCCGCGACGGGCGCGCGGGCGACCGTGACTGGCCGGCGGAATCGGGGCTGCCCGAAAATTTCCCGCTGGTCGTGCTGATTGACGACGGCTCGGCTTCGGCTTCCGAGATTGTCGCCGGGGCCATTCAGGATCACGACCGGGGCCTGGTGGTTGGCGAACCGAGCTTCGGCAAAGGGCTGGTGCAGACGATCTTCCCGTTGCCCGGCGGAGCGGGGTTGACGCTCACCACCGCGCGTTATTACACGCCGAGCGGCAGGTTGATTCAGCGCGATTACTCGAACGGATCGAGTTACGAATACCATTTCCGCCGCAACGCGAACGGCAATGCGGATACCTCGCAAAAACCTCAGAACGATATTCGCCGCACCGATCTGGGCCGCCCGGTTTACGGCGGCGGCGGCATCGAACCCGACATCAAGATCGAAGCTCCGGCGGTCAGCAACACGCAGGGAGCGATCTGGACAAACGGATTATTTATGTTCGTCCGCGAATTGATGGCCGGGCGAGTGGCCGCTGGCGCGAATTTCCGGCGCGATATGATCGAATTCGATCATCGTCCGCAATCGGGCGAATTCATCGTCAACGACGAGGTTATGAAAGCCTACCGCGAGTTTATGGCCGACTTCCTCTCCAAGAACCAGGACCTGGGCGTGACGATGAAGATGGTTGACGAGAACTTCGATTGGGCGCGCAAAAAGATTCGCGAAGAGGCGCTGTTCGCGGCCTACGGCGTGGATACGCAGAAGCGGATGACGGCGGAAGCGGACGGGCAATTGCAGCGGGCGATTACGGAGATGCCGCAGGCGGCGCAATTGGCGGAGCGGGCGCGCAAGTTGTCGCGCACGTCGAAGAAATAAGAGTGTCTGGTTGCTGACTTGGGTGGATGGCCTGCCAGACTCAGGAGTGGAATAAAAGTTATGGAAGTAGTTTTGAATTTACCTGACAACCTCTATGCGCAAGTGGCGCGACTTGCTCAATTGACGAATCGTGATGTTTCGCTGGTTCTGACCGATACAATTGAGAGTGTCATATTTCCGCTTGGCCCTTCTCAGGCTGACCTTAAGCCAGCGGAAGAGCTTTCTGACGAAGAGTTGTTGGCAGTGACTGATCTACGAATGGATGAGGCGCAAGGCAAACGACTCGGGAAACTACTATACCGCCAACAAGCCGGAGAACTCAGCGAGGTCGAACGAAGCGAGCTTGCAGCACTGATGCAGGTTTATCACGAAGGCCTGGTGAGAAAAGCTCAGGCGCTGAGTGAAGCCGTAAAGCGAGGTTTGAGAGAGCCACTGAGTTCATGAGCCGTGGAGAGATTCCAATTAGCGTAGAACTTCGTGTCCGCGCGGCGGCGGGTAATCGTTGTGGTTACTGTCACTGCCCACAATGGCTGCTGAATTGGGAACTGGAGATTGAGCATATAATTTCATTGGCGCTTGGTGGTTCCGATGACGAAGGAAATCTCTGGCTCTCTTGCCGGTCGTGCAACTGCTTCAAGGGAATTCAAATCAACGCTTACGATCCGGAGACAGAACGCCGGGTGAAGCTGTTCAACCCGCGACTTCAAAAGTGGACGAGGCATTTCAAATGGAATGCCGACGGGACGCATATCATTGGGTTGACGGCCAGCGGACGCGCAACTGTTGTTGCGCTGAAGCTGAATAACAAATTTGCGGTTGATGTTCGTCGTTATTGGGTTTCCGCCGGCTGGCATCCACCCCAAGACTGATACTGGTAGTCGAATAAAAACGAAAAAGGCGGCTGAGCGGTCTTCAGCCGCCTTAGCTTTTCATTTCAGGCGCACACGAGTTGATTTTTATGTTCCGCTCTGCTCGCAAACAAATAATTCTCGCGTCATTCATCATTCCGCTGCTGGCGGTGGGCGGGTGGATATACGCTCGCCGCCCACAACCAGTCGTCATCGCGTCTTACGTTCCCGAATCCGCGCTCGGCTATCTGGAGATCAACAACTGGCCGCAACTCCTCGACAGTTTCACTTCGACCAATGCCTGGCGCCAACTCGCGCCCGCTTACGGCGTTTCAAACAAGCTGGATTACATCGGCAAAGTCAGCCAGTGGGATTTGATTGCGCAGATCACGGGTGGCGGGGAAGCGGCGATGCTCGCCCGCGCGCAATTCGCCATTGTCGTGACCGGACTCGAAGTTCGCGGCGAAGAGGTCAAACCCCGGCTGGCGCTGATCGCCGAGACGCATAGCAATCCGAAATCGCTCGGCGAAGCGATGGAAAGACGTTTGCCGGAACTGGCGCGGAACGTCTTCGGGCAGTTCGTCAAAGCGACTGACCGCTACAACGGGGTTCAGATCACAGCTTATCGAGCTGAAAATTCCGAGAAGCAATTGGTCTCGGCTCAGATCGAAGGCGAGTTGATCCTGGCCAATCATCCCGATCCGTTGCGCGCCTGCATTGATACGCGGCTGGGCCGCGCGCCTTCGATGGCCGGCAATTTTTATTTGCAGAACGCGCGGCCAATTGTTGCGGGCGCCGATTGCGACGGGTGTGTGTTCGGTTTTGTCAACGGCGAAGGCGTAACGCGGCTGTTGCGTTTCGGGGCTTTTTTGCTCTCCGGCGATGTGTTGAGCAAAGCCGCGCTGGCCGGAGCGATGGGCGATGTCTTCACGGAATTTTCGACGCGCGCGACCGATGGCATCGCTTACGGCGCTAACTTTGAAGATGGTGTGGTGGTTGATCGTTACGCCCTGATGCTCAAACCCGAAGTGGCCGACGCGCTGAAGACGGCGATCAAACCCAACGCGAAGGCGTTGCGCGCCACCGACCTGATTCCCGCCGAAGCCGCTGATGTGACGCTGGTCGGAGTTGAAAACCCGATGAAGGCTCTGGATGGCGTTGAGGCCGCGATCTCAGCGCGGATCGGCGCGGCGCAGAGTTTTCTGCTCCATCAATTTGTGATCGGCGCGCGCGAGGCTTTTCTGGGACTCCGGGCGAACGACAAAGCGGAGGAAGCCATCGGTGATGAGATCGCCAATTTCAACACGACAGCGGAGTCTGAAGACCGCGTCTGGCTCGTCGCTCCGCGCGACCGCGCCTTCGTGACCACTCTGGTTGAGCGCGTCTTCACGGCGCAGGGAGCCGTTTTGTCGCGCGAAAAGTACGATGGAATTGAGATCGTCAGTTCGAGTGACGATCGGCGGGGCGCGGCGGCCTTCGTCGGCGATTTCCTAGCCATTGGTAAGCGCGAACGCCTGGTCAGTCTGATTAACTCGCGGCAGCGCGGACAAAGCATCAAATCCGCGCCGCATTTCGTTGCCGCGAACCGCATTTCGCCGCCCGCGGCAGTCAGGAGTTTCACGTCGGTGAAAAACGAAAGCGGTGAGATGATGGCGGTGATCGCGCGGTGGGGAGCCACAGAGAATGGCGCGATGCCGCCCGCGCCAGCGAGCGTCGCGGCTTTGAATCAACTGCCGTTCGCTGCCAGCGCGACCTCGGTCAATGATCGCGGGATTTATGTTGAAGCGCGCTCGCCGTTCGGCAATTTTCCCTTCTTGATCTCGCTGGCGGATGGTTCGATGAAAGCCCAATCCGGGAATAGGTGATAACTTTACTCTACCGGCATCTCTGCCATAGGATTGTGGCAGGAGGAAAATGTTATGAGTGTTGAGACTGCGTTGCAAAACTTCCACGTCCCGTTGCCTGACGAACTCTACTTCGAATTGAATGCCGAGGCCGAGCGCCTGAAACAACCGGCGACACTGCTTGTGCGGATGGCGATCGAAGCTTGGCTGGAACAACACCGCGCCGCCGTTCTGCATAAAGAAATCGCCGCATACGCCGCCCGTCACGCCGGCACGTCTTTCGACCTCGACGAAGATTTAGAGGCGGCGGGGCTTGAGCATCAAGCCGCAATGCAATTGCGATGACCCCTGAATGTACGCGAAAAGACGAAACCGCTCTGCTTCGCGCCGTCAATTTGACGAAAATTTATTCAGGCCGCGCGGAAGAGGTGGTGGTCTTCCGCGACCTCAACTTCGAGATCGCGCGCGGCGAGATGGTGGCCATCGTTGGCGAGTCGGGCGCGGGCAAATCAACGTTGCTGCACCTGCTCGGCGGGCTGGATCGGCCCACTTCGGGGAGCGTGAAAGTAGACGAGTTTGACATCGCAAAAAACGCTGAGCTAGACTTGGCTCGCTTTCGAAACCGGCGTATCGGGTTCGTTTTTCAGTTTCATCACCTACTCCCCGAGTTCTCTGCCACGGAGAATGTAATGATGCCGTTGTTGATCAACGGCGTGACCAGGCGCGACGCTGCCGCGCGCGCTCGTGTTCTTTTGGAACGTGTTGGGTTGGCCAGCCGCACTGACCATCGTCCCGGAGAGCTTTCTGGCGGCGAGCAACAGCGGGTCGCGTTGGCCCGCGCGCTCGTTTGTTCACCATCGTTGCTTTTGGCGGACGAGCCGACCGGCAATCTGGACGAGCGGACGGGCGATGGAGTTCACGCTCTGGTCAGGCAATTGCAACGGGAAGAGCGGTTGACGGCGGTCATCGCCACGCACAACCGGAAGTTGGCCGGGCTTTGCGACCGTGTGACGCGACTGGAAAATGGAACGCTTAAAGCCGAGTGAATGAAATGGCGGTTCCGGCGAATTCGATTCATTGGCGGCAATGATCGAAGGCGCGGACTCAAACTTTGGATTTGGATTCGAGATGTTCGAACGTTACACAGAAAAAGCGCGTCGCGTCATCTTCTTCGCCCGCTACGAAGCCAGCCAGTTTGGCGCCTCCCAGATCGAAGCCGAACACGTTCTGCTGGGGCTGATCCGCGAAGACAAAAACCTGACCACCCGATTCTTCCACCGCTCGCACGCCAACGTTGAATCAATCCGCAAAGAGATCGAAGGGCGCACAGTAATGCGCGACCGCATCTCCTCGCAGATTGACCTGCCGCTGTCGGGCGAAGCCAAGCGCGTACTGGCGTTCGCCGCCGAAGAATCCGAACGGCTGGGCAACCGCCACATCGGCACTGAGCATTTGCTGCTCGGTTTGCTGCGCGAAGAGAATTCGGTCGCCGCCGAGATTTTGTATGAACGAGGTTTGAGGCTTTCGGACATTCGCCAGGATTTGATGCGGCAGGCGAATATGGAGCGCAACGCGCACGCACGCAAAGAGACGCCGCACCTGTTCGAATTCAGCCGCGACCTGACCGAGGCTGCGCTCGAAGGCAAACTCGATCCGCTGGTCGGGCGCGAGAGAGAGATTGATCGGGTCGTCCAGATTCTGTGCCGCCGGACGAAGAACAACCCGGTGCTGATCGGCGAACCCGGTGTGGGCAAGACGGCGATTGTCGAAGGGTTGGCGCAGCGCATCATCAACGGCGATGTGCCGTCATTCCTCGCCGATAAACGCATCCTGGCGCTCGATCTGAGCCTGGTCGTCGCCGGAACGAAATATCGTGGCCAATTCGAAGAGCGCATGAAAACGATCATGCGCGAACTGATAGACAACCCGCAGTACATCATCTTCATTGACGAATTGCATACGTTGATCGGCGCCGGGTCGGCTGAGGGCAGCCTGGATGCCGCGAACATTTTGAAGCCCGCTCTGTCGCGCGGCGAAATCCAATGCGTCGGCGCGACCACTCCCGCCGAATTCCGCAAATCTATCGAAAGAGACCGTTCGCTCGAACGCCGGTTCCAATCCGTGAAAGTTCCTGCGCCGAACGAGGTCGAGGCGATCAAGGTGTTGGAAGGCATCAAAGACCGTTACGAGTCCTATCACAACGTCCGTTACGCCGACGAAGCGATTGAGGCGGCGGTCTATCAATCGAGCCGCTATCTGAGCGAACGCTTCCTGCCGGACAAGGCGATTGACGTGATTGACGAGGCCGGCGCGCGCGTCAAATTGCGTGTGCAGCGCGAGAGCGGCTACGTCGCGCCTCCGCCGCGGTGGCAGCAGCGTGATTACCGCCACGAACCGCGCGAATACGGCAATTACCGCGACCGCGACCGCATCTATTCATCAAGCTCCCGCCGCCCGCCCGCCTATTACGAACCGCAGGAATACGAAAACATCGCCGCGCTGGTCAGCAAACAGGACATTGACGACGTGATCGCCAGTTGGACGGGCATCCCTGTCGCCTCTTTGCAGGAAGAAGAGATGCCAAAACTGTTGCGGATCGAAGAAGAGTTGCACAAGCGCGTGATCAGTCAGGAATCGGCCATCTCCGCCTTGTCGCGCGCCATTCGCCGTTCGCGCGCGGGATTGAAAAATCCGCAGCGGCCCGTCGGCTCGTTCCTGTTTTTAGGCCCAACCGGCGTGGGCAAGACCGAAGTCGCGCGGAGCTTGGCCGAATTCCTGTTCGGCGCCGAACGCGCGATGATCCGCTTCGACATGTCGGAGTTCATGGAGAAGCATTCGGTCTCGAAGCTGATCGGCTCGCCGCCGGGTTACGTCGGTTACGAAGAGGGCGGTCAATTGACCGAACGCATTCGCCGCAACCCGTATTCGGTCCTGTTGCTGGACGAGATCGAAAAAGCGCATCCGGATATTTTCAACATCCTGCTGCAGGTTTTTGAAGACGGCATCCTGACCGACGCGCTGGGCAACCGGGTTGATTTCAAGAACGTGATCGTGATTATGACCTCGAACCTCGGCGCGCGGTTCATCAGCAAGGGCGCGAACCTGGGCTTCCAATCATCGCGCGGCGACGATGTGGCCCGAACCGGAGACCGCACGATGGCCGCCGTGCGCGAAACTTTTAATCCTGAATTCATCAATCGTCTGGATGAGATCATCGTTTTCGACCCGCTGACCGACGACGATCTGTTAATGATCGTCGGGTTGCTGGTTGATCAGCTCAACCGGACGCTGACCCATCGCAAACTCGAAGTGCGATTGACCGGCGACGCCAAACGATGGATCGTCAATCAGACCTGCGCCGATCGAAGTTACGGCGCGCGTCCGTTGCGCCGCGCGTTACAGAAATACGTCGAAGACCCGCTGTCGGAAGCCCTGATTCAAGGGCGCATCGGCGTGGCTCCGCTGGTTGAAGTCTTCCTCGATGGCGCTGTTCTGAACTACCGGCCCATCAGCGGTGTGGCGCTGCCCGAAGATCTCGACCGGGAACTGTCGGAAGTACTATCAAAAGAATTGCCCGGTGAGTTGCCCGGCGAATTGAATGACCCGGATGAGGTTCTGGTCGGATAAGACCGATAGTCACGAATGACCGCGCAATCCGGTTTGGCTCGTTGTCAGTTCGTGTCCCCGATTTAATGTTCAAAGGAGATTGTCGAGTTTCCCGCCTCCTCGCCGCCTTTATATCTGTGGCGCGACTATTCAAGCCTGGGGTCTTAGCGTATAATGCCCAGTCTTAAATTATCACTGCAATCTTGGCAATGTATGTCGTTCATGAAGTTGCGATGTTCGCGGCCCCACGGGAGAAAAACCGGAGTAGGGCCGCTAACATCAGCCGCTCGAACAGTCGTCCGTGCGGCGCGCATTCGTAACCTGCGACCAACTCCGTGACCAAATCAACATTGTTCAATGGGAGAAGTTTTCATGACCAGGCGCGTTACCTTCTTGGCCAACGCATTCATTCTTGCAATCGTTTCGCTCGTTTCCACGCGATCCGTTCCGGCGCAAGTTCCGCAACCGGTTTCTTTGGCGGGCCAGGACGTGGTCGTTGAGGATGTCGAAATCCGCGGCAATCGCCGCATCCCCAAAGAGTCAATCCTCTATTACGTTCAGAGCAAGCAGAATGACCGTTTCGATCTTTCGCTGGCGCAACGCGATCTTCAGGCGATCATCCAGATGGGATTGTTCGATCCCCTGGCGACCAAGCTCTTCGTCGAAGACGGCCCGCGCAGCGGAAAGATCATCATCTTCCAGGTGAAGGAATATCCGATCATCCGCGCGCTCGAGTACCGCGGGTTGAAGTCCGCGACTGAGAGCGAAGTCCTGACCCGCTTCAAAGAGCGTCGCGTTCAGGTCAGCAAGGAGTCGCAATTCGATCCGGCGAAGGCCAACGGCGCGCGCCTGGTGGTGCGCGAACTGCTCGCCGAAAAAGGCCACCCCGACGCCGAGGTTTCGGTTGAGGTCGAAGACATTTCGGCGACGACGGTCGCCCTGATCTTCAGCGTCGAAGAAGGGCCGCGCGTCCGCGTCAAAGAGATCGAATTCACCGGCGACCGTGACGGCTTTTCGCAACGCCGTTTGCGCGGCGCGATGAAACTGGTCAAAGAGGCCGGATTGATCTCGACCTTCACCTCGAAGGACATTTACTTCAAAGAGAAACTGCTGGACGATCTGGAGCGCGTGCGCTTGTTCCTCGGAACGAAAGGTTATTTGCAGGCCAAGATCAGCGAGCCGAAGATCGAGTCTGCCGGCACGGTTTCGGGCGGTTTCCCGCTGCCGATTCCGGGGCTGCGCAAAACCGGCCCCGGATTGAAGGTCACGATCCCAGTCGAAGTCGGACGGCGTTACAAGATTTCCAAAGTTGATGAGAAAGGCGTGAGCATCTTCCAACCCGGAATCGTCACCGCTGTCTCCGGGATGAAGGTCGGCGAATACGTTGACGCCAAGAAGATTTCGGAGAACTTCTACAAGGGCGTCAAAGATTTGTATGGCACGCAGGGCTACATCCAGGCCGATGTCCAATTCATCCCGAAGTTCGTTGACAAAACTTCCGAAGAGGGCGACGTCGAGGTCACGCTTGAAGTCGATGAGGGACGCCAGTTCACGATGCGCCGTCTGGAATTCATCGGCAATACCAACACGCGCGACGTGGTGCTGCGCCGCGAGGTGCTGCTCAACGAAGGCGACGCCTACAACAAACGTTACTGGGACCTTTCGATTGTTCGCCTGAACCAGTTGGGACTCTTCGATGAGGTCAAGGAGAAAGACGCGATCACGCGCACCAACGACCGCGACCAGACCGTGGACATTGACCTGCAGGTCAAAGAGAAAGGCCGCCAGCAGATTCAGCTCAACGGCGGCGTTTCAGGCTTCGCCGGCAGCTTCTTCGGATTGGAGTATTCGACCAACAACCTGCTCGGCTACGGCGAATCGCTGTCCTTGGCGCTTTCGGGCGGCAACCGGTCACAGAGCGTCATGTTCGGATTCACCGAACCATATTTGATGGGCAAGCCGATCAGCCTCGGGTTCCAGCTCTTCGCCTCGAAGTACCAGTTCATCGGGCAGGGCTTCAATTTCAATAACGCGTCGGAGATTTTGCAGGCAAGCTTCTTCGGTCTCTCTTCGATCAACGCCGATACGTTGTTCACGCAGCGGACGGTCGGTGGCACGGTTAGTCTTTCGGGGCCGCTGCAACTCTTCACCAGGAAATTCCCGAACATCGCGCGGTTCACGCGGCTCGGCTTGTCATATTCGCTGACCGGCAACAGCATTCAGGACCCGAGGGTCAACCGCGACGCCGATCCGAAGAACGACATCCCGGTCACCTTCGCGCAGCCGCGTATCATCACCAGCCGCGTCCAACCTTCGATCTATTACAACACGAAGAACGCCTACCTCGATCCGACCAACGGCCAGAGCCTCTTCCTGGGTTTTGGGCTGGCGGGTGGCATCCTGGGCGGTGATGTGAACACGTTCGCGCCTTCGCTCGATTTTCAGTTCTTTAGGCCGGTCTTCAAACGCCGGTCAGAAAAGCCACACGTGCTGGCGATGCGTTTCAAGGCCGATCACATCCGCACTTTCGGCACGCCGTTCAACGCCTGCGTGGGCGAAATCTGTTCGCTCTCGTTCGTCGGCGGGATCCCGATCTTCGAGCGGTTCTTCCTCGGCGGCGAATACGACATCCGCGGCTACAATTTCCGCTCGATCTCGCCGGTCGTGCCCTTGGATTCATTTCTCTCGACGAAGAATGTCGGGGCCAAAGTAATAGACCCGGCTGATTCAACCAAGCTGATTGACGCGCCCGCCGGGACCGTTGATCCGAGCGTGATCCGCAACTTCACGTTCCAGTCTCCGTCGGGAGCATGCACGGGCCTCCAGGCGCCCGATTCGAGCAAGGACTGCAATACGGTCAAAGCCCGGACATTCTTCACGCCTGTCGGTGGCGACACGCAGTTCATCTACAACCTCGAATACCGCGTGCCTGTGATCAGCGTGCTGTCGGTGGCGGCTTTCGCCGATGTCGGCACGTCGTTCAATGCGCGCAAATACGAAGACCAGATCGTGACCACGGGCTTCATTAACCAGAACATTACGGCCGCCGGCGTGACACTCAATCCGGCCGGCCGTGTGGCGACGGCGGAAGAGGTCAGCAGCGCCCCGAAAGATTCATTCGGCAATCCCATCGGTTTCCGCACAGTATTTTTGCAGGGCGATTCGCGCAGTTACGACATCATCCGCACCTCGGAGCAGAACGTGAAATTCCTGTCCGACCTGCGTTCGTCATTGGGTTTGGAACTCCGCGTCCAGATGCCGGTCATCAACGTGCCGTTCCGCCTGATCTTCGCTTACAATCCGCAGGCGAAAACCGACCTGACCGATCCGACAGTGCTTTTCATCGAACGTAAAACTGCGATTCGGTTCAGCGTCGGAAGAACATTTTAAAATTGGAGACTTTGCGTAGAATGAAAATCAAACTTTTAATAACCCTGATCCTTGTGCTTCTAGCCGGTTCGAGCGCCTTCGCCCAGACCGCCGCCCAGCCGGCTGGCGGAACAGTGCCCAACATGAAGGTGGCCATTGTTGATGTGGTGGCTTTCAAAAGCGAGATACTCGAACTCAAGGTGAAATACGACAAGCTGAACACCGAATTCGCTCCGAAGCTCCGTGAGCTGGAAGCGATGCAGAACACCGCTGCCACGAAGCAAAAGGTCCTGGAAGAGAACAAGACCCTGACCCCGCAGCAACAGCAGAAGCTGGTTGAAGAGATAGAGCAGCTCAAGAAGGAGTACAACCGCTCGCTCGAAGATATGCAGACCGCCGGGCAAAAGCGCGAGCGGGAAGAGACCGAGGCGATTTACGAGAAAATAGACAAAGCGCTCAATCAGTATTTCACGAAGCACGGGATCACCGCCGTCTTCGATGTGCGCCGTTTGCAGGAGACGGGAGTTATTGTTCACGTCAAATTGCCGGACGCCAACATCACCGCCGATTTTATCAAGGAGTACAACAAGGCGAACCCGGTTCAGGCTGCGGCCGCGCCGTCGAAGTAGTCGCGGATTGAACCAGACGCAGTTCGCGATCAGATAAATGACACTTGATTTTGCAATTTTGAATAAGATTACAAGGAGCAGAACCAAAATGAAGAGACTAATTACAGCGTTCGCGATCACCGGCGTATTTTCGCTGGCCGTGATTGCGCAGACCCCGACGCCACCGTCGCGCCCAACGACGACCTCCTCCGCCCCTCCGGCCACATCCGCTCCGGCGGGCGGCGCCGGCGCTGAAGGAAAACTGGCTTTCGTCAACACCTCCGCTTTCTACCAGGGAATCAATGAGCTGAAGGTTAAGCTCGACGCCTTGAACGCGGAGTTCGAGCCGAAGAAAAAAGAGGTGCAGGCGGAAGAAGAGGCGTTGAACAACCTCAAGAACAAGATTCAAACCCAGGGCGCCACCGTCAGCGTGCAGGTTCGCACCCAGTGGGTTGAAGACGCCACCGAGAAAGAAAGGCTCCTCACCCGCAAAAAAGAGGATTACACCGCCCAGAGCCAGAAAAAACTGCAGGATGTGACGGCGCCGATTCAGGAGAAAATCTATAAATCCCTGGAGCAGTATTGCCAGCAGCGCAATATTGCCATGTTGCTGGAAGGCGTCGCCGCGCAACAGGCGAACTTGCTGGTTTTCATCTCTCAGGCGACCGACATCACCGATGATTTCATGAAGCAATATAACAGCGCCAATCCGGCGGCGGCGGCGGCGGCTCCACCTCCAACTTCGCCAGCCGGCGCGAGGAAGCCGTAACAAACGTAGCTGGCAGTAGACGTAATAGGCAGCAGGCGGTAGGCGGTAAGATTAAATCGCTGTCTACTGCCTGCTGCTTACTGTTTTATGGGGTTATGAAGCTTTCCGAACTGGCGCGGCGAATCAATGCAGAATTGCGCGGGGACGGCGCGATGGAGGTTTCGGGCGTGAATTCGCTCGCTGAAGCCCGCGTAGGCGAAGTGACCTATGTCGGCGACGCCGCGCGATTGAAGCAGGCGATCGAAAGCCGCGCGGCGGCCTTCATCGTTCCAGCCAAGCTGGCCGGTGCCGCGAATTTTTCTGACCGTCCGCTGCTCATCGCCAAAGACGCCAAGCTCGCGTTCGCTCGCGCCATCAGCGCTTTTCACGCTGTAGCCTATCAACCTCTCGGCGTCAGCCCAGACCTGATCCTGGGAGAAGGTTCGCGCGCCGGCGCCGACTGTTCGATCCATCCGCGCGTGACTGTCGGGCACGATTCGATCATCGGCGACCGCGTGACGTTGCATCCGGGTGTGGTCGTCGGCGACCACTGCCGCATCGGCGACGACACGGTGATCTTTGCCAACGTCTCGGTCTATGACCAGACGGAGGTCGGCGCGCGCTGCCGCATCCACAGCGGAACGGTCATCGGCTCGGACGGTTTCAGCTTCACCCCCGACGAAGAGGGCCGCCAGTTCAAGCTCTTGCAGATCGGTCGCGTCGTGATCGAAGACGATGTCGAGATCGGCGCGAACTGCTCGGTTGACCGCGCCGGCTTTGGCGAAACGCGCATCCGCCGTGGCGCGAAGTTCGACAACCTGATCCAGATCGGCCACAACGTCGAGATCGGCGAGAATACGGTCGTCGCGGCGCTGGCCGGATTTTCCGGGGGAACCACAATCGGTCGAAACTGCGTCATCGCGGGCCAGATCGGAACCAACCAGCACATCACCATCGGCGACGGCGCGATCATCACCGCGCGCACGGGCGTGACCAAAAGCGTCGAAGCGGGCAAACTGATGGGCGGGATGATGCCGGCGATGGATTACCAGCAGTGGCGTAAATCGCAGGTGTTGTATGCGCGGTTGCCGGAGTTGTTTGAGCGGTTGAAGAAGTTGGAGCAAAAGCTGGGCAGTTGAATTGCAAACCTATTCAGCGGGCAATATATCTTGGCCTACCGGATCGTATACTCGCCCGATGCCGAAAATCACCTACGAGCGTTGACTGCTCGACAGCGAGCCATAGTTTTAGATACAGTTGACGTACAATTGACGCATCAGCCGGCAGTCGAAACGAAAAATCGGAAGCCAATGCTCCCGAATCCACTGGCTTCGTGGGAGTTGCGGATCGGCAAGTTGAGAGTTTATTACGATGTTGAAGAATGGACTGAGGATGTGGTCTACATCATTGCCATTGGAATCAAAAAGCGCAATCGCCTATGGATTGGCGGAGAGGAAGTTGATTTATGAAGATTCTGGAACTATCTGAGGCTACCGCGCCGTTGGCGGATTACGCAAAAGACTTAGATCAAGAACCGCTTATCCTGCACGTCGGCGGCCAACCTGTTGCCGCATTGATGGCCATCGAGAATGCGGATTGGGAAACTATCTCGCTGAGTAATAATCCGAAGTTTCTCGCGATTCTCGAGCGTTCGCGGAAGCGGTTGCGCGAAGAAGGCGGTATCTCCAGCGACGAAATGCGCCGCCGTTTAGGCTTGACGAGTTGAGAGGCGGTTTTCACACTACCAACTTATGGACATCAACGAAATTCAATCAATCATTCCCCACCGCTACCCGATGCTATTGATTGATCGGGTGCTGGAGCTTGAGCCGCTCAAGCGCATCGTCGCGATCAAGAACGTGACGATGAACGAACAGGTCTTTCAGGGCCATTTTCCCGGCGCGCCCGTTTTCCCCGGCGTCTGCATCATCGAAGCGATGGCCCAGGCGGGCGCGGTGCTGCTGTTCCGCGAAGTGCCCGACCGCGAGAACAAGCTGCTCTATTTCACCGGGATCGAAGAGGCCAGGTTCCGCAAGCCGGTTCGACCGGGCGATCAATTGCGGCTGGAAGTCACGGTGATCAAATACAAGATGGGTTTCGCCAAGCTGCGCGCCGAAGCTTTCGTTGACGGCCAGCTTGTGACTGAGGCGGTGATCTCATCCGCGCTGGCCGACAGGCCGAAATAGTTCAGAATCCGGACTCTGACTTCCGACCCCGTTATGATTCATCCGACAGCAATCGTCAGTTCGCGCGCCGAGATTGGCGCAAACGTGCAGGTTGGGCCATATTCGATCATCGGCTCGAACGTCATCATCCACGGCGACGTGGAGATCGCCGGGCACGTCGTCATCGAAGGCCCGTGCGAAATTGGCCGCGGCAGTCAGATTTATCCTTTCGCTTCGATCGGGCAACCACCGCAGGATTTGAAATACAAAGGCGAAGAGACGCGACTGGTCGTGGGCTGCCGCAATGTCATCCGCGAATACGTGACGATGAATCGCGGCACTGTGGGCGGCGGCGGACTGACTTCGGTCGGCGACGACAATCTGTTCATGGCTCAATCGCACGTCGCGCACGATTGCCTCGTCGGTTCGCACAACATCTTTGCCAATTGGGCTTCGCTGGCTGGCCACGTCACGCTGGCTGATCACGTCACGCTCGGAGCCTATGTGGGCGTGCATCAATTCTGCCACGTGGGCCGTCACGCGTTCATCGGCGGCTTCTCGAAGATCGTCAAGGATGCGCTGCCTTTCGCGCGAACGGACGGCGTGGACGCGAAATGTTACGGCGCGAATACGCTGGGCTTGCGCCGCCAGGGTTTTTCCAACGAAGCGATTCGGCGCCTCCAGCGCGCCTTCGCCCTGCTGCTCGCCTCGAAGCTCAACACGACGCAGGCGATCGAACGCATCAAAACTGAATTGGCGGGCGCGCCAGAAATTGATGACTTGGTAGAGTTCATCGAAACGTCCAAGCGGGGCGTGACGAAATAGCCGCAAAATCCGAGGAGAGGTTTATGGATTTGGACCTGCAGAAGCTCGGAGAGCTGAGGGAAAAGATGCAGACCGAAGAGGATTTCGGAGCCATCTGGAAATTCTTCTTCGATCATTTCGGCGAAAACCCTGAGTTCATGGCGATGGGTGAGCGCGCCGACGAAACGATGCATTCCTTCCTCGAACCCATTCTGGAAAGCATTTGCAAACAGGCGGTCAGCCGCGAGGTGATGGTCGCGCAATTCATCCTGACCGAAGCGCCGGGACAGAAGTTTTATCACGGCCCCTGCCTGACCGATGCGGGCATCGCCGTGGTCTTCTATTTCGACGACGTGAAGACGGGGATGTTTTCGTTGACGCCTTCGCTGGGATCGGGACTGATTCATTACGCGCGTTTCTCGACCATCCCTGTGACCGACAAACATTCGGTCTTGATGCAATCGAAGAGCAACACTTCGCATTGAAGAGGATCGAGGATCGAGGATCGAAGACCGAGGATTGAAATGGAAGATCGGAAATTGGCGCGATCCTCGATCCTCGATCCTCGGTTTGAGGCGATGCCCACAAAAAGTTCAAAACTCGAGTTTCATCCGCTCGTTCCCGAACGCTGGCGGGATTTTGAATCCCTGTTCGGCGAGCGCGGCGCATGCGGCGGTTGCTGGTGTATGTGGTGGCGCATCCCGCGCTCGCAATTCAACAAACAAAAAGGCGAGAAGAACAAGAAGGCGATGAAGAAGCTGGTTGACAGCGGCCACGTTCCCGGAATCATCGCTTATCAAGACGAGCAGCCGATTGCGTGGCTCGCGGTGGCGCCGCGCGAATCTTTTTCCGTGCTCGGAGGCTCTCGCATCTTGAAGCCGGTTGATGAAAAACCGGGCTGGTCAGTGGTTTGTTTCTTCGTGACAAAAACGCATCGGCGCAGCGGAGTTTCCGTGAAGTTGCTCAAAGCCGCGATTGATTTTGTACGGGAACAAGGCGGACGGATTATCGAAGGCTATCCGATTGAACCGAAGAAAAATCAACCGGACGCTTTCGTTTGGACCGGACTGGCCGCGGCGTTTCGTAAAGCGGGATTCAAGGAAGTTTTGAGACGCTCGGAGACGCGTCCGATTATGCGTTATGAAATCAGATGACGGTGTTTAGAGTACCGGCTTTAGCCGGAAAGTGATTGGTAAATGAAACTTTCCGGCTAAAGCCGGTACTCTAAACACCGTCGCCTGATTGGTTGAGTGGCAATGAAGTACGGCTTGGTCGCAGGCAACGGTCGTTTCCCATTTCTCGTGCTTGAAGGCGCCCGCGCCGCAGGCGTCGAGATGGCAGTCGCTGCCATCAAAGAAGAAACTGATCCGAGCATCGAATCGCTCGCCTGCACAGTCGAATGGATCAGCGTCGGCCACCTGGGCAAGCTCATCAAATTCTTCAAGCGTGAAGGTGTGACGCAAGCGATTATGGCCGGGCAGGTCAAACACGTGCAAATTTTCAAGCTCAACGCGCTGCCCGACCTGCGGATGGCGCGGATGCTCACCCGGTTGAAACGGCGCAACACCGACGCGCTGATCGGAGCAGTCGCCGACGAACTCGAATCCGAAGGCATCACGTTGATTGATTCGACCACTTTCCTCCAGCCGCTCGTCGCCCGCGAAGGCGCGTTGACGAAACGCGCTCCGAACAAACACGAGATGGCCGACATCGAGTACGGACTACACGTGGCGATGGAACTCGCGCGGCTGGACCTGGGCCAAACCATCGTCGTCAAGAACCAGGCCGTGGTTGCGCTGGAAGCGATGGAAGGCACCGACGCCACGATCCGTCGCGCGTCGGAACTGGTTCGCGGGCGTTCGCTGACCGTCGTCAAAGTGGCGAAGCCGGATCAGGACATGCGCTTCGACGTGCCGGTCATCGGATTGAACACGATTGAAGCTTTGCGCGCGTGCAACGTGACGGCGATGTCAATTACGGCTGACAGGACCTTGATCTTCGACCGCCAGGAAGTGATTGCCGCAGCCGATCAAAATCGTATTGCCATCATTGGCAGAGTTGCGATTGCTAAATAAAACCGCCTGACTTAGCATACGCCCGCATTCGTCTTTAACGGCTGGTTTCTCAACCATTCAAAAACCGAGAGTCTATGTCAAACGTCTGGGTCATTTGGCTGATCATTGCCGCGATTTTCATCGCCGCCGAAGTCTTCACGCCCGGATTCTTCCTGCTCTGGTTCGGAGTTGGGGCGCTGGTCGCTGCGGTGATGGCGCTGCTCGGCATCGAGAGTTTCGCCGCGCAGATGGTGGTCTTTCTCGTTGTTTCGGTCGGGCTGGTCATCGCCTCACGCACAATCTTCGAGCGCTTCTTCACTCGTTCATCCGACGGCAATCAACTCAGATCGGGTATTGAAACGATGATCGGCCAGGTCGGCATGGTGGTCGAATCGAGCCGCGGCGCGCTCAACGAAGGCGCGGTCAGAGTTTACGGCTCGGTCTGGACGGCGTTTCCCGCCGAAGGCGAATGGCCTTTGAAAGAGGGCGATTCCGTCGCCGTCGAACGGATCGAAGGAAACTCGATCTACGTGCGGCGAACGGGCCATCACGCCCGACCCTTCACCGAAATCTCAAGGCAATAGTCATTGCCCGTTTCTACCCGATTCAGGAGGAGACAATGGGGTATCTGATTACACTGCTCGTCCTTGCCATCGTGGCGATGTACATCGCGTCGAAAACGATTCGGATCGTCCCGCAGGCGACGGTCCTGCTGATCGAACGCCTGGGCAGATACAACCGCCTGGCCGCCGGAGGTTTGAACATCGTCACGCCGTTTCTGGAACGTCCGCGCGGAGTCAACTGGAATGGCATTCGCCCCGGCACAACCCAGATTGACCTACGAGAACAGTTCACGGATCTGCTGCCGCAACCCGTGATCACGCGCGACAACGTGACGATCATGGTTGATTCGGTGATCTTTTGGCAGATCACCGATCCGGCCAAAGCCGTTTACGAAGTCAATGACCTGATCGGCGGCATCATCCAGTTGACGATCACCGCCATGCGCAACGTGATCGGCGAACTCGATCTCGACCACGCGCTCAGCTCGCGCGACACGATCAACAGCAAGCTGCGTGTGGTGCTCGACGACGCCACTCACAAATGGGGAGTCAAAGTCACGCGCGTCGAATTGAAGAACATCAACCCGCCCGAAGACGTGCGCATCACGATGGAAAAACAGATGACCGCGGAACGCAATCGCCGCGCGGTGGTGTTGCAGGCCGACGGTGAGAAGCAGGCCGCCATCACCCGCGCCGAAGGTGAAAAGCAGGCCGCGATCACCCGCGCCGAAGGCGAGAAGCAGTCGGCGATCCTGCAAGCTCAGGGCGCCGCCGAGGCGCGATTGACCGCCGCCACCGCCGAATCGGAATCCATCCGCCGCATCGCCGAATCCATCACCGGCGGCCAGGGCAACCCGGCGCAGTACCTGATAATGATGAAGTACATTGAATCGCTGAGAGAGATGTCGCGGTCGAGTAATGCGAAGGTGGTGTTTATGCCGGTCGAAACCAGCAGTGTGCTGTCGAGCATCGGCGCGTTCAAAGAAGTCTTCGGCGATCAAGGCGAGCCAGTGCCGGTCCCGCAGCAGAGATTGAGACAGTAGAAGCTTCGAGCGCCGGGCGCGGATGTTACTCGGCGTTTCTCTTCGCTCCTTTCATCAACTCCGAGTATTTCAGCGGAAAAGACCGGGCGCGCCCCTGGCTGTTCATGACGATGTGGTGCGTCTCGCCTTCAGCCAGCAACCGTCCGTCGCTCGCGCGCAAAACCTCGTAAGCGAATTTGATGGAGCGGGTGCGCAGTTGGATGACCCGCGTGCGGACGATGATCTCGTCGTCGTACCTGGCCGGAGAGTAGTACTTCACGCGGGCTTCGACCACGGGCAGATATGCGTCGTCCTCACTCTCCATATCGCGGTAATTGAAGCCGTAATCGCGGCACAACTCGACCCGCCCGACTTCCAGCCAGATCAGATAATTCGAGTGATAGACGACCCCGGCCTGGTCGGTTTCGGCGTAACGCACGCGCAGCCGCGTCTCGCTCCATTGGTGATTTTCGTTATACTGGAGAATGTCTCGCATGGATGTGGGCTACACTGCTTCAGGCAGATGCTCGAAATGGGTTCGCAGTACGTGTTGATATAACCTGAAGGCGCCAGCCCACTTGATGAAATCGCGGCTGTCGCCCATCTTGCCTGCCACGAAGCGCGCGTAGAACTCGACGGTGCTCATCCCATACTTCGACTCGAAGGCATTCATCTCCGCGACCAACGATTCGATGCTTTCGTTGATGTCGAATCGTTCTTTCAATTCGCGCAGCAGCCGCTTGCGGTCTTCGGGCGAATGTTCCGGGTATCTGATCGTGACTTTGGCCATCTCTTTGCTCCTTTCGCGCGGCATTCTAGCACAGCCGAGCGATTGATGTGGGTTGCCGCGAGCTTGCAAACATGGGGCATTTTCATCTGTGGCGATGCTATAATCGGCTTCCAAAACAAACTGGAAGCGGAGGCATAGAGTATGACATTTGTTGAACACGGCAGAGTGCAAGAGGGCAAGATCGTGTTTGCCGAGCCGTTGAAATTGCCCGAAGGCGCCGAAGTGATGGTGCGAATAGAAGTGATTGCCGATGGGGCGCAAAACGGGATAGCCGAAGAGGAATCCGACTTCGAGACCTTGCCTTTCTTCGGAATGTGGGCTGACCGCGAAGAGATGCGCGATAGCTCGTCGTGGGTGCGTCAACTGAGGGAACAATGGCGGGAACGAACATCGTTGCAGGATTGATTGACAGCGACATCCTGATTGATGCAACGCACGCAGTGCCTGATGCGCACAATTTGGTGGTTGCGCAGCGGTCGTCAGGCGGACTCAACATCAGCGTGATTTCGGCGATGGAGTTGGTCCAGGGATGTCGCAACTCAATTGAACTTACTCAGATTCGGCAATTCCTTCATCACGCAATCATCTTGCCGGTCAATTCGTCAGCCTCTCAGACTGCTTATCAGCTCATGGACACTTTCTTTTTGAGTCACGGGTTGATGATCCCGGACGCTCTCATCGCAGCGACCGCTCTGGAGCGTAGCCTTACGCTCTATACCAAGAACATTCGCCACTTCCAAATGATCCCACAGTTGAGCGTAGTTCGACCCTACTGATAGTTGGCGCCTCAATAAATTGCATGAAGGAACAAGCGAAAAAAACAGCGACGATCAGCTCAAATCGGACGCGTCTTGAAAGCCTCGTCAGCGAGCTTCACGAGTCGGAAGAGCGGCTCCGGCAGGGCGGCGGCCCCGACAAGATCGAACGCCAACACAGCCAGGGCAAGCTCACCGCGCGCGAACGCCTCGCCCGGCTGCTCGATCCGAACACGCGGTTTCAGGAAGTCGGCCTGCTAGTCGCTTACGACCAATACGACGGCCAGGCTCCGGCGGCGGGAGTCGTCACTGGCTTCGGCGTCGTTTCAGGCCGCGAAGTGGTCGTCGTAGCAAACGACGCTACGGTCAAAGCCGGTTCGTGGTGGCCCGAGACGATCAAGAAAATGCTGCGCGCGCAGGAGATCGCCATGCGTTGTCGCACGCCGATCATCTACCTGGTTGATTCGGCGGGCGTGAATTTGCCGTATCAAGACGGCGTCTTTCCCGGCCAATACGGTGCAGCGCGGATTTTTTATTACAACTCGATCATGCGCCGTTACCTGAAAGTTCCGCAGATTGCGGCGGTGATGGGGCAATGCGTGGCGGGAGGGGCTTACCTGCCCGCGCTTTCGGACGTGATCCTGATGGTCGAGGGCACGTCGTTTATGGGATTGGGCGGACCGAATCTGGTCAAAGGCGCGACGGGGCAGAAGGTGGACAGCGAGACACTGGGTGGCGCGCGGATGCACAACGCGATTTCGGGCGTGGCGCATTACCGCTCGAAGAACGACGAAGACTGCATCGAGAAAATCCGCGAGATCGTTTCGGAACTGCCAGCGAAAATGGCGACGCGAGTGAGCCTGGTTGAACCGCTCGATCCCGCGCGTCCATCAACCGATCTTTACGACATTCTCCCGGCGGATCATCGTGCGCCTTACGACGCCCGCGAGATGCTCAACTGTATTCTTGATCGGGACAGCCTCGACGAATTTCAGGCCGATTACGCGAAGGAGATGATCACTGGCCACGCGCGGGTGTGCGGCGCGAGCGTCGGCGTCATCGCCAACAATCGCGGCTTCGTGCCGGGCGCTTCCGGCAAAGCGCCGAAGATCGGCGGAATCATTTACACCGAAAGCGCCGAGAAGACCGCCTACTTCATCGAAACCTGCAACCGTCACGGCACGCCGCTGCTGTTCATCCAGGATGTTTCCGGCTTTATGGTGGGAATAGAGGCCGAGCAATCAGGCATTATTCGAGCGGGCGCTCGTTTCGTCGAAGCGATGGCGACGGCGACGGTTCCGAAGATCGTTCTGACCTTGAACCACGCCAGCGGCGCTGGTTATTACGCGATGGCTGGGCAGGGCTTCGACCCAGACTTCATCTTCACTTTGCCGACAGGGCGGATGGGCGTGATGGAAGGCGAACCGGCGGTGATGGCGCTGTTCGCCGCGCAACTCGAAAAGCTGAAAGAGCAGGGCAAACAGCCTGACGAAAAGCTGACGGCTGAGATGGATCGCGTGCGAGCCGAATACGAGCGGCAGCTCGACGCGAAATTCGCCGCCGCTCGCGGGTTCGTTGACGCGGTCATTGCGCCCGAAGACATTCGACCGGCGCTGGAACTGGCTTTGCGCGCGGCTTTGAACAATCCGGGCCGGCATCTGGGACAGTTTATTTTAGAGTGACTCCACGGCGGATGATGAAATAGAATTTAGCTCGCCCTGACTGACCAAGATCGTAGGAGGAAATGTCTTGATCGAACTTTACCTGATGCGTCATGGAATCGCCGCCGATCTGGGCGAAGCCGGCGTGGTCAAAGACGCTGACCGCCCTTTGACCCAGGAAGGACGCGCGAAGATGAAACAGGCCGCCGTGGGGTTGCGCGAGCTTGGGTTGAAATTCAACCTGATTCTGACCAGCCCGTTGCTGCGCTCCCGGCAAACGGCTGAAGTGGTCGCCGAGGCTCTGGAATTGCAGCACAAGGTCAAGATCATCGAATCGCTGGCGCCCGGCAAAGCTTTCATCGAAGGCGAAGGCCGTCACGCGGAAATCTTCCTCGAACTCGGCGCGTACCAGTTCGACCGCGCGCTGCTCGTGGGCCACATGCCCGATCTGGCCGAGCTAGCCTCGTTCCTGCTGACTGGAAATCGCAATCTCAACGTCGAATTCAAGAAAGGCTCGATCTGCGCGATTGAAGTTTCCAGCCTCCCGCCGCGCGGCCCCGGATTGTTAAGATGGATGTTGACGCCGAAGCATATGCGCCTGTTCGGAAAGTGATTTTATGAACCCCTGGCACGACGTGGAGCTTGGAGACCAGGCCCCCGAAATCTTCAACTGCATCATCGAAATCCCCATCGGCTCGATGGTCAAATACGAGCTGGACAAGAAAACCGGCTTGCTGCGCGTTGACCGCGTGCTCTTCAGCTCAGTGCATTATCCCGCCAACTACGGCTTCCTGCCGCAAACCTATTGCGACGACAACGACCCGCTCGACGTGCTGGTGCTGGGCCAGGTCGAGGTCGCGCCGCTTTGCATTATGCGGGCGAAAGCAATCGGCGTAATGCAGATGATCGATCAGAACGAAGAGGACGATAAGATCATCGCCGTCCATTACGACGACCCCGAATACCGCGATTACCGCGACATCTCGGAACTGCCCGAACACCGGCTGAAGGCTGTGAAGAGGTTCTTCGAGGATTACAAGGCGTTGGAGAACAAGCAGGTCAAGGTCGAGAGATTTATGGGGCGTTACGATGCGCTCAACATCATCGAGCGGAGCATCAAGTTGTACGCCGACTTGAAGCCGCAACTTATGAAGTAAGTACCCGTGCAAAATAAAAGGAGCATAGACAGGATTAACAGGATTTTTCAGGATTAACAGATGAACCACTCTTGAGAGGTTTTCCTGAACATCCTGAAAAATCCTGTTAATCCTGTCTATGCCGGATTATTTTTGCCGACGAACTTAAAACATCCGGGTAAGTAATGGCCGAAATCAATTGCCGCGCTGTCCGGCAAACTGGCTGCCTGCCGGACAGGGCTGCGTTGGACTTTCATTACCGTTTGCCGATACGGAAAACAATACCGACCGAGAAACGGAAGTTACTTTGGGTCTCACCCCCGAAGCGGCTGCCCAGATAGTCTATTTGAGCGACGCGGATGGCGACGCTGTTGCTCGCCTTAATGTCCAGGCCGCCGCCGATTGCGAAGGCAAAGGCGTGATCTGATTCTCCCACGGCGGAGACTCGCGCGCCGCCGAACAAGACGTGGAAAAATGGATCCACTTTATCCGAGCGGCCTGAGATGCGCGGGCCAAACAAATAGGTGACTGCGGTACCGCTTTCCCCGGACTCCGATGCGCGATAGACGCCCAAGTCTGCGACAACTCCGAAATTTTTGTTGATGTTCCCCGCAATCGAGCCATTAAAGCCATGCGCATTGACGCCCTCAGAACGCAAATACGAATAACCGGTAAAGATCTCGGCTTTGGGGGAATCCTGTGCGACAGCGGTGAGCGGCAGGAAAAGCATCACCAGTCCTGCGCAACACAATAGCTTTCTCATCTGTTGCTCCTTTAATCAGCCTTTTGCTGGTTTTTGGCCTCATTGACTACCTGCGCCATGACTGTTCAACCCGATACAGACATTGGTTGACGCCATTGATTTACTTGATGGCTACGCGCGCTATACTCGCAGTTTTGCCCTCCACCGTCAACGCCACATCCACTTCACGGCGTCCCATCAGGCTGCGCGGCAGCAGCGCGTTGACCTGATCCAGCCCTTCGAATCCGGGCGCAGGCCCAGCGTATAACGCGCCGACGGCGACTCCGCCAATCGTGATGGTCACGTTGGCCAGACTGCTGCGATGGCGAAAGCCAGTCCCGTAAAGTATCAGATAAACCTGGTCGCCTTCAGTCCCCAGATCAATCGGAATCGGAACGAAAATGTTTTGCGCCGGATCGAACCTCGCCACCGGTTCATAGGTCTGCGTTCCATCCGGCCTGACGCGCAGAGCCACAGCCGCCACCACGCCACGCCCGCTGGCGTTGGCTGTGAACAGCGCCGGCGCGACGTTCGAGATTGTGGTTAATCCACACGCGACGAACCCATCGTTCAGCGTGGCCTTCACCATCGCTACGCCAGTCGCTGTTCCCGCCGGGATCAGCAGGTTGATCTGCGTGGGCGAAACGAAAAAGAGCGGCGCGGCGCGCGCAACCCCAGTGGCGTCTCTGACCACGATTTGTGAACCAGAGATCGTCGTTGGCAACGGCAGGCCGCCCGCAGTCTGAGTCGAACTGGCCATCCCCACGCCAAACAGACTGGCGATGGATTCGGGCGCGAGCATTGCGCCGCTGAAACTGGCGGCGGAGACGGCGGCCAACGGCGGCGCGGCTGAGGACGCGGCGTATCGCCATAGCGCCTGGATAGTCTGCCCATCGCGCGGCAAGTAGACGGCGAAGCCATCACAATCCGTCCGCGCGTCGTAGGCCAGTTGCCAGAGCAAGCTCCCGGCTGTGCAATATTCCTCGACCGCCCATCGCAGCCATCGGTCATAAATTCCAGCGCGAGTCGAATCGAAAGCCCGACCCGGCGCGGCGTCGCAATTCGGCGGATCTCCGCCCGGACGTCTGCCGAATTCTCCCAGGTAAGCCGCTTTGCCCGCCGCGCGAGCCAATTGTTCGTGCGAGCGAATCCAAATCTCGGCATCGCTCGCGTCGTTCAATCCCCAACTCGACGGATAGAAGTGATAGCTGAGTAGATCAATCAAAGGTTCGCGCGCCAGCCGGTTGAAGCTGCAACTCTCATCGCCACGCACGGCGTAAGTATTGCTCAAGCCAGGATAGTTCGCCGCGTTGTCGTCAAAGCCCTCGCCGCCGTCGGCGACCAGATGGTTCGAGTCAATGCTCTTGATGTGACCGGCCATCTCGCGCGTCCACGCCAGCAACTCGTCGGCGCGCCGGGCGCGTTCGCTGGTGACGTTTGTTCTGTTGCGCAACTCGTTGCCCAACTCCCAGGCCAGGATCGTTGGGTCGTCTTTGTAGCGCACGCGAGTGACGGTGTTCTCGCGGGTGAGCAGCTTCGTGATGTAATCCTTGAACCAGCCACGGATCGTCGCGTCGGTGTAAAACATCCCCAACTGCTCTTCGGTCGGATCGGGGTTCGCTCCCAACCGCCATTGCACGTAGCGCCGTTTGCCGCCATAAGCCGTGAAGTTGTTGGTCAGATAAACGATCAGCCGAACGTTGCGCGCTTTGGCTTCGGCGATGGCTTGATCGAGCGCAACCAGATTCGGCTCGCAAAAGACGCCCGGACGCAATTGAATCGTCGCCGGATCGTTGCCTCCAATCTCGCTGGTCAATCCGCCGCAACGCGCGTCCTCGTTTTTGTACGGGTGATCGTTGAAGCCAATGGTGCGCGCGACAGTCATTCCCAACGCGAGCGCCTTGTCAAGCGCCTCGCGCGCGCCAGCCAAGTTGTTGTAAGCGATCTCCGGCTGGAGGTAGTAAGTGTTCGCGCCCGCGAAGCGAAACTCGCGCGAGCCGATCATCAACTTCCCGCCCGCGCTCGTGACGAATTCGCCTGACCTGATCGGCGGCGGCAGATCGGCCCAGCGGACGTAATCAACGCAGTAAGTCTCGTTCAAGTCGGCGTTCAACCGGATTCGCATCGCCACGTTCGGCGTGGCTTCGCGGCTGGGCGTGGACACAGCGAAGCCGTTGAGATTGCTTCCATCGCTGATGCGCAGCGTGACGCCGCCTGGCGTCCAGATGAGCGTCATCACCACTCGCCCGCCTGCGCGAATCGTGTCCCAGTTCGATATTTGCGGGTGATCCTGAAAGCGTGGATCGCCGGAGCAGGCGGCGCTGGCATCCGGCTCTGGCCGCAACAATCCCAGATGCCCGTTGGCTTTCAGGATAGCGCTGTAATGGCATTGCCCGTTCGCGCCGGTGAAGATTTCGACGCCGAAGCTCGAATCGGTGTCGCCCGACTGCGGCTTCCAACTCGCCGAGTCGAGCGCGATGGTCAAAGCGCCGTAGAGGAAACTCTGCTTGCTTTGAACGTCAGCCCGCGTCGAGCCGCCGTTGAGCGTCAGCGCGCCGCCAGTCACCGTGGGCGCGCCTTTGAAGACCTCCCACTTCGCCGGGTCGAGTTGATTGCCGTTGAATTCGTCGCCGAAGCCTCTGCCGCTCTGGGCGTTGGCTGAGATTGAAGCAATGAACAAAAGCAGCGTGAGCAGAAAGGTCTGTTTCATCCCCGCAGTCTCCGTGGTTTGTTGTGCGATTGTTTTGTGTGGATACCGACGCGCCTGTCTTATATCACTTGACGCTGATTCGCACTATGTTCCCCGGCTTGCTATCCACTCTGAACACCAAATCCACCTCTCCGCGCCCGGCCAGGCTGCGCGGCAAAGGCCCGATGTTGGCCTGATCCAGCCCGACGAAATCACCCTGCGCCCCGGCGAAGAGCGATTCTACCGGCGCGCCACCGACGCTGGCGCTGACCGCCGAGAGTGAACTGCGATTGCGAAAACCCGTGCCGAACAAAATCAGAAACACCAGCTCTCCATCCGGCCCGAGGTCAATCGGTTTGGCGACGAATCTGTTCTGCGCTTGATTGAATTCTGCGACCGGTTCGGTCGTTTGCGTTCCATCAGGCTTGACACGCAAGGCGACCGCCGCTGCAACGCCTTGCCCGCTGGCGTTGGCCGTGAACAGGCCCGGCGCGACGGCGGCGATCTGAGCCGGCCCGGTGGAGACAACACCGCTGCCGCTGGTCACTGTCACTGTGGCCGCGCCCAGAGCCGCGCCAGTCGGCAATAGGTAGTTGACCTGTGTGGGCGCGACGAAAAAGAGCGGCGCGTCGCGCGTCGTCCCCGCGTTGTCCCGAACCTTAACCGTCGTCCCGGCCAGCGTCGTTGGCAGCGGCACAGTAGTCGCCACCTGCGTAGTTGTGGCCAGCCCCGCGCCGAAAGCTGCCGCGATTGATTCGGCGGCCAATTCAGTTCCGCTGAAGCTCGCCGCCGAGACGCTGGTCACAGGCGTTTGCGCAGTGATCGTGACCGCGCCATCGGTGTAGCTGGTTTGTAGAGGATTGGCGGTAACGTCCACGATCTCGCGCGCGACGGGTTGATTGCCGAAGCTGATCTGCGCCGTCCCCGCAACGGCGTTGGCGGGAATCGAAAAAGTCACGACCACCAATTGTCGCGTCCCCGCCGCGAAAGTCTGTCCCGCCGGTTGCGCCATCACCACGCCGAGCCGCCCCTGCGCCGCCTGCAAAGCGTTGACGTTGAGCGAAGCCCCGCCCGCCCCGCTGCCCGCCACGGTCTGCGGATTTGTGAGCTGAGCCGGGTTGAAATTCAGACTGAAACCGACAGCGTTCTCATTGCCCTGCGCAACCAACTCGACGGCCACGGCTACTGATCCGCCCGCCGTCCCGCTGGCGGACACGACGCGCAGCGCGCGGGCTTGCGTGGCTTCAGTCCGGTCGGCGATTGAAATTTGGTTGAGCGCAAACAGAGCGAACGTTATCACCCAACCAATCAGTCGAGCGCGCTTTGTCGTGAATTTGAATGCAGTCATTGCAATACCTCGATGTAAGAAGCAGCTTTTTACTCAAACTAAACAAGATTCCGATAGATGCCACGACCTTGCGTCGTGGAGTCTCACGTTTGTTGCTACAGAACGACGGCTGCTTTTGAGATGCCACGACCTTGCGTCGTGGAGTCTCACGTTTGTTGCTACAGAACGACGGCTGCTT
>Ga0187892_10002488_pt1 | contig 36715 bp, 35 predicted proteins | sample MA1701073metaG_FD_139345 | JGI IMG/M metagenome (GOLD analysis project Ga0187892, IMG submission 139345) | Bio-ooze microbial communities from a basaltic lava cave in the Kipuka Kanohina Cave System on the Island of Hawaii, USA - MA170107-3 metaG ... | reverse complement strand
TCACGCTTTCTTCGCCCAGGAGACGCACCAGCCTTTCGGCGCGACGGCCTTGCCGGGGAACAGCGAGCACGGCAACCAGCCGTCACCCTGCGGCGCCTGCGCGAACTGGCAATCGGCGCAGATCTGCTCGGGCTTGTGCGTCGGGTACTTCGCGACGTCGACCGCGCGCGTGTCGTGCTTGTAGCCGAGCGCGCTCCCGACCGGATCGGTCTCCTCGAGGTGCGGCAGCTCGGCCGCGTCGGCACGCGCCGCGACGCCGAGCGCGATCGGCGCGGCAACGCCGGCGAGCGCGAGCTCGAGGAAGCGGCGGCGGCCGGGCAGATTTCGGGTTCCGGACATGGCTTTTCGTCCTTCTGCGATTCGAGTACGAGCATAGCGGCTCGCCGCTGCGCCGGTGTCGAGGCGCTATGCTCTTCGCCCGGGATTTCCGCTCCCGGACGAGGACCCGATCATCAGCGCCACCGCCCTCCAGGACACGCGTTTTCTCGAGTGCGCCCGCACCATCGCCGAGACCGGCCGCGAGCTCGCGGCGCTCGGATGGACGCCGGCGACGAGCAGCAATTTCTCGATGCGGCTCTCGCGCGACACCGCGGCGATCACGATCTCGGGACGCGACAAGGGCCGGCTGACGGACCGCGACATCATGGTCGTCGACTTCGACGCGCGCCCGGTCGGCTCGGACCATCGTCCGTCGGCCGAGACGCTGCTGCACACCCAGCTCTACGCGCGTTTCCCCGAGGTCGGCGCCGTGCTGCACACGCACTCGCTCGCGCAGACGGTCGCGTCGCGTCTGTTCGCGTCCGAGGGCGTGGTGCGGATCGAGGGTTTCGAGCTCATCAAGGCGTTCTCGGGCTACGAGACGCACGAGAGCCTGCTCGAGATTCCGGTCTTCGCGAACACGCAGGACATGGTCGCGCTCGCGCGCGAGATCGACGCCTGGTTCGACGCCGGCCGGACGATGCACGGATACTTGATCGACGGCCACGGCATCTATACGTGGGGGAAGGACATGCCGGAAACCCGGCGCCACCTCGACGCGTTCGAGTTCCTGCTGAGCGCGGAGCTCGAGCTGCGCCGCTTCCGACACTGAACGAGGAACGACGATGAGCCGCTTGCGCATTTTCCCGGAGGGATCACCGGGCGAGGTCCAGGTCGCGACGACCGATCACGCGCGCATGGCGCGCGAGCTCGAGACGATCGGCGTGCGCTTCGAGCAGTGGGACGCGGCGAAGCCGGTCAAGCCCGGAGATCCGCCCGACGCCGTCATCGCGGCATATCGCGAGGACATCGACCGGCTGATGCGCGAGGAGGGCTACCAGGCCGTCGACGTGATCAGTCTCTCGAAGGAACACCCGCAGAAGGCCGAGTTCCGCCAGAAGTTCCTCAACGAGCACACGCACGCGGAGGACGAGGTGCGCTTCTTCGTCGCGGGCGCGGGCCTTTTCACGCTGCACAAGAACGGCAAGGTCTTCGAGGTGCTCTGCGAGCAGGGCGACCTGATCGGCGTGCCGGACGGCACGCGGCACTGGTTCGACATGGGGCCGAATCCGTTTTTCGTGGCGATTCGGCTCTTCACGAACCAGGCCGGATGGGTCGCGCATTTCACGGGCGACGAGATAGCCTCGCGGTTTCCGCGGTTGGAGAACTGATCGCGCGGGAACGCCGGCCTTCGCTGCGCGAAGTCCGGCCTACTCGTGCGCCGTTGTACGCTCGCTCATGCGATATCCAGTCATCCTGACCGACATTGAAGGGACGACGTCCTCGATCGACTTCGTCAAAGACGTGCTGTTTCCGTACGCGCGCGAGCGGATGGGCGCGTACCTGCGGCTGCACGCGCGCGAGCCCGACGTGGCCGCGCAGATCGAGGCGACGGCGCGCGAGGCCGGGGTCGACGCACGGGATCTCGATGCGGTGACGCGCACGCTCGTCGCGTGGATCAACGAGGACCGCAAGGCCACGCCGCTCAAGGCGCTGCAGGGCATGATCTGGAAGGACGGCTACGCGAACGGCGACTTCGTCGCGCACGTCTACCCCGATGCGCACGCGGTGTTGAAGCGTCTGAAGGACGAAGGCCGGCAGTTGTACGTCTACTCCTCCGGCTCGGTCCCTGCGCAGCGTCTGTTCTTCGGCCACACCGGCTACGGCGATCTGACGCCCTGGTTCTCGGGCTACTTCGACACGACGAGTGGCGGCAAGCGCGAGTCGGCGTCGTATCGTCGCATCGCCGACGAGATCGGCGCGTCTCCGTCCGAGATCGTGTTCCTCTCCGACATCGCTGCCGAGCTCGACGCCGCCGCCGAGGCGGGCCTCGCGACGCGTTGGCTGCGCCGCGAAACCGACGAGCCGACGCCGCCCGGCTCGCGCCATCGCGCCGTGTCGAGCTTCGACGCGCTGGACGTTTAGGTCGCGGTCCAGCTTTCGCGCGGGGTGCCGTTTAGACTCGATCCCGATGGAACTCGCTCGCACGCTCCTCGACGGTCTCAAGCTCGTGTTCGTCGTCGTGCCGCGGCGGCCGGCGCAGCGGATCGGTCCCGGCGCGTACTGGCTGTCGCTCGCGCTGCTCGGTGCGGCGCTCGCGCTCGAATCGTGGTGGCTCGCCGGCGAGACGCGAACCTATGTGCCGCTCTCGCTGCACGGGCTCGCGTTCATCGGCGTGCTCGCGCTGCTGATCGCCTACGTGAGCGCGCTCTTCGCGCAGCGCCCCGGCTTGCTGTGGCCGCTCGCGACGCTGATCGTCGTCTCGCAGCTCTGGATCGAGGTGCTGATGTGGCCGGTCGAGCAGCTCGCGCTGCCGAACACGCCGCTCTCGACCTGGGCGCAGGAAGACATCGCGCGCAACCTCTGGATCGTCCTGAGCCTGATCGCGCTCCGGCGCGCGTTCGACTATCTCGAACCACATCGGGGTGCGGCCGTGCGCAGCGTCGCGGCACTGGCCTGCGGTGCCGCCCTGCTCGTGCCGCTGTTCGTCGTGTCGCCGTGGCCGGTGTTCTACGACGCGCCCGCGGAAGAGCCCGTGCCCGACGACAGCTACGTCGAGGCACCGTCGTTCGATCCCGAGCGCGTGATGGCGCGGCAGGAGCGGCTGGTCGACTCGGCGCTCGCGGCACTCGAGCCCCATCGATCCGGCGTCGTGGACCTCTATCTCGTCGCGTTCGGCGGCGACGGCAGCGAGCGCGTGTTCCGCAATGAGGTCGAGTACGTCGAACGCCTCTATGCGACACGCTTCGGCGCGAAGGGGCGCACGATCGCGCTCCTCAACTCACCCGACACGGTCGAGACGCGCCCGCTCGCGACGCGCCGCAACCTGCGCCGAGCGCTGCGCGGCGTCGCCGCGCGTCTGGATCCGACCGAGGACATCGTGCTGCTGTTCCTCACCTCGCACGGGAGCGAGGACCACGAGCTCTACGTCGGGCTCGATCCGTTGCCGCTCGCGCCGCTCACGCCGCGCGACGTCGACGCCGCGCTCGACGACGCCGGCTTCGAGTGGCGTGTCGTGGTCGTCTCAGCCTGCTATTCCGGCGGCTTCCTGCCCGAGCTCGAAGGTCCGGGCTCGCTGGTCATCAGTGCGGCGCGCGCCGACCGCAGCTCGTTCGGCTGCGGCGCCGAATCGGATTTCACCTGGTTCGGGCGCGCGTTCTTCATCGAGGCGCTCAACGAGACCGCGTCGCCGATCGAGGCGTTCCGGCGGGCCGAGGCGCGGATCGAAGCGTGGGAGCGCGACGAGGAGCGCGTCCGCTCGCTGCCGCAGATCCGCAGCGACGACGCGATCGAGGCGCGGCTCGCACGCTGGCTCGAAGGCCTCCAGCCCGGCCCCGCCGTGCCGTTCGATCCGCCTGCAGGCGCGGCCGCCGCCGCGGCGGCCGGCGATCAGCCCCCTTCGTAGCCGCGCACGCGGTCGCGCCCGGCGATCTTCGCGACGTAGAGCGCCTTGTCGGCGCGATCGACGAGATCGTTCGGCCCGAGCGACGGATTCGGCTCCACGCTCGCGAAGCCGACGCAGACCGAGACGTGATCGCGCCCGGTCGCGAAGCGATGCGGCAGCCGCAGCGTGCGGATCGCCTCGTGCAGACACTCGGCGCAACGCTTCGCCTCGTCGGCCGCCGTCTCCGGCAGCAATACCGCGAACTCCTCGCCGCCGTAGCGCGCGACGAGGTCGCCGGCGCGGTTGAGCGCTGCGGCGAGCGTCGTCGCGACGCGCCGCAGGCAGTCGTCGCCCGCGATGTGCCCGTAGCCGTCGTTGTAGGCCTTGAAGTGATCGATGTCGACCAGCAGCAGCGCGACCGGATGGCCGCGGCGGCGCGCGCGCCGCCATTCCTGGCGCAGCGCCGCGTCGAACTGGCGCCGGTTCGCGATGCCGGTGAGACCGTCGACGGTGGAAAGCCGCTCGAGCTTCTCGTTCGCGACGCGCAAGCGCTCGTTCGCGAGCCCGAGCTGCTCGGACTTCTCGGCGACGAGCCGCAGCGTCTCGGTGAGCTTGCGGTTGACGGTCGCGAGGTGGATCGCGCCGGCGACCTGATCGGCGAGCGCGCAGAGCATCTCGCGCTTCGCCGAGGAGAGCCGCTCTGCCGTGGCAGCCTCGATGTTCATGATGCCGAGCAGGCGCGAATGATGCCGGACCGGCACGGCGAACTCGGTCGCGACCGAGGGGTTCAGCATCACGTAGTCCGGATCGGACGTGACGTCCGGCACGAATTGCGCTTCGCCCGTCTGGAACGCGCGTCCGACCACGCCGCGCGTCATGCTCCAGAATTCCCCGGTATCGACGATCGGCAGCGTGTCGCGCGAGCTCGTCGCGGCGATCAGCGCGTCGGTGCTGCCCGCGAGCAGGATCGAGCAGAATTCGAGGTCGAAGCACTCGCGCACGAACGCGCACACGCGCTGCAGAACCTCGTCGAGCTGGTCGGATTGCAGCGCGATGTGCGAGATCCGGCTGGTGAGCTCGAACACGGTCGTGCGCCGCTGCAGCTCGAGGTGCAGGCGCCCGCCCGCGATCGCACCGGCGACCTGGTCGGCGACCGTCTGCAGCAACGGCAGATAGCCGTCGAAGATGCCGCCCCTGATGCTCTCGGCATTGATGACGCCGAGCACCTCGCCGCGATGCACGACCGGAACGCAGAGCTCCGAGCGCGTGCCGACCATCGTCTCGATGTAGCCCGGGAAGGACGAGACGTCGCTCAGCACGACGGGCTGACCTGTCGTCAGCACGTGACCGACGACGCCCGAGCTCAGCGCGCGCGTGTAGCCGACGTGGATGTCGCTTGGCAGCTCGCTCGAAACCGCGTCGCAGATGACGCGGCCGGCATCGCGATCGGCGGAGACGTACGCGACGAACTCCCAGCCGAACGCGCTGCGCACGGCGCCGACGATCCGCTGCAGCATCGGGCGGAGCTCGAGGTCCTCGGTGGCGATGCGCGCGATCTCGACGACGACGGCCAGCTGCCGGTCGGTCATCGCGCCGCTCACGATGTCCCGCGACGCCAAGGCGTTCACGGCCCTCCCGCTCCGCGGCGCCGGGACGGCGCCGCGCCTCAAGCTTAGGTCGGCTTCGGCTCGAGTGTCGAAGCGACCCGGTGGCGTTCGGCGAGCCGTCCTGCCAGCTCGCCGAGACCGAGGCCGCGCGCGCGCAGCAGCACGAGCAGGTGGAACGCAAGATCGGCAGCTTCGTCGAGCGTCGCATCGGCGTCGCGGCTGACCGCGGCGAGCGCCGTTTCGACGGCTTCTTCACCGACCTTCTGCGCAATCCGCCCGATGCCCTCCGCGAACAGCCCCGTGGTGTAGCTGTGCCGTGGCCGCTCGCGCTCCCGCTCCCGGATCAGCGCGTCGAGCCGCGCGAGGTAGGCGACCGCAGGATCAGGTGAAGCCGGAAAACAGGTCTCGGTCCCGGCATGGCAAACCGGCCCGTCGGGTTGCGCGCGGATCAGCAGCGTGTCGCGGTCGCAGTCGGCCGCGATCGAGACGAGCTTGAGGACGTTGCCGCTGGTCTCGCCCTTCGTCCAGAGCGCGCGGCGACTGCGCGACCAGAACGTCACGCGGCCGCTCTCGAGCGTCACGTCGAGTGCCTCGCGCGACAGGTAGCCCAGCATCAGGACGCGCGCGTCGTCGGCGTGCTGCACGATCGCGGGAATGAGGCCCCCGCCCTTCTCCCAGGCCAGCGCGTCGCGCTCGGCGGGCGTCACGGGCGCACCTCGAAGCCGCGCCCGCGCAGGTACGCTTTGAGCGCCGAAATGCGGATCTCGCCGGAATGGAACACGCTCGCTGCGAGCGCTGCATCGGCCTCGGCCGCGAACGCGTCCGCGAAGTGGCTCGCCTCGCCCGCCCCGCCCGATGCGACGAGCGGTACGTCGCAGACCGCGCGGATCGCGCCGAGCTGCGCGAGGTCGTAGCCCGCGCGCACGCCGTCGGCGTTCATGCTGTTGAGCACGATCTCGCCGGCACCGCGCGACTGCGCTTCGCGCACCCAGTCGAGCGTGCGCCGGCTCGTCGCGCGCGAACGTACGGCGTCGCCCGTGTATTGGTGCACCGTCGGCTCGCCGCCCACGACGCGCGAGTCGATTCCGACGACGACGCACTGCACGCCGAACTCACGCGCGAGCTCGTCGATCAGCCCCGGTCGCTCGAGCGCCGGGGAGTTGATCGACACCTTGTCGGCGCCGGCGTTGAGCACGCGGCGCGCGTCGTCGACCGATCGGATCCCGCCCGCGACGCAGAACGGGATGTCGAGCGCACGCGAGACGCGCGAGACCCACTCGGGGTCGGCGGTGCGCGCCTGCGGGCTCGCGGTGATGTCGTAGAACACCAGCTCGTCGGCGCCTTCGTCGCGGTAGCGCTGCGCGAGCGTTTCGATCTCGCCGACCACGACGTGGTCGGCGAAGCGCACGCCCTTCACGACGCGGCCGTCGCGCACGTCGAGGCACGGGATGATCCGGCGCGTCAGCACGCGAGCATCTCCGGCAGCAGCGCGGGACGTTCGAGCAGCGCGCGGCCGGCGACCGCGCCGGCGAGGCCGAGCGCGCGCAGCGCACGGACGTCGTCGGCGTCGCGCAGGCCGCCGGAAGCGATCAGCGCGAGCGACGGGTGCGAGGCGCGGATCGCGGCGTAGAGCGCGAGGTTGGGGCCGCCCAGCATGCCGTCGCGCGCAATGTCGGTACACAGCACGGCGACGCCCGGCGCGCGGGCCTCGTAGTGCGCGAGCAGCGCTGCGAGGGTGATCGCCGGCGTCTCGGTCCAGCCCGCGACGGCGGGGCGGTAGATCCCGTCGGCGTCGGCGCGCACGTCGAGCGCGAGGCAGATCCGCTCGGTGCCGTGGCGCTCGATCCACTCGACGACGCGTGCCGGATCGCGCACCGCGACGCTGCCGATCACGACGCGCGCGACGCCCGCCGCGAGATAGTGCTCGACGTCGGACGCCTGACGCACGCCGCCGCCGGCCTGGACCGGAACGCCAGCACCGGCCGCGATCGCGGCGATCGCGTCGCGGTTCGTCGCGACCCCGCTGCGCGCAGCGTCGAGATCGACGACGTGCAGCATGCGCGCACCGGCCGCGACGTGGCGGCGCGCGAGCGCGAGCGGCGTGCCGTCGTAGCGCGTTTCGGCGTCGAAGTCGCCCTGGCGCAGCCGCACCACGCAGCCGCCGCGGAGATCGATGGCGGGATAGACGATCATGCGAGCGCGAGCCAGTTCGCGAGCACGCGCGCGCCGACCGCGCCGCTGCGCTCGGGGTGGAACTGCACGGCGTGGAAGTTCCGCTCGGAGACCACCGCCGCGAACGTATCGCCGTAACGGCAGCCAGCGACCGTGCGCGCGTCCTCGGCCGCCGCGTAGCTGTGGACGAAGTACGCGTAGGCAGAGGCGTCGAGCCCCTCGAGCAGCGGCGAATCGCCGCGCGGCTCGAGTCGGTTCCAGCCCATGTGTGGCACGCGCCCGCAGCGCTCGCGCGCGAGCGCTCGCACGCGCCCCGGCAGCACGCCGAGGCAGCGCACGTCACCCTCGTCCGAAGCCTCGTACAGCACCTGCATGCCGATGCAGATGCCTAGCACGGGCTGACGCAGCGAGACGATCGTGTCGGCGAGCCCGCGTTCGACCAGACGCGCCATCGCCGGCGCCGCAGCGCCGACCCCGGGCAGCACGACGCGTTCGGCCGACGCGATCACGGCAGGATCCGAAGTCACGAGCGGAGTCGCGCCGAGACGCTCGAACGCCGCGCAGACCGACGCCAGATTCGCACCGCCGGCGTCGACGATGGCGAGCGCCACCGCCGTCACAGCACGCCCTTGGTCGACGGCAACACGACACCGTCGCGCCGGATCGCCGCGCGCAGCGCGCGCGCCGTTGCCTTGAAGCAGGCCTCGACCATGTGGTGCGCGTTGTCGCCGTCGACCTTGAGGTGCAGCGTCGCGCCGAGCGCCTGCGCGAGCGACCGGAAGAAGTGCGGCACGAGCTCCGTCGGCAGATCGCCGACACGCTCGCGCGGGAACGTTCCCGCGAACGCGAAGTAGGGCCGGCCCGAGAGATCGACGATCGCTTCGGCGCGCGATTCGTCCATCGGCAGCACGAAGCCGTAGCGCGCGATCCCGCGTTTGTCGCCGAGCGCGCGCGCGAGCGCGTCGCCGAGCGCGAGCGCGGTGTCCTCGACGGTGTGGTGCTCGTCGACCTGCGTGTCGCCGGCGCAGACGAGGTCGAGCGCGAAACCGCCGTGGCGGCCGAGCTGCTCGAGCATGTGGTCGAAGAACGCGAGCCCGGTCGCGACCTCGGGCCGCGCTTCGCGGTCGAGATCGACGGACGCGCGAATCCGCGTCTCGGTCGTGGTGCGCTCGACGCGCGCCGTCCGTGACAGGCCGGTCAACGCGCGCACGACCTCGGGCCAATCGGTCCCGTTCGCGCCGAGACGGAAACCACGTACGCCAAGGTTGCGCGCGAACTCGAGGTCGGTCTCGCGATCGCCGACGACGGCGCTGCGCGCGAAATCGAGCGTTCCCGCACGCAGGTACTCGAGCACCATGCCGATCGCGGGCTTGCGCGTCGGCGCGTGGTCGTGCGGGAAGTGCGGGTCGACGTGGATGCCCGCGAAGCGGACGCCCTGCGATTCGAGGATCTCGAGCAGCAGCCGCTGCGGCGCTTCGAACGCGGCCTGCGGAAACGACGAGGTGCCGAGCCCGTCCTGATTCGTGACCATCACGAGCTCGAATCCGGCGTCGCGCAGCGCGATCAGCGCGGGGATCACGCCCGGTACGAGGCGGAACTTCGCGAGCGAGTCGACCTGCTCGTCCGGGGGCTCTTCGATCAGCGTGCCGTCGCGGTCGACGAACACGATCTTGCGCAGCGCGCTCATGCCGCGGCTCCGGGTGCTAGCGCGGCGAGCACGGCGTCGTTCTCCTCGCGCCGCCCGATCGAGATGCGCAGCGTGTTCGCGAGCCCTTCGTAGCGCGAGACGTCGCGTACGACGATGCCCGCCGCGGCGAGACGTGCGAACGCCGCGGCGCCGTCGCGGAAACGCACGGTCAGGAAGTTCGCGCGCGACGGCAGAACCTCCACGACACCGTCGATCGCCGGTAGCGCGCGGGCGAGCCGATCCCGCTCGGCGATCGTCGCGGCGACTCGCGCGCGGGTCGCATCGAGCGCGGCCGGTGCGAGCGCGGCTTCCGCGGCCGCGACCGAGGGCGTCGCGAGCGGGTACGGCGGCATCAGCCGCTCGAGCAGCGCGACGAGATCGCGATCGGCGATCAGCACGCCGATCCGCGCGCCCGCGAGTGCGTGCGCCTTCGAGAGCGTGCGCAGCACCGCGACGCGACCCGTGGCGGCTTCCTGCGCGAGGCTCGCGACGTCCGCGAACTCGACGTAGGCCTCGTCGACGACGACGAGGGCGCGGCCCGCGAGCGCATCGGCGAGCGCGAGCACCGCCTCGCGCGGCACGAGCCCGCCCGTCGGATTGTTCGGCGAGCAGACGTACACGAGTTTGACGGTGCGGTCGCAGGCCGCGCGAACCGCGTCGAGCGACCATGCGAACGTCGCGTCCGCGAGCGGCACGCGCACGACGCGGGCGCCCTGCACTTCCGCGCAGATCGCGTACATCCCGAACGTCGGCGGCGAGATCAGCACGGCGTCTTCGCCGGCGCGGCAGCACGCACGCGTGAGGAGGTCGATGCCCTCGTCGCTGCCGCGGCCGATCAGCAGGGTCTCGCGCGGCACGCCGTAGAGCGACGCGAGCGCGTCGCGCAGCCCTTGCGGCTGCGGCTCGGGATAGCGGTTCAGCGCGAGCGATCCCGTGGCCGGCGCGACCGACGCCTCGTTCGCGTTGAGAAGGATGCCCGCGCGGCCGGCTTCGCGCCGCGCCGACGAGTAGCCGCGAAAGCCGCGCAGCTCGGGCCGAACGAGCTCGAGCACGCTCATGTAACGACCTCCGGCGCCAGCCGCACCGCTACCGCACGCTCGTGCGCGACGAGCCCCTCGGCACGCGCCAGCGTCATCGCGCAGGGCCCGATCGCGGCGAGGCCGGCGCGGTCGACGGCCTGGACGCTGATGAGCTTCTGGAAGCTCGCGACCGAGACGCCGCTCCAGGCGCGCGCGTGCCCGTACGTCGGCAGCACGTGATTGGTGCCGCTGCAGTAGTCGCCGAGCGCTTCGGGTGCGTCGTCGCCGAGGAAAACCGAGCCCGCGTTCTCGACGCGCGCGAGCATGCGTGCGGCGTCACGCACCTGTACGACGAGGTGCTCCGGCGCGTACGCGTTCGCGACCTCGAGCGCCTGCGCGAGCCCGTCGACCTCGATCGCAACGCCCGCGGCGAGCGCCTGCGCTGCGATGTCGCGGCGCGGCAGCGACGCCAGCTGGCACTCGAGCTCGCGCAACGCCGCATCGATCAGCGCGCGCGACTCGCTGACCAGCACCGCATGCGAGTCGGGACCGTGCTCGGCCTGAGCGAGCAGATCGGCGGCGACGTACGCCGGCTTCGCGCGTGCGTCCGCGACGACGAGCACCTCCGACGGCCCCGCGGGAAGATCGATCGCGGCGCCCTCGGGATCGAGCGCGACGTACTGCTTCGCCGCCGTGACCCATGCGTTTCCCGGTCCGAACACCTTCGCGCACTTCGGCACGCTTTCGGTTCCGTACGCGAGCGCCGCGATCGCCTGCGCGCCGCCGAGCTTCACGATGCGCGTGACACCGCAGCGTCGCGCGGCGTAGAGCACCGCGGGGTCGGCGCGGCCGTCGCTGCGCGGCGGCGTCGCGAGCACGATCTCGCGGCAGCCCGCGAGCACGGCGGGGATCGCGAGCATCAGCGCGGTCGACGGCAGCGGCGCGCTGCCGGCCGGCACGTAGAGGCCGACCGGATCGATCGCACGTACGATGCGCTCGCAGCGCACGCCCGGTGCGGTCTCGACCGCATACGGTTGCGGCGCGCCGGCGGCGTGGAAGCGCCGGATGCGCGCTGCAGCTTCGTCGATCGCCAGGGCGAGCGCCGGCTCGATCGCGCGCGTCGCAACGTCGAGCTCGTCGTCGCCGACGACGAAGCGCTCGAGCTCGGCGCCGTCGTAGCGGCGCGTCAGCGCGCGCAGCGTATGATCGCCGTCGGCGCGCACCTGAGAAACGATCCGCGCGACCTCCGCCGCGACCTCGGCCGAGCGCGCGAGCGCCGGCCGCGCGAGCGCCGTGAGACGCCCGGCCGTATCGAGCGCGTTCCAGTCGACGCGCCTCATGCGAGCATCTTCTCGACCGGCACGACGAGCAGCCCCTGCGCGCCCGCGCGCTGCATCTCCTCGAGGTGCTGCCAGGTCACGGCGCCGGTGCACAGCGCCTGCACCGCGATCTCGTCACTGGAGCCGTCCAGCGTCATGATGCTCGCGCGCGCGTTGCCGGGCAGCAGGCTGCGGATCGCAGGCCAAGCCTCGCGCCGCGCCGAAAGCAGCACGAGCTTCGACTCCTTCACCGCGAGCGCCGCATCGAGCCGCCGGAGCAGCATCGTTTCGAGCTCGCCGCGCGGCACGTCCGCGCGCGGCGCGCTGCCGACGAGCACGGCTTCGCTTTGCAGCACGACCTCGACCTCGCGCAGGTGGTTCGCAGCGAGCGTCGCGCCGCTCGACACGAGGTCGCAGACGAGGTCTGCGGTGCCGAGCCGCGGCGCGATCTCGACCGAGCCGTTCAGCACGACCGTGGTCGCAGCGATTCCCGCTGCCGCGAGAAAACGCTCGAGCAGCTGCGGATAGCTCGTCGCGATACGCCGCCCGGCGAGGTCCGCGACACCGCCATACGGCTGCTCGGCCGGCACCGCGAGCGCGAGCCGGCACACGCCGAACCCGAGCGCGCGGATCTCATCGACGCGTGCCTCGCCGCCCGCGGTGTGCTCGGCCAGCACGTTGCGGCCGACGATGCCGAGCTCGCACACGCCCTCCGCGACGAGGCCCGGAATGTCGTCGTCGCGCACGAGCAGCAGATCGACGGGCGCCGCCTCGCCGAAGCAGAACAGCTTGTCGCGGCTCTGTCGGAAGCGGAATCCGCATTGGGCGAGCAGCGCCAGAGAAGGCTCGGCGAGCCGCCCGTTCTTCTGGACCGCGATGCGCAGCCGTTCGCGCGCGCTCATGCCGTAGCCTCGTCGACCGGGTTGCGCTCGATCGCGATGCGATAGCCGCCGTTCCCCTGCGTGAGAAACCGCGCGACCCGCCCGATCGTCGTGACGCTGACGCCGGTGTGCTCATGAATCTCGCGGTAGGGCACGCCACGCTCGAGCCAGGGCACGACGCGCCAGCGATCGGTCAGCGCCTCGAGCTCGGCCGGGGTACAGAGGTCGCGGAAGAACGCGCGCATCTCGTCGACCGTCTCGAGGCTCAGCAACGCCTGGTAGAGCCATGCCTCGGGATCGAGGCCGTCGTCCGCATGGATGCTGCGTCGCTTCATCGTGGTCCAATGTAATAGCGCGTTAATACATCATGCTAGCGGCTCGCGCGTCGGCTGTAAACCCGGACGGAATGCGAGCCCTTGCATCGACCCGCCACGCGCGTCACCGTAGGCCCGGCAGCGCCGTCCTTCGAGGCAACGAGAGGTCGCGGCGACTGCCGGCAGGGGAAGTTGTGGTCGCGAATGCAGCGCCTTCCGCGCGGTTCCAGCGCCATCCGGTCTTCGCCGCGTGGACGGCCCTGCTCGCTCTCGTAGCGCTCGCGTGGCCGGCGCTGGTCCCGGCGGTAGATCTCGTGACCGGTGCCGAACGCGTCCGGCTCTCCCGCGAGCTTCGCTATCTGCACGATCCCGACGAGACGATGACCCTCGCCGACGCGCGCGTGCGCGCCGCCGAGTTCGCGCCGGTGCGCCGCTGGCCGCCGACCTTCGGCTTCGCCGGGGGCGCGCACTGGTTTCATCTCTCGGTTCGGAACGTCGATCACGCCGACTCCGACTGGGTGCTCGCGATCCGCTATCCGCTGCTCGATCACGCCGATCTGCACGTGGTCCGCGACGACGGCACGGTCGCGAGGTTCGAGGGCGGCGACCGCGTGCCGTTCGGTCGACGCGAGATCGCGCACCGGCACCCGACCTACCCCGTCGTGCTTGCGCCGGGCGAGCGCGTCGAGCTGTTCCTGCGTGTCGCGAGCGAATCGTCGGTGCAGGTCCCGCTCGAGCTCGCGACCCAGCGCGCGTTCCTCGAGCCGACGCCGCGCGAGCACCTCGTGCTCGGTGTCTATTACGGCATTCTGCTCGGATTGTTCTGCTACAACCTGATCCTGTTCGTCTCGCTGCGCGACCGGACGTTCCTGCTGTACGTGCTGCACGTCGCGCTGATCGCGGTGGCGCAGCTCTGCCTCAACGGCTTTGCGTTCCAGTACCTCTGGCCCGACTCGCCGAACTGGGCGAACGACGCGGTGCTGCTCGCGATCGCCGCGTCGACGATCGCGATGATCGCGTTCACGCGCGCATTCCTCGAGCTTCGGACGCGGCTGCCGTTCACCGACCGCGTGTTCGTCACGATCATGATCGTGCTGGCGCTGATCGCCGTCGGGATCCGCGCTCTCGGCTACCACCTCGCGGTCGTGATCGAATCCGGCATCGCGATCGCGATGACGGGTGCGATCTTCTACGCCGCGGTTCGCGTGCTGCTGCGCGGCTATCGTCCCGCGCGCAACTTCCTGATCGCGTGGTCGGCGCTGCTGCTCGGGATCGCGGCATTCGCGTCGGTCTCGTTCGGGCTGCTGCCGAAGGTGTTCATGACCGAGTACGCGATCCAGCTCGGCTCTTCGGCCGAGATGATCCTGTTGTCGTTCGCGCTCGCCGCGCGCATCAACGGCCTGCGCGAGGAGAACGCGCGCATCCAGCGCGAGGCGCAGGAGCAGCTCGAGCAGCGCGTGGTCGAGCGCACGCGCGATCTCGACGAGGCGAATCGGCAGCTCCAGAACGTCAATCGGATGCTGCAGGACTTCAGCCTGCGCGACGGCCTCACCGGCGCGTACAACCGCCGCTACTTCGACCAGGCACTGACCGAACAGTGGGCGGCAGCGCAGGCGGAGCACCGGCCGATCTCGCTCGTCATGATCGACATCGACCACTTCAAGCACATCAACGACGAGCACGGGCACCTGTTCGGCGACGACTGCCTGCGCGCGGTTGCGCACCTGCTTGCGTCGCAGCTCGAGGGCGCCGACGAGCGCGTCGTCCGCTACGGCGGCGAGGAGTTTTTCGCGGTCCTGCCGGGCATCGACGAGGCGCAGGCGCTCACGCGCAGCGAACGCTTGCGCGCGGCGATCGCGGCGATGACCGTCGAGTGCGGTGGACGCGCGCTGCGTATCACAGCCAGCATCGGCGTCGCGACGTTCCACCCCGACCGCGCGCTCGCGCATGCCGAGCTCCTCGCGATCACCGACCGCGCGCTGTACGAGGCGAAGCGCCAGGGACGCAACCGGGTGGTCGCAGCAACACGTGCGGAGCGGTGAGCGCTGCGATGCGACGGCTGCCGATCGCTGGAGTCGAGCCGCGCCGCATCGGCCTCGGCTTGGACGAACCGGGCCCTACGGCGTCGGAGCAGCGCCGTTTGCCTTGATGGTGGCCTCGATCCACGGCAAGTAGTGCGATATGCGCACCTGGTAGCCCCGTTGCCCGTAGAGGCCGGAGCGAACCTCACTCAGCTTGCCCTCCGCAGAGCGCCATGACGCGAGACCCGCGAGCTCCCATTGGCGATGGTGCTGCAAGAGCACCGGGCTTCCGCTATCGCCACTGCCGAGCATTCCTTCCAAGGGCCGTGCCGTCCTGCCTGAGTCGAACGTATAAGCGAGCCAACGGCCATCAACGGACGAGATCACATTCTGAGCTCGGCGCAGGACGGTTCGGTTCGGGCCCTCGCTCTGCCCGGAAAGTCCATTGCCGGTGGCGCCCTTGCCGTACAGCACGACCTTCTGTCCAAGCTCGCCCTGCCCTCGGTAAAGAGGCGCGGGCTCGACACCCGTCGCCGGTTTCACCAACTTGATGAGCGCGATGTCGTCCGAGCTGGCGAGGAACCTCAGCAAGGGCTCGGACTCGCCGGTGAACAAGTCTTCGGGAACCTGCTTGTAGCCCGGATGGACAACCACCCGCTCCACGGCAAGGCACTCACCGTTGAGCATGACCTCGGTCACCGAATGCCCCTGCGTGGCGTGAGCCGCCGTTACGATCCATTGCGGAGCGATCAGTACACCGTGACCTTCGTGCATTAGGTCGACAAGTGCCGGAAACGCCGATTCCGCGACGAGATACCGCTCATCCGGGATGTCGTCACGGATCACGATTGCCGTTGCCGTGGCGGATGTCATGAGTAGCGGAACTACTGGCAGGCCCTTCTTGATTCTCCCGAGCGATGCCTGCACCGCTGCGAGCGAGATGCCGACGAGCCGTCGCGCGTCGGCGCTCATCGGCGCGGCGCTCCGACCAGCGTCCGCGACGCGACGAGCTCGGTCATCGCACGGACATCCCCGTCCATCGCGCGGTCGCGGTGCATGAAGCGCACCTGCGAGCGGATCGTCGCGAACGCGCGCCGCACGCGCTCGCCGGCGTGGAACTCGCCGGCGCTCGCGAGCGCGTCGCGGAACGACGCGAGCTCCGCGAGGAACTGTGCGTGCTCGGGCTTGCCCGGCGCCGGCGCGCCGTTGATCTTCGCGGCGAGCGCCTCCAGCGGGCCGTGCTCGGCGAGCGATCGCGCGGCGTTGAGCATGTCCTGGCGGTATTCGAGTGCCTGCGCCGCGGTGTAAAGCTCGAGCGCGATCGCATGGCCTAAGTCCTCGGTCATCTCGAGCACGTGGCGCGCCTCGTTCGCGCCCATCGAGACGTGATCCTCGGCGTTCGCGCTGGTCGGTACCGAGTAGACCGAGGCCGGGTGCGCGCGCGTGGCGAGGTCGTTGACGAGCGCAGCCGCGGTGTACTGCACGATCATGAAGCCCGAGTCGGTCGAGTCCTCGTTGCCGGTCAGGAACGCCGGCAAGCCGTCGTTCGTCGCGGAATCGACGAGCTTCGCGAGGCGGCGCTCCGAGATGCTCGCGAGCACCGGAATCGCCGCCTTGACGTAGCTCATGACGAGCGCAAGCGGCATGCCGTGGAAGTGGCCCGCCGAGATCACGCGGTCCTCGATCTCGCGCGCGCCGGGCGCGTCGGGGAACACGAGCGGGTTGTCGGTCACGGCGTTGAGCTCGATATCGATGACACGCTTCGCCTGCTCGACGGCGTCGCGCACCGCGCCGTGCACCTGCGGTGCGCAGCGCAGCGAGTACGCGTCCTGCGGCTGGTGCTTCTTGCCACCCTTGAACGGCAGGAAGCGCGCGTAGAACGCCTCGCGGCCGTGGCGTTGCGACGGCGGCACGTAGTCCCACGCGATGTCGAAGCGGCGCTGCGCATCGGCGGGGTCGTGCCATGCGTCGACGCTCCAGGTGCGGAAGCGCGGCACGAGGTGGTACGCGATGTCGACGAGATTCGAGCCCGCGAGCTTCTCGCGCAGACTCGCGGCAGCCGTGGCCTGGCCCGGGTGCGGGCGCAATGCGTGGACCTCGGGCTTCAACGCGCCGCCACGGCCCGCGAACGCGTCGAGCGTCATCGCGGCGGCGAGGTCGGCGGTCTCGATCAGCGCGTCGAGCGCGTCGAGCGCGAGCACGGCGCAGGCGAGCATCTGCGTGGTGCCGTTGTTGAGCGCGAGGCCTTCCTTGAACGAGAGCCGGATCGGCGCGAGCTCCGCTCGTTTCAGCGCTTCGTGGCCGGGCACGCGCTCGCCGCGATGGAATGCCTCGCCACCCCCGAGCAGCACGATCGCGAGGTGCGAGAGCGGCGCGAGGTCGCCGCTCGCGCCGACCGAGCCTTTCTCGGGAATCACGGGCATCACGTCGCGCTCGAGCATCGCCGCGAGCGCCTGCAGCGTGGACGTGCGAATGCCGGAGTGGCCGCGCATCAGCGTGTTGATGCGGATCGCGAGCATCGCGCGCACGACCTCGAGCGACAGGGGCTTGCCGACGCAGACCGCATGCGTCACGACGAGGTTGCGCTGCAACTCCTCCATCAGCGTCTCGCCGGCGGGCGCGCCGTCGTCAGCGGATGCGTCGCCGCGCAGCCGATGCGCGCCGAGCAGCCGGTCGGCGTTGCTGCCGAAGCCGGTCGTAACACCGTAGATGGGCTCGCCGCGCTGGACCTGCTCGGCGAGGAAGTCGGCGGTGCGCTGCACGCGCGGTAGCTGCGCAGGATCGAGCGCAACCTGCGCCTCGCGCCGCGCGATCGCGCAGACCTCGTCGCGCGTCAGCGTGGAGCCGTTGAGAACGATCGTACGTGTGGTCGCTGTCATTTCATCTGGTCCCTGCATCGACTGGAGCCGACGATCGCGTCTCCCGCCTCACCTGGCGTCGTTCCCGCGAAAGCGAAAATGACGCCTGAGGTGGCCTCGCCCTTTGGCGTGGCCGGTCAGCCCTACCCCATCACCGCCGACTGCTCGATCTCGACGCGCAGGGCCTGCGCGAGCTCCGCGCGCGCGACCTCGAACTGCGCGCCCTTCCGCATGTCCTTGACCGTGACGACGCCTTTCGCGATCTCGTCGCCGCCCAGCACGAGCACGAAACGGATCCCGGCACGGTCGGCGTACTGGAACTGCTTGCCGAGCTTCTTCGGCTCGAGCTGGACCTCGGTCGCGATACCGGCGCGGCGCAGCTCGCTTGCGAGCTCGACGTAGCGCGGGAGGTCGCGTTCGTCCATCTGCGTCACGAGCGCCTCGACGGTCGAGCGCGCTGCGCCGATCAGGCCCGCTTCGCGCAGCTGGTAGAACAGCCGTGTCGCGCCGATCGAGATGCCGACACCCGGAAGCTTCGAGCTCGTATAAAGGCTCGCGAGATTGTCGTAGCGGCCGCCCGAGCAGATGCTGCCGAGCTTCGGATGCTCGTTCAGCACGGTCTCGTAGACCGTTCCCGTGTAGTAGTCGAGCCCGCGCGCAATCGAGAGGTTGATCGCGTAGTGCGTCTCCGGCACGCCGAACGCGCGCACCAGCTCGAGCACCTCGACCAGCTCGCGCCGGCCCTGCTCGAACGTCTCGCTGCCGGCACCGAGCGCCGCGAGCTTCGCGAGCGCGTCGTCGTGACCGTTCGAGCGGATCTCCACGAAGCGCATGAGCGCGTCGATAGCTGCTGACGCGAGCGCGAACTCGTCGCGCAGCGTCGCGCGCACGACCGCAGCGCCGCGCTTGTCGAGCTTGTCGATCTCGCGCAGCACGAACGGCTGGCGCTCGGCGTCGATTGCGAGGCTCTCGAAGAAGCCGCGCATCAGCCGCCGGTTGTTGAGCTCGATCGTGAACGGTCCGATCGCGAGCTCGCGGAAGATCGCGTAGATCACCGCGGGGACTTCAGCGTCGTAGCGAACCGAGAGCTGGTCCTTGCCGACCACGTCGATGTCGCACTGATAGAACTCGCGGAAGCGGCCGCGCTGCGCCGACTCGCCGCGATAGACCCGCTGGATCTGCCAGCGCCGGAACGGGAACGCGAGCTCGCGCTCGTGCTCGGCGACGTAGCGCGCGAGCGGCACCGTGAGGTCGAAGCGCAGCGCGAGGTCGGGCTCGTCGCCCTGCTTCAAGCTGCCGGTCGACTGGACGAAGTAGACCTGCCGCTCGGTCTCGCCGCCCTCCTTGGTCAGGAGCACGTCGGTGAACTCCATGACCGGCGTCTCGATCGGCAGGAAGCCGTAGCGCTCGAAGTTGCGCCGGATCGTGTCGAGCATGCGCTGGAACGCGATCTGGTCGAGCGGCAACAGCTCCATGACGCCCGGCATGGTGCGGGGCTTGGTCGACGCCATCGGGGTTCCTGCGCGTGTGTGGCCGCGAAAACGCCGCGTAGCGTACCGTGGCGGGCGCGGCGGCGCAGCGGCCCGGCCGCTTCCCGGCGGCCGGCGTTGCCAAGTCCAGGGCTCACCACTAATATTCGCGGCTCGCTTCACCCGGCTTTGCTTGGCCGGTACTCCCTCGGGGCGTAGCTCAGCCTGGTAGAGCGCTACTTTCGGGAGGTAGAAGTCGCAGGTTCGAATCCTGTCGCCCCGACCATTTGCCTTTACTGCGCTTCGTAGCGATGTTCGCCGCTTAGCCGTGTGGTCTTACGGCTCAGTCGAAGCAACAACATCCCATCGAAGCCAAAGCAAGCGCAAAACCAAGCCCGCCCCACGAAGCGGGCTTTTTCTTGCCCGCACCCCGAAACCGGCATCCCGGGCGGCGCTGCCGGACTTCGCCTTCGGCTCACTCCGGCCTACGGGGAACCGATCGGCCTGGAGCGCCCGAGCCCCACAAGCCGCTCGCGCAGCGCATCGAGCAACGGTGCCCCCGCCCCACCGGGCGATACGCGCGCGGCCAGGCTCGCTTCCGGTGTACGTCCCGCGAGCGACGACGTATCCGACGCGGCGTCCCGGTACGCCTCGCGGAACGGCACGCCCGCGCGTGCGCGCTCGATCGCGAGATCGGTGGCGTACATCGCGGGCTCGATCGCGGCGCGCATCCGCGCTTCGTTCCAGGCGAGGCGGCGCAGCAGGTCCGGCACGAGTGCGAGCGCGTCGAGGCCGTGGCGCATCGCGCGCAACGTCGGCGCCTTCGAGTACTGCAGGTCACGCTGGTAGCCCGAGGGCAGCGCGGTCAGCGCAGAGAGCTCCGCGAGCGCGCCCGCGACGACAGCCGCACTCGCGCGCAAGAGCTCGACGACGTCGGGATTGCGCTTGTTCGGCATGATCGACGAACCGGTCGTGTACTCGGCCGGCAACTCGACGAAGCCGAACTCGCTGGTCGTGAATAGGCTCAGGTCCCAGGCCAGCCGGCGTACGTCGCCGAGCGCGTGCGCGAGCGCCGAGAGCGCGAGCGTCTCGTATTTTCCGCGCGAGAGCTGCGCATGGACCGGACTGGCGTGCATGCGTGCGAAGCCGAGCTCGCGCGTCGTCTGCGCGCGGGGCAACGGCAGATTGACACCGTAGCCCGCAGCGGTGCCGAGCGGGTTCGCGTCGACGAGCGCGTGCGCGTCGCGCGCGATCGTCGCGTCGTCGACGAAGGCCTCGGCGAAGCCCGCCCACCACATCCCCGCGGAGGAGACCACGGCGCGCTGCAGATGGGTGTAGCCTGGCATCGGCACCGCGGCGTCCGCGTCGGCGCGTGCGAGACAGACCTCTGCGATCTCGATCGTCGTACGCTCGAGCTCGCGCAACCGGTCCTTGAGCCAGAGCCGCGTCGCGACGAGCACCTGGTCGTTGCGGCTGCGGCCGGTGTGGATGCGTCGCCCAGCGTCGCCGAGCTTGTCGGTCAGCCACGCCTCTATCGCGGTGTGACCGTCCTCGTAGCGCTCGTCGAGCACGAGCTCGCCGCGCGCGAATGCCGCGCCGAGCGCGTCGAGCTCGCGCAGGATCGCGTCGAGCTCGTCGCGCGACAGGATCCCGATCGTCGCGAGCCCGCGCGCATGCGCCGCGCTCGCGACGAGGTCGTACGGCAAGAGCTCGCGATCGAGCACGACGTCCTCGCCGGCGAGGAACCGCATGATCCTCGGATCGACGACGGTGCCGGTCTTGCGCCAGAGCGGATCAGTCATCGGCGATCCCCGTGAGCTCGGGCAGTCCGAGCGCGAGATTGACGTTCTGCATCGCCTGCGTCGCGGCTCCTTTGAGCAGGTTGTCGAGCGTCGCGACCACGACGACGCGTCGCCCCGCTCCGGAGACGTCGAAGCCGCCGACCTCGACACCGTGGCGCCCGGCGATGCGACTGACCCACGGCGCCTCGTCGACGACCTCCACCAGCGGTTCCGCGGCGTAGTGCTGCCGGTAGCGCGCGGCGATGCCCTCGCGCGTCACGGGCTCGCCGAGGTGCGCGTTGACGGTCATCGTGATGCCGCGGAAATGCGCCGCGACGTGCGGCAGAAACTCGACCGCATGGCCGAGGTGGCGCGTGACCTCGCGCTCGTGCAGATGCCCCGAGAGCGAATACGGCATCAGGTTGTCGTGGAGCTTCTCCGGATCGTTGCGGTCCGACGGCGTCGTGCCCGCGCCGGAGTAGCCCGAGACGCCGAAGCACTGGGCGGGACCGTCGAGCCGATCGCGGATCGGCGCGAGCGCGAGCTGCATCGCGGTGGCGTAGCAGCCTGGATTGCTCATGCGCCGCTCGCCGCGGTAGCGCGCGCGCGTGAGCTCCGGCAGACCGTAGTACCAGCCGTCGTCGAAGCGGTAGTCGGCGCTGAGGTCGACGACGATCGTTCCCGGCGCCGCGGCGTCGATGGCGGCGACATACGGCGCAGCCTTTCCGTTCGGGAGCGCGAGGATCACGACGTCGGCCCGCTTCGCCGCGACTGCCTCGGGCTCGATCGACTCGTACCCGAGCGCGCCGCGATACGCGTCCACGGTTTCCGCGACGGCGCGGCCCGCGAGCTCGCGCGACGAGACGAACGCCAGCTCGAGACCCGGATGCGCCGCGACGATGCGGATCAGCTCCGCGCCGACGTGCCCGCGCGCCCCGACGATACCGATGGTGTGTACGGCCACGTCAGCCCTTCAGCGTCGCCGGGCGCGCGCGGCAATGCTCGACCGCGAACGCGATCTCGTCGAACGAGCCGAGGCCGTACCAGAACACGTTCCAGCGCTCGCCCTTCAACACACCGTCGGCCTCCTCGGTGTAGAACTCGTTCGCCGCATTGTCGCTGCGCGAACGCCAGAACAGCCGCGGGTTCTCTGCGCGCATGACCTGCCACGCCGCGCGGCCCAGGCCTTCGCCCTGCGCGTCGTCGGCAACCGCGAACTTGTCGAGGTGCGGAATGCCGTTCTCGATCGTCAGCAGCAGCGCCGCACGATACTGCTCGCTCACGTAGGCGCGGTAGAGCTTCGTGCGGCGGAAGTAGTCGGCGGTGAGCTTGCGCCTGAAGCCGGATTCGATCAGGCGCCGGAGACGCTTGGTGTCGAGCTGCTTCCATGTCGTCGCGCGGCGCACCTTCTCGCCCAGCCGCAGCAGCGTGCCCGAGCCACGGTGCGTGAACAGCTCCTTCGCGAGCTCGGCCGGCTTCGTGATCGACACCGACGACGCGAGCGGCAGCTTTTTCAAGAGATCGTGGATCTGCTGGATCTTGAGCCGCATGCCGGAATGGAGCCACGGCGCCTCCATCAGCGCGTCGTACTCGGTCGAGAGGTTGATCGACGAGATCACTTCGCCGTCGCCGTCGAGCAACCCACCGGTACCGGTCAGGAAGATGATCTTGTAGGGCTTGAGCCGCGCGACCAGCTCGTTCGCGGCGACGTCGGCGTTGACGTTGAGGATCTGCCCACCCTCGGTTTCGCCGAGCGAGGCGATCACCGGGATCGAGCCCGCGTTGATCGCGGCTTCGACCGCGCCGAGATGGACCTTCGCGACCTTACCGACGAGCTTGTAGCGGCGCTTGTCGAGAAACGTCGCTTCGAACACGCCACCGAGCACCGAGCTCGCGCGCGCACCGACGCGCTGCAGCGCCTCGACGAGCTTCAGGTTCTCGGTCGCGAACACGCGGCGCACGACCGCGAGCGCGGCGCCCGAGGTCACGCGCAGCCCGTCGACGATCGGCGTCTCGATCTTCGCGCGCGCGAGCTCTTCGTTGAGCTGCGGGCCCGCGCCGTGGATCACGATCGGCGTCAAGCCAACCTGCTGCAGGAACGCGAGCGACGACACGAGGTTGTCGAGATCGTCCGCAAGGATCGCGCCGCCGACCTTCACGACCGCGAAGCGCTTCGCGTCGAGCTGCGAGAAGCGCTTCAGGTACTGCTGGATCTCCTTCGCGCTGCCCATGTTAGAGAGCAGGCGAACGATGATCGGACGAAGCTCACTCGGGTTGTTCATCGATGATCCGGACGTAGTATGCGGCGACGCGCTTTTTCACGCTGCGCACGTTCGAGAGCAGGCGAACGATGATCGGACGAAGCTCAGTCGGTTTGATCTTCATCGATGATCCGCTGGTAGTGGCGGGCGACGCGCTCGAGCGCGTCGAGCGCGACCCATTCGTCGGCGCCGTGCGCCTGCGCGATGTCGCCGGGGCCGAACACGATCGACGTCAGGCCCGCTTCGGAGAACAGTGACGCCTCGGTCCAAAAGTCGACCGCGGGGCCGATCGGAAGGCCGAGCCGCGTCGCGAGCGCGCGCGCGGACTCGAGCTGTGCGGACGCCGCGTCGCCGCGGCCGGCCGGCAGGGGCGGTCCCCGGAACATCTCCTCGAACGACTGGAGCTCCGACGGCGGTGCGATCGCGCGGAACAGCGCGACCAGATCGTCGACCGACTGCGACGGCAACGGCCGGAACCCGAAGCGCAGATCGCACGACGGCGCGATGACGTTACCCTTGATGCCGCCCTCGATCTTCCCGAGATTGAAGCGGAAGCCCGAAAGCTCGCCGAAACGATGGGTGTCGAGCGCGCGCGCGTGCGCGAGCGCGTGCGTGCTCCACCTCACCGCGCGGTGGATCGCGTTGTCCTGCATCGCGCGCGGCTCGGATGCGTGCCCCGCGATGCCCGCGAAGCGTATGTGCGCCGAAACGATGCCGCGGTGCGCGAGCACGGCCTCGCCTTTCGTCGGCTCCGCGACGATCGCGGCCTCGTAGCCGTGACTTTCGCGCAGGAACGCGTGGAGACAACGCGGGTCGTTCGCCTCCTCGTCGCTCGAGAACAGCAGCGCGAGGTCGCCCTTCGTGCGGTTCGCAGCGACGAGCATCGCCGCGGCCGCGCCCTTGATGTCGCAGGCGCCGAGGCCGTACGCGCGGCCGTCGGCGACCGCCAGCGCGAACGGATCGCGGCTCCAGCCTTCCGCGACCGGCACCGTATCGACGTGGAAGTTGAAGACGCGCTTCGGCTTGCCGCGCACGGCATGGACCGCGACTGCGCCGGCGCCGTGGTCCGTCACGGTGACGCGAAAACCGATCAGCGCATCGCGCAGGTACGCCGCGATGCCGCCCTCCGCTGCGATCGCGCGCGGTGGATTGCGCGTGTCGAACGCGACGAGCGCCTTCAGGTGCGCGAGGATCGCGTCGATCACGGCTTGGTGTTGCGGTTGACGTCGGCGTGGAGCCCGCTCGACATGCCGTACAGCCGGATGAAGCCCTCCGCTTCCTCGACGCCCCAGTCCGCGGCCTGCGCATAGGTCGCCTTCGCGCTACGCAGGATGTGCGGCGATTCGATCGTGACCGCGTCGATGGTCGCCCCCTTCGTCTCGAGCGTCACGCTGCCGTTGACGTACGCCTGCGACGACTCGAGGTAGGCCTCGAGGTCGGCCTTGAGCGGCTCGTAGAAGAATCCTTCGTACACGAGCTCGGTCCACTTCGTCCCGACTTGCGGCTTGAAGCGGTTCTGCGCCTTGGTCAGCACCGCTTCCTCGAGCGCGCGGTGCGCGACGTGGAGCGCGGTGAGGCCCGGCGCTTCGTAGACGATCCGGCCCTTGAGCCCGATCGTCGTATCGCCCGTGTAGAGCCCGCGGCCGACGCCGTAGCGCGCGAAGCTCTCGTTGAGTCGCTTCAGGATCGCCGGGCCGTCGAGTCGCTTGCCGTCGAGCGCAACCGCGACGCCACGCTCGAACGCGATCGCAACGCGCAGCGGCGTCGCCGGCCACGCCTCACGCGGCGCACACCAGCCGCGCGCGCCTTCGCCCGGCGCTTCCCACCGATCGATCTCGCCACCCGACAGCGTCACGCCGAGCACGTTCTCGTTGATCGTGTAGCTCTTCTGCTTGCTGCGCACGGCGTAGCCGCGCTCCTCGAGCCAGCGCTGCTCGTACGCGCGGACTTCGGTGTGCTGCTTCTGGATCTCGCGGATCGGCGCCACGATCGTGTAGTCGCCGAGCGCCTTCGCGGTGACGTCGAAGCGCACCTGGTCGTTGCCCATGCCGGTGCAGCCGTGCGCGAAATGCTTCGTGCCGAGCGCGTCGCACCACTCGAGCGACTTCTTGACGATCAGATAGCGGTCGGAGACCAGCAGCGGGTACTGGCCCTGGTACCACTGCCCCGCCCGGACGAGCGGCACGACGAACTCGTCCCAGATCGCCTGCGAGGCGTCGATCGTGCGGTGCTCGACCGCGCCGAGCTCCTTCGCACGCTGCTCGATGTAGAGCCGCTCCTCGTCGCTGACGCCGCCCGTGTCGGCGAACAGCGTGTAGACGTCGTAGTCGCGCTCACGCAGCCACGGCACGCAGAAGCTCGTGTCGAGCCCACCGGAAAACGCCAGGATGATCTTCTGCTTCGCCATCGTATCCTCGTGCCCGGCATCTCCGCCGGAGTAGGCCGGACATCGCGCAGCGATGGCCGGCAGTTGCGGTACGTCTTACCGCGCGCTGAGCTTCAGCAGCTGCGTCATGATCGCCTTCTGCACGTGCAGCCGATTCTCGGCTTCGTCGATCGCCATGCAATAGGGCGCATCCATCACCGCATCGGTGGCCTTGACGTTGCGCCGCAGCGGCAGGCAGTGGCTGAACACGCCGCCGTTCGTCAGCGCCATCTTTCGCTCGTCGACGATGAAATGCTGGTAGCGGTCGCGGATCGGCTTCTCGGGAGCCCAGTTGCCGAAGTACGGCAGCGCGCCCCAGCTCTTCGCGTAGACCACGTCGGCGCCGGTGTACGCGGCGTCGATGTCGTGCGAGACCTGCAGTGACCCGCCCTGCTCTTTCACGTTCCGCTCGGCCGCCTGCATGTAGCGCTCGTCGAGAACGTACTCGGGCGTCGGGCACAGCAGCGTGACGTCCATGCCGTAGCGCGTCGCGATCAACAGCGCCGAGTTCGCGACCGCGGTGTTGAGCGGCTTCGGGTGGTAGGTCCAGGTCAGTACGTACTTCTTCCGTTTGAGCTCGCCGAAGCGCTCCTTCAGCGCGAGCACGTGCGCGAGCTCCTGGCACGGATGCACGATCGTCTCGAGATTGATGACCGGCACGGTCGCGTGCTTCGCGAACCCGCGGATCACGCCATCCTCGCGGTCCTTCGCCCAGTCGACGAACTTCGGGAACGCGCGCACGCCGATCAGGTCGCAGTAGCGCGACAGCACGCGCGCGACTTCGGCGACGTGCTCCTCGGGCTCGCCGTCCATCATCTTCGCGGGCTCGAACTCGATGCCCCAGGCGTCCTTCCCCGGCGCGAGCACGACCGCGTGGCCGCCGAGCTGGAACGCGCCGATCTCGAATGAGCTGCGCGTCCGCATCGAGCTGTTGAAGAACAGGAGCGCGATGGTCCTGCCCGCGAGGTCGCGGCCGAGCTTCTCGCGCTTGAAGCGCGCCGCTTCCTCGAGCATCGCGTCGAGCTCGGGGCGGGTGAAGTCCTGGGTCGTGAGGAAATGCCGCAGCGTCATGCGTGTTCCTTCGGAAAAAAGCAAAAAGCCCGGCACTCGGGCCGGGCTTTTTCGGTGAAGCGTCAAGAACCGAGGCTACCCAGCCGGATTGTCCGTCAGGGTACGGCGCGCGCGCGAGGTCATGCCAGCGGCCATGCGAGCGCTTGTCAGGACGTCGGCGTCGGTCCAGTTCGTGTTCATCGGGCGCGCATTAGACCGGCGATCGCCCGAGGATGCAACCGTCACTCGGCCGGTGTCACGCTGACGCGCACTCGCAGCCGCTCGCCCGGGTCATAGTCGAGCCGCGAGATGTAGACCTCGCCGCGATAGCGATACTCGACGTTGTAGCCCGCGATGCGCTGCTCCTCGCGCGGCACGTCGACGATGCGGCAGCGGCGTTCGCGACCCTCGTAGGTGCGCGCCGGCGGTCCGTTCGTGCGGTCGACGTTGCGGCCGATCGAGCCGCCGATCACGGCGCCCGCGGCGGTCGCGGCGCGGCGGCCGTCGCCGCTGCCGATCTGGTTGCCGATCGCGCCGCCGATGATCGCGCCGAGGATCGTGCCGCCGGTCGGGTCGCCGCCGCGCGGCTCGCGCGTCACGACGCGCTCGTCGTAGCACTCCTCGCGCGGCTCCGAGACCTCGTAGTACTCGTAGATCGGGTCCGCGCGGAGCACGTCCGCGTAGGCGAAGTTGACGTTCTCGGCGGCCGGGCCGCGGTCACGCGGCGGCGGTGCGGCGTAACGCGGCTGGGCACTCGCGGCAGCCGCGAACGCCATCGTCAGAATCAGGGTAGCTACCGTGCGCATTGTTTCTCCCGTCGGCGCCTCGCGGGGCTGAGGCGCTCGTTTTGCCCATCCACGGTGCGTATTCAAGCACTGAATGCCTGAATCACGCATAAGCCCGGACCCGCTATCCCAAGCTAGAATGCGGACTTGCGACAGGAATCTCGATGGATCTCGTTCTTTACAACACCCGGACGCGCAAAACCGAGACGTTCGTGCCCCAGGACCCGAGTCGGGTCACGCTCTACGCCTGCGGACCGACGGTCTACAACTACGCCCACATCGGCAACGCGCGGCCGCCGGTCGTCTTCGACCTCTTGGCGCGGTTGCTGCGGCGTCGCTATCCGACGGTTGTGTACGCGCGAAACATCACCGACGTCGACGACAAGATCAACCAGTCCGCGATCGAACAGGGTGTGCCGATCGAGGTCATCACGGACCGCTACACGGCGGCGTACCACGCCGACATGGCGGCGCTCGGCGTGGGCCCGCCCGACATCGAGCCGCGCGCGACCCGGACGATCCCGGCGATCGTCGCGATGATCGAGCGATTGATCGCGTCGGGTCACGCCTACGCCGCGGAAGGCCACGTACTTTTCGCCGTGGACAGCTATCCCGACTACGGCAAGCTCTCGCGCCGCTCGACCGAGGAGCTGATCGACGGCGCGCGCGTCGAAGTCGCGCCGTACAAGCGCAGCGCCGGCGATTTCGTGTTGTGGAAGCCGTCGACGCCCGAGCTGCCGGGCTGGGATTCTCCGTGGGGTCGCGGCCGGCCGGGCTGGCACATCGAGTGCTCCGCGATGAGCGAGCAGCATCTCGGCGAGACGATCGACATCCACGCCGGCGGCGTCGACCTCCTGTTCCCGCACCACGAGAACGAAGTCGCGCAGTCGACTTGCGCGCACGGCGGCAAAGTCTTCGCGCGCTGGTGGCTGCACAACGGCTTCGTGACGATGGAAGGCCGCAAGATGTCGAAGTCGCTCGGCAACGTGCTGCTGGTCAACGACCTCCGGCGCGAGGCGCCGCCCGAGGCGCTGCGCTACGTGCTGCTCAACGCACACTATCGACAGCCGCTCGACTGGTCGCGCGCGGCGGTGACGCAGGCCATCAACACGCTCGATCGACTCTACGGCACGCTGCGCGACGTCGTGCACGTCGACGTCGAGCCGCGTATTCCGCCCGCCGTCGAAGCCGCGCTCTGCGACGACCTCAATACGCCGAAGGCGCTCGCCGAGCTCTCGCAGATCGCGGCCACGCTGCGCCTGGCCGTTACCGACGCCGAGCGCGAACGCGGCAAAGCCGAGCTCCTCGGCGCGGGCGTGTTGCTCGGCCTGCTGCAGCAGTCTCCGGCCGCGTGGTTCGGTCAGGAATCGGTCGAAGCGGACGCGATCGAGGCTCTGCTCGCCGAACGCAACGAGGCGAAGAAGGCGCGCGACTTCGCGCGCGCCGACGCGATTCGCCAGCGTGTCGCGGACCTCGGTGTGCAGATCGAGGACACGCCCCAGGGCACGCGCTGGCGGCGTGCGAAGCCGCCCGGCTCGGAAGCTGCGTGATCGCGTGAACGCGCAGCTCGCGAGCGCGGTATCGGTCCAGAGCGAGATCGTCGAGGAGTTCTCGTTCCTCGGCGATTGGACCGAGCGCTACCAGTACCTCATCGACCTCGGGCGCAAGCTCGCGACGTTTCCGGAGGCCTGGAGGACCGAGCCGAACCGCCTCGTCGGCTGCCAGTCGCAGGTCTGGATCGTGCCCGAGGGCGACGCCGAGCGGCTCGTGCTGCATGCGACGAGCGACTCGACCATCGTCTCGGGGCTGATCGCACTCGCGCTGCGCGTCTACTCGGGGCGCACGGCGCAGGAGATCCTCGCGGCCGAACCGAAGTACATCGAGGCGATCGGCCTGAAGACGCATCTCTCGCCGACGCGCAGCAACGGCCTCGCGGCGCTGCTACGCAAGATCAAGGAGTACGCCGCTCGCGCCGACGCGGGCGAGCGATTCGAAGCGCCCGCGGCCTGACGCTTCGCGAGTTGCCCGCCATCGCCTTCGGCGATGTCCGGCCTACTCGACGATCCGGAGTAGGCCGGACATCCGAAGGATGGCCGGCAAACGCACCGCGCCGGACCCGCCACGCGCTACAACGCGCGAATTGCCGCGCGCACGATCGGGGCGAGCTCGGGGTCCTCGAGCGCGAAGTGGATCGTCGCCTCGACCACGCCCTGCTTGTTGCCGCAATCGAAGCGTTGTCCTTCGAACCGGTACGCGTAGACCGGATCGTTCGCCTCGATCAGCGCTTCGATCGCATCGGTGAGCTGGATCTCGCCACCGGCGCCGGGTGTCGTGCGCTCGAGCAGCCCGAAGATCTTCCCCGGCAGGACGTAGCGGCCGACGATGCCGAGCGTGCTCGGCGCGACCTCGGGCTTCGGCTTCTCGATCACGCCGCGCATGCGTGCGAGGCGTCCCTCGGGCGGATCGGACGAGACGATGCCGTAGCGGTGCGTCTGCGCGCGTGGTACGTCCTCGCACGCGATGACGCCGGCGTCGCGCTCGCGCGCGATCCGTGTCATCTGCGCGAGCACGGGCTCGCCGCGGTTCCAGCAGAGATCGTCCGGCAGCAGCACGGCGAAGGGCTCGTCACCGATCACGTCGCCGGCGCACAGCACCGCGTGACCGAGGCCGAGCGCCTCGGACTGGCGCACGAACACCGCACGCACGTGCGACGGCAGCGTGTTGCGCACGCGGTCGAGCAGCTCGGTCTTGCCCGCCTGCGCGAGCTTCGCCTCGAGCTCGTACGCGAGGTCGAAATGGTCCGCGATCGCGTGTTTGTAGCGGTTCACGACGAACACCAGCGTCTCGCAGCCCGCGGCGACCGCCTCCTCGACCGCGAACTCGAGCAGCGGCCGGTCGATGATCGGCAGCATCTCCTTCGGCAACACTTTCGACGCCGGCAGCAGTCGCGTGCCGAGACCGGCGACCGGGAATACGGCTTTTCTGACTCGCATGTTCGTCCTTGGAATGAGTACCCGGCGACGCCCCACCCGGCGTCATTCCCGCGCAAGCGGGAATCGGTTTCGCGACGCCACCCACCGATTCCCGCTTGCGCGGGAATGACGCCGAGGTAGGGCGCCGTTGCGTCGCCTTTCCTTCACGCCCGCGTGCGATGGATCGACACGACCTCCGTCACGACAGGCTCGCTCGCGAACTCCGGCACGAGCTCGCGCAGGCAGCGCAGGAGCTCGTCCTCGTCGTAGCGCAGCGACGACTGTGCCGCACGTTTCAAAATCGCGACGAGCTCGTTCCAGGCGACGCTGCGCGGCGTGGCGAGAAAGATCTTGCGGTGCGACGTGCCCTCGTAGCTCTCGTGCTCGTGGAACAGCTCCTCGAAGAGTTTTTCGCCGGGCCTGAGCCCGGTGTAGACGATCTCGATCTCGCGCCCGGGAACCTTGCCCGCGAGCCGGATCATCTGCTCGGCGAGATAGCCGATCCGCACCGGCTCGCCCATATCGAGCGCGAAGATCTCGCCGCCCTGCCCCAGCACCGCGGCCTGCATGATCAGCTGGCACGCCTCGGGGATCGTCATGAAGTAGCGCGCGATCTCGGGATGCGTGACCGTCACCGGTCCACCCGCGCGGATCTGCTCGCGGAACAGCGGCACGACGGAGCCGGCCGAGTCGAGCACGTTGCCGAATCGCACGGTGATGAAACGCGTGTCGGAGGTCGCGGCGAAGTTCTGGCAGAAGATCTCGGCTGCGCGCTTCGTCGCGCCCATCACATTCGCGGGGTTGACGGCCTTGTCGGTCGAGATCAGCACGAAGCACTCGACGCGGTGCCGGTCGGCCGCAAGCGCCATCGTCTGCGTCCCGAGCACGTTGTTGCGGAACGCCTCGCGAACCTGTCCCTCGAGCAGCGGCACATGTTTGAACGCCGCCGCGTGGAACACGAGATGCGGGCGCGCCTCGGCGAGCACACGCTCCGCAGTCGCGGCGTCGCCGCAGTCGCCGAGCAGCGGCACCAGCAGCAACTCGGGAAACTCGCGCCGAAGCTCCTGCTCGATCCGGTAGAGGTTGTACTCGCTGAGCTCGAGGATCGTCAGCGCGTCCGCGCCGAGTCGCGCCACCTGTCGACAGAGCTCGGCGCCGATCGAGCCGCCACCGCCGGTGACGAGCACGCGCTTGCCCGAGAGCCCCGTGCGGATCGCGGTCCAGTCGAGCGCGACGGGGTCGCGGCCGAGCAGGTCCTCGATCGCGACCTCCTTCAGCTGGTTGAAACCGGAGCGGCCTTCGACCACGTCCTGCAGGCGCGGCACCGTGCGGAACGCGAGGCCCGTCGCCTCACACGCCTCGACCACGCGCTGCATCTGCTGGTTCGTCGCCGACGGCATCGCGATCAGCAGCATCTCCGCGGCGACCTCGCGCGACACGCGATCGAGGTCCGCGATCGTGCCGAGCACGGGCACGCCGTGAACCTTGGCGCCGCGCAGCGAACGGTTGTCGTCGAGGAAGCCGACCGGTGCGTACTGCGCCTCGCGTCTGAGATCGCGCACCAGCGCTTCAGCCGCGCGCCCCGCCCCGAGCACGAGCACGCGCTGGCTCGGCGTGCGGCGCACGAAGTCGCTGCGCACGTCCTTCCAGTGCCGATACAAGAGCCGCGGCGCGCCGAGCAGCACGAACAGGGCGGCCGGGTACAAGAGCAGCACCGAGCGCGGCGTGCCCTCGAGACGGTTGAACAGGAAGAGGCCCAGCGCGATCGCGAGCGCACCGGTCACGGCCGCGCGCCCGATGTTGACGAGATCCGGCAGGCTCGCGAAACGCCAGAGGCCACGATACAGGCCGGTCCACCACAGCACGATGCCCTGTGCTGCGAGCACGATCGGGAGCTCCGCCGTCACGAGCGCAACCGCCGGCGGGTCGGGCAGCAGGTTCCAGCGCAGCCAGTTCGCGCTGTACCACGCGAGCCACACCATCACGAGGTCGTGCGCGACGACCGCGAGCCTCGGGTGGATGATGGCGAGGAGTCTGCGCACGATTTCAGGGTCGACGGGCGAGTCTGTGCTTGAGCACGATCCAGATCGCGAGGCCGAGCGCGTAGACGCCGCCCGCGACGGCCCACGAGTATACGGACCGCGCACCCACCGGCGCGAACCGGGGCGCTATCAGCGCCGGCAGCACGACCACGAGGTTCCAGCCGAGATACGCGGCCGTGACGCGCGCGTGGGTAGAGCCCCGTCGCGCGAGCCACTGGTAAAGGTGCTCGCGGTGCGCGGCGTACCAGCGGAGCCCGCGCAGGAAGCGCGACACCAGCGTCGCGGTCGCGTCGATCACGAACGCCGAGCTCAGCACGAGGATCTGCGGCAGATCGAGCGCGCCCGCGCGCCAGGCCCAGACGCTCGCGACGCCAACGAGCAACCCGAGCGCGCCGCTCCCGACGTCGCCCATGAACACGCGCGCGCGCGGCAAGTTGAACGGCACGAACGCGAGCGTCGCAACCGCGCCGACGGCGGCAAGATGCGCGGCCTCGGGCTGCAGCACCGACTGCAGCGCGAACGTCAGCACCGCGAGCACGAAGCTCGCCTGCATCGCGAGGAGCCCGTTCGCGCCGTCCATGAAGTTGTGGAGATTGATCGACCACGCGAGCGCGAGCGCGACCGGCACGAACACCAGGATCGGCATGCCCGGATCGACCATCCAGCCGGCGAGCCCCGCGGCGACGAGATGCACCGCGAACCGGGGCCACGTCGCGAGCGGATGATGATCGTCGATCCAGCCGATCGCCGCGACCGCGACGAGCGCCGCGAGCGTCGCGGTGAGCGCGAGCCACATCGGCGGCGCCACGGCGAGTAGCGGTCCGAAGCCGCAGCTCGCGAGCGCCACGACGATCCCGATGCCGCCGCCACGCGGTGTCGGCTCATCGTGCAAGCGCCGCTGGCCCGGCAGATCGACGAGCCGGCGCCGCTTCGCGTAGCCGATCGCCGCCGCGGTGACGAGCGCCGAAACCATCGCGGCGGCCGCGAGTAGGAGCGGCTCGAGCGCGAGCCCCGCGTCAATCGCCGGCGACGCCATGGATCGGCTTGACTGAACCCCAGCTCTTGCAGCCCGGGCACTGCCAGTGGTGCGCGCGCGCGCCGAATCCGCAGCGCGTGCAACGATACACGGCCTTGCCCTCGACCAGCTTGCGCGTCAGCTCCTTCAGGATCAGCAGGTTCTCGCGCCCGCCGTCGCTCGCGCTCTTCAAGTTGAGATCGATCAGCGCCATGAGGCCGCGGACCGAGGGTTTGACCCGCAACTGTTCGGTCAGGTACGCGACCGCGGCCTCGTCGCCGTCCTCGCGCTCGATCAGCTTCGCGAGCGCGAGCACCGGCGAGATGCCGGCGTAGCGCTCCGACAGCTGGCGCAGGAACTCGCGCGCGCGCCCGCTCGCCGAGAGCTTCTCGTAGCAGCGCAACGCGGGTTTCAGGATCTCCGGCACGAACTCCATGTCGTGCTCGACGACGCGCTCGAAAGCGCGCAGCGCGCCCTCGTACTCGACCGCGTCGATCGCCATCTGGCCTTCGATCAGGCGCCCGCGCACGCTGTTCGCTTCGCTGCCGAACGCCTCGGCGAGGTAGCGTCCGGCCGATTCCGCGTCGTGACGGCCGCGCGCCTGCTCGGTCAGCTCGCAGTAGTACTGCGCGATGACGCGTCCCTGCGACTCGCCCGTCGCGTGCTCGAGCCGGCGCGCGTGGTCGATCGCCTTGTGCCAGTCGCGTTCCTGCTGATAGATCGAGATCAGGTGCTTCAGCGCCGACGGCGCGCGCGCGTCGATGTTGACGAGGTCGGAGAACAGCGTCTCGGCGCGGTCGAGCAGGCCGGCGCGCATGTAGTCCTCGCCGAGCTCGAGCAGCGCAGCCGTCTTCTGCTCGGCCGAAAGCGCGGGTCGCGAGATCAGGTTCTGGTGCACGCGGATCGCGCGATCGACCTCGCCGCGGCGGCGGAACAGGTTGCCGAGCGCGAGATGCGTCTCGACCGTGTCGGAGTCGACCTCGGCGATCTGGAGGAACACCTCGATCGCCTTGTCGGGCTGCTCGTTGAGCAGGTAGTTGAGGCCGCGAAAGTAGTTCGTACGCAGGCGGTGCACCTGCGCGCCCGAGCGCGACTCGCTGCCGCGCCGCGCGAGATACCACGAGACCGCCGCCGCAACCGGCAGCAGCAGCCAGAAGAGGCCGACTTCGCTCACGGTGCGGGCGGCGCCTGGCGGCGTTCGAGCTCGCGCCTGAGCGCCGCGGCGCGCATGCGCAACGGCACGATGACGCCGGGATAGAGCACGAGACCGCCGAGCAGGCAGCCGGCGAAGAGGGAGGCGAGCACGAGCACGCCGACCGGCAGCTCGAACGTCGCGAAGTAGAGATCGAGCGCCGCGGCACCCGTGTTGATCGCGCTGAACACGATCGCTGCGAACACCACGGCGAGCGCGACGAGGATCGTGAGCCAGCGTTTCATGTGCGAGGACTCAGTCCTCGTCCGGCTCGTCGCGCGCCTCGAGGATCGGGCCGGTGTGGCCGTTGACGCGCTCGCGCAGCTCCTTGCCGGGCTTGAAATGCGGCACGTACTTGCCCGGCAGCGCGACCGACTCGCCGGTCTTCGGATTGCGGCCGATGCGCGGCGGACGGTAGTGCAGCGAGAAGCTCCCGAAGCCGCGGATCTCGATGCGCTCGCCACTGGAGAGCGCCTGGCTGATCTGCTCGAGCAGCTCCTTGACCGACAGCTCGACGTCGTGGAACGCCAGGTGGGTCTGGCGTCGCGACAGGGCTTCGATCAGTTCCGATTTCGTCATGGCGTCCTAGCACCCTCGCGTTCGCCGCCCATTGCCGCGGCCGGACATCCGTCCGGCCGCGGATCCGGAGTGCCCGGCTCGTGGCCGGGCATCAGTCCTTACTCGGACTTCGAGAACTGCTCCTTGAGCAGCGCGCCGAGCTTGGTGGTGGCGCCCGAGGCGCTCTGGTACTCGGCCAGCGTGTCGGCGAGCTCCTGCTCGTCCTTCGCACGGATCGAGAGCTGCAGCGTGCGGCCCTTGCGGTCCATGCCGACGAACTTCGCCTCGACCGCGTCGCCGACCTTGAGGTGCTGCGTCGCGTCCTCGACCCGCTCCTTCGCGATGTCGGAAGCGCGGAGGTAGCCCTCGATGCCGTCGGCGATCTCGATGGTCGCGCCGCGCGCGTCGACGGCGGTCACCTTGCCGTTGACGATGGAGCCGCGCGGGTGATTCGCCATGAACGTGCCGAACGGATCCTGCTCGAGCTGCTTGATGCCGAGCGAGATGCGCTCGCGCTCCGGATCGACCGCGAGCACGACCGCCTCGACCGTGTCGCCCTTCTTGAACTGGCGAACGAGCTCCTCGCCCGTGGCCTGCCACGAGATGTCCGACAGGTGCACGAGGCCGTCGATGCCGCCGTCCAGACCGACGAAGATGCCGAAATCGGTGATCGACTTGATCTGGCCCGACACCTTGTCGTTCTTCTTGTGGGTCGCGGCGAACGCTTCCCACGGATTCGCGGAGGTCTGCTTGAGACCGAGCGAGATGCGGCGGCGCTCCTCGTCGACGTCCAGGACCATGACCTCGACCTCGTCGCCGACCTGCACGATCTTCGACGGGTTGACGTTCTTGTTGGTCCAGTCCATCTCCGAGACGTGCACGAGGCCTTCGACGCCCGGCTCGATCTCGACGAAGCAACCGTAGTCGGTGACGTTCGAGACCTTGCCGAACAGGCGCGTGTTGGTCGGGTAGCGGCGCGCGATGTTGACCCACGGGTCTTCGCCGAGCTGCTTGAGACCGAGCGAGACGCGGTTGCGCTCGCGGTCGAAGCGCAGCACGCGCACTTCGAGCTCGTCGCCGACGTTGACGACTTCGCTCGGATGACGCACGCGCTTCCAAGCCATGTCGGTGATGTGCAGCAGGCCGTCGATGCCGCCGAGGTCGACGAACGCGCCGTAGTCGGTGAGGTTCTTGACGACGCCCTTCACCACCGCGCCTTCGGTCAGGCGCTCGAGCAGCTGCTCGCGCTCGGCCGAGAACTCGCTCTCGACGACCGCGCGGCGCGACACGACCACGTTGTTGCGCTTGCGGTCGAGCTTGATGATCTTGAACTCGAGCTCCTTGCCCTCGAGGTAGACCGGATCGCGCACCGGGCGCACGTCGACGAGGGAGCCCGGCAGGAACGCGCGGACGTCCTTGATGTCG
>Ga0187892_10002487_pt1 | contig 36721 bp, 43 predicted proteins | sample MA1701073metaG_FD_139345 | JGI IMG/M metagenome (GOLD analysis project Ga0187892, IMG submission 139345) | Bio-ooze microbial communities from a basaltic lava cave in the Kipuka Kanohina Cave System on the Island of Hawaii, USA - MA170107-3 metaG ... | reverse complement strand
CCAGGAGCCGATTGAAGTCCATCCGGCTCACGAAAAACCGTGTACCGCAGACTGTCCAGTCTGCGGAGGGCTTTCGCCAGGAGCCGATTGAAGTCCATCCGGCTCACGAAAAACCGTGTACCGTAGACTGTCCAGTCTGCGGAGGGCTTTTGCCAGGAGCCGATTGAAGTCCATCCGGCTCACGAAAAACCGTGTACCGCAGACTGTCCAGTCTGCGGAGGGCTTTTGCCAGGAGCCGATTGAAGTCCATCCGGCTCACGAAAAACCGTGTACCGCAGACTGTCCAGTCTGCGGAGGGCTTTCGCCAGGAGCCGATTGAAGTCCATCCGGCCAGTCGCGTAAGCCCCCGCAGACTGGACAGTCTGCGGTACATTTTCAGATGTAAGCGATCACGTCAATCTCGACCAGCGAATTGCCGGGGATGCCCCCCGCAGCGGCGATGGTCGTGCGGACAGGCGGCTCTTCTCCGAAACGTCCGCGGAAGACTTCGTTCATCGCTTGATAATCCTTCAGGTCGTTCAGGTAGACGTTGCACTTCAAAACCTTGTCCATCGAAGAGCCGGCGTTGACCAGCTCCTTCTCGATCTCGTCGAGCACGTGTTTGGTGTGGGCTTTGATGTCGCCCTCGAAGTGCGCGCCTTTGCCGGCGATGAAGAGCAGGTTGCCGTAAGAGACCGCGCCGTTGAAGAGCGGCGGCTGTTGGCCCGGCTTCAACTCAGGCTTCTTGCCGCCTTTGTAGTGGACTTTCTTTTTCGGCGCGTCCCGCTGCGGTTCGACGCTGGTTGAAGCTTTCGCCGCGGGAGCGACGATGGCTGTCGCGGCGGCGGCTTTCAGAATTTTTCTGCGATTTGAATTCATAGAGGGTCGTTCCTTTGGTTGAAGTTGAGAGTTAGAGATCAGCGTGAGTTCAACAGCCCTGAGCTTTCTAAAATCTTCTGCGACCACGCGCCAGCCTGCGTCGCCACGTCGTTTCGCTTTTCGGCGTCATTCCAGATTTCGGTCAATCCCATCCGCCAGCGCGAGATCAGCTCGCGTAATTCGATCAATTCGGCTTGCTGCGAAGGATTGGCGTCCTCGACCGTCCACTCGATGAAGAGCTTGCTTTCATCAAAGACCTTACCTGCGGCTTCGCCCATCGTCGCGTGGTTCGCCAGCGACCTGATCCGCGCCAGGTTCGACGCCAGGTTGCCGAGCCTGACCGGCAACGGGTCGCGCAGGTAACGCTCTTTTCTGGCTTCCAGTTTCGCTTCGGTTTCGGTCATACGCCTTCAAACAGCTTTCTGACCACCGCTTCGACGCGGGCGCGGAGCGCGGGGTCGAGAATCACCATCGCCGGGTTGTTCTGGCGCGGGCGGATGTTGATAAACGATTCGTACCGGACTTCCCGAACCTGCGGAATCCAATCGGCGCCCCAGATGTTCTCCTGTTTGCTGCCGTTGGCGAGCAACTCCGCTTCGCAATCGGCGTGGAGCGCGCCGCCGCCAGCCGCGACTCCCTGCTCCACATCCACGGCCAGCTTGACGTAGTCTTCGAGTTCTTCGAGCATCTCGGAGAGTTGCCGTGGCGTTGGGGTTGATTCGAGCAGGTGGATCACACAAATACCTCGGCAGCCGCGCGTATCCCCGGAGGGTAATCGAATTCCACTTGCCAATTGTCGTAATTGGCCAGCCCGGATCGGTCCAGAATCTTTTGCGACCACTCACGAAGCTCCGCAACCACCCTGGCGCGTTTGGCCGGATCATCTCCAATAGCTTGCGTATCTCGCAGCCAGCCGGCCAAATGCGAACGCAACTCAGCCAACTCGCTTTGGACTGTAGGATCAACCTCCGCAACCGTCCAATCTATCAGCCGTATGCTTACGCCAAGTGTTCGCGTCAGAAACTCGGGATATTTTGGATGATCGGAAGCGACTGTGGCGAACGCCAGCGACTCGGCCAGCTCGCCGAGTCGGACAGGCAAGGCCAGGCCCATAAACCTGATTCGTTGGGCCTGAATTTCGTCCGATTCAATTGCAACTTGATTTGTCATGTCCCCTCCAACAAACGTCTCACGATTTCAACCACTCGATCCCGAATCAGGGGGTCTGTAATCAACATCGAGTGATTATTTTGCCTGGGGCGTATGTTGATCAATGATTCGCAGGTGACCTGGCGCAGGTCCGGTTCCCAGGTCGCCCCCCAGATGTCTTCCTGGCGGCTGCCATCAGCCAACAGCGCCGCCTCGTCTTCGGCGTGAAGCTTGCCCCCGCCGGCCAGAATTTCACGGTGAATGTCTACCGCGACTTTTATCCAATCTTCCAAGTCTTGAAGCATTTCCGCCAATTGCTCTGGCGTAGCTCTTGTACGAAGCAAATGAATCATATCACCGCTCCTACTCTTTGACCGCCACCAGTGAAATCCGCACCAGCGCCGGATCGCCCTTCGACCGGTCAGCGACCGCGAACGGCTGCACGGTCGTCCGCGTCGGCGGCGAGCTGGAAAAAAACGTCGCGTAAGTCTCGTTCATCGGTCTGAACTCGCGGATGTCGTCGAGGTAAACGTTCGTGGCGACGACGTGCGCAAAGTCCGCTCTGTGCGCGGCCAATATCGCCTGCAACTTTTTCATCACGACCTTCACCTGCTCCTGCACAGTCTTTTCGCCCGCGCCCGCGCCGGTTTGCGCGGAGCAGTAGATCGTCCCGCCGTCAGCCGCGCAATCGCCGGCGCGCTTCACGCTTTTGCGCGAAGCGATGATCGAGATGGCCGCGCCCGCCGAGTTCGGCAACTCGTTCATCGGAATCTTCGCCACAGCCTTCGCGCCGTAATCGTTGCGGAAGACGACCTGACCGAGCTTGGCTTCGCTCATCGCCTTCTTCAAATTCGCTTCGGCCTCGGCCTGAGTCCGTCCGTAAACAGCCGACAGGTAGACGCGACCGTTCGCTTCAACCGCCGAACTCGCGTGACCGAGTGGCTTCAGGCTTTTCAGCCCGACCGCCTTCTTCATTTTCAAGTCGCGCACGGCGACGACCGTCATCTCGACCGTCGTGTCGGTCGGCATCTTCGCCGTGCCGATTACGACGCGCGCCGGCGGGTGCTTCGGAAAATATTCGGCGTAGACGCGGTCAACTTCCGGCAGCCAACCAAGCTTCTCCAGGTAAAGCTGCATGTGGACGACGTGTTCCATCGTCAGACCTGCGGCTTCGACAATCGCCTTGACGTTTTCGAGGCACTGTCGCGTCTGCGCGGCGACGCCTTCGGGCATCGCGCCGCTGGCGTCGCGCACGCCCTGGCCGGAAACGTACAGGTAATCGCCGACAAAGATGCCGGGGCTGTATGGGCCGACGGGTTTTGGAGCGTTCGCAGGCACGATGACCCGGCGCTCGGAAGAGTAGGGAACTACGCTCATCAGAATCAGACTCGCAATCAGAAAGAGTGTGGTCATACCGGTCTCAAACAGGTTTGACGCTGCAGCGAACGACTCGTTGCAAACATGCGGATTGATTTTCACTGGAAATGCGGGGCGCATTATACATGTGTCTTTGAAAGAAGTAGAGAAACCTTGCTTCGTTTCGGGCTTTGGTAAATAATTTTGTGTGTCCCGCTATAATGCTGCTACTAAGGGGGGAACTATGATGAACAAAACTGTAACGCTGGAAATTCCGCAGAGCGAGTGGGAAAAGTTTACGATCGAACTAGCCCGATTCGTCGCCATCCTGCAGGAACAACAGAAGGAGAGCGAAGAGAGATGGGAACGGATCGTTGAGCTGAAAGCTGAAACAGCGATGATGAAGGAAGAACTCAGAAGGAGGCTGCAGGATGTGGACAAATATCTGGGAGGCACTGAAGCTGTTGGTCAGCTACGGTGATCGGCTGACGCGTCTTGAGAAAGAATTGCGCGAGTCGCGCGACGAACAAAAGGAACTCTTCAGACAAATGATCGCGCTGACCCTGAAAGTCGAAAGACTCGCCGAACGCGAAAACTGGCGCGATGAGATGATTCGGCGAGAGATCGAACTGGGGCGAGTCAGAGCGGAAAGCGAACGCGCCAAAGCTGAAAACGAACGCCTCAGGGCCGAATTTGAACGTCGCAGCCTGCCGCCATCTCCCACCGACACCGAAAACGATCAACCCTGAACATCTAAACAGCCGGCCTCAATCAACAGCGCAATTCCACCCCGGCGGCTTCTTGACGCCGTAAGGCGCGAGGAGTATGTTTCGCGCATCTTTGTCAGTGCGGTAAATCAAAACGATAAATCAACATCATTGGTTCTGAGGCTTTGCTGGGTGCAAACACCATCCGCGATCACGCGGTCGTTCTCAACATCAACGATTCCACATCCCCATCGGAGGCCTGGCTATGACTAACTATGCTGCAATGCAAGGCTGGCAGAGATTGCGCCTGTCCCTGCTGTTTCTTTTTTCCGTCCTGACCTGTCTTAACGCATTCACTTCCACTGTTTCAGCGCAAACGACTTCGACGACAATTCTGGGCGCGGTGGCTGATTCCAGCGGCGCCGTAGTCACCGGGGCGAAGGTCACCGCCACCAACACCAAAACCGGCGTGAAGCGCGAAGTCACGACCTCTTCGTCGGGCGATTTCAGTTTCCCGCTGCTCGATGTGGGCGTTTACGACGTGACGGTTGACGCCCAGGGATTCAAGTCCGAAGTGCGCCGCAACGTCATCCTCGAAATCAACGAGAAAGTCCGCGTTGATTTTGCGCTGCAAGTCGGCGCGACGACCGAGAAGGTCGAGATCGTCGCCGAAGCCGCCGTCCTGCGCACCGACGACGCGACGCTCGGTCAGACGGTCGAACAGCGGCGGGTCGAGGAACTGCCGCTCAACAACCGCAACCTGGGCGCGCTGGCCATCCTGCAACCGGGCGTGCAATACGGCCCGCGCGCCGGCAGCGACGGCCAGGGCTTCACGCAACGCCAAGGCGGACACGGCATTCCGATTCCCGGCATCGGGCTGACGTTCGTCGCCAACGGCCAGCGCGAAACCAATCAGCAGGGCACGCTCGATGGCGTCGTCGCCACCGAAGCGCGCGTCAACACCATTCCCTTCAGCCCTTCGGTCGAGGCGGTTCAGGAGTTCCGCGTGCTGGCTGGCAGCTATTCGGCTGAGTACGGTTTCAACGCGGGCGCGCAAGTCCACATCGTCACCAAATCTGGCGGCAACGATTGGCACGGCTCGGCGTTTGAATTTCTGCGCAACGACATCTTTGACGCCGAACACTACTTCCAGAATTATTTCAACGCGCCGGGCGCAGCCCGCTCGAAGAAAGACTCACTCAGGCAAAACAATTTCGGCGGCGTGTTGACCGGGCCGCTGTGGATTCCGAAGATTTACGACGGCCACAACAAGACCTTCTTCATGTTCAATTACGAAGCGCGCCGCCGCCGCAATGGCAACATCGCGCAGACGGCCAATCATCCGCCGCTCGCGTTTCGCAACGGCGATTTCAGTTCGTTGCTTTCGCTCCCGACGCCGATCAGGATTCTCGATCCGGTGACGGGCGCCGAGTTTGCCGGCAACATCATCCCGGCCAACCGGATCACGAACGTCGCGAAAGAATTGATGAAGTTCTGGCCGGAACCGCAACGCATCAACGCGAATCCGCTGACCGGCGTCAACTTCACTGGTTTTGAACGGCGCGTGACCGACGACGATCAGGCTTTCGTCCGCGTGGATCACAACTTTTCGGAGAAGGACAAAATTTTCGGGCGGTACGCCTTCAACGACGTCACCTACAGCGTGATTCCTGGCGACAACCCGAACTTCACCTACTTCGTCGCCGGGCGCAACCAGAACGTCGGCAGCGGGTGGATTCACATCTTCACTCCGAGCTTCATCAATGAATTCCGCTACGGCTGGAACCGTTCGGTGGACAATTCGCTCAACTCGCGCGCCAACACCAGCTTCGACGTCGAGGCGCTGGGGCTGACCGGTTTCCGCGTTCTGAACGACAACAACCGCAAATTCACGCCGCGCGAAACGGGCGTGCCGGACATCACGGTCAGCGGCTTTTCTACATTGCGGGAGCAGGACGGCGGCAACGGATTCGATTTCAACAACCTGCATCAGGTCAACGACAACATCACCTGGACCCGTGGCGCGCACAACCTGAAGTTCGGCTTCGATTTTCGCCGCGCCTCGCTCTTCCGGGGCGCGGCCAACGTCCCGCGCGGCGGATTGAATTTCACTGGCGATCTGGCGGGCACGGCCTTCGCGGCGTTTCTGCTCGGTTATCCGTCGAGCACCGTCACGCCGGAAGGCTTGCCGCTGACCGACGTTCGGCAGAGCCGCTTCGCAATCTATGGCCTGACGGATTGGAAGCCCACGCGCAAACTGACGCTCAATCTGGGTCTGCGATGGGAATACAACAAACCGGCGATTGACGTGCAAGGGCTGTGGCGCAGTCTGAGCTTCACGACGCTGACCAACGGATTGCCGACGCTGGTTCCGAACATCGGCACGCCGTTCGAGTTTTACGAAGCGCAGAAGAAGCAGTTCATGCCGCGCATCGGCTTCGCCTACCGCTGGAGCGACAACTGGGTCGCGCGCGGAGGATTCGGCATCTATTACAACGTTCATCAGTTGAACAACTTCACGATCCTCAATCTCAATCCGCCGAAGTCGGGCACCAGCACGTTCAACAACACGGCGTCTGGCGGCAGGATCGCCAACGCGCCGACGCAGCCTGTGCTGACTTACACCAATCCGTTCGGCACGCAGAACAACACGCGCGCCACCGGGTTGAACACGCTCGACCAGAAGAACAATCAGCCGTACATCACGCAATGGAGCCTGGACATACAACGCCGTTTGCCGTTCGACACGGTGATCGGGGTCGGATACGTCGGCAACAAAGGCACGCACATTGACAACACGGTCGAGTTCAACGCGCCGACGCCGGCGGTCGGACTCGATCCGAACACGCGGCGCATCATCCCCTTCTTCGCTGATGGCGTGGGCGGACCACAGCGACAGTTAACGCGGCTGCGCCTGCTCGATTCCAACGCCAACTCGTGGTACCACGCGATGCAGGTCAATGTGCAGAAACGTCTGAGCCACGGCCTGGCGATGACCTTCGCTTACACGTGGAGCAGGGCGATGGGCGAAGGTTATGGTCGCAACGAAGGCGGCGGCGCGACGCAGAACACCTATCAGAACCCGCGCAACCGCGCGGCTGAAAAGACGCGCTACGGCTTCGACTACCAACACAACGCGGTGATCAGCTTCCTGTACGAATTGCCCACGATCCCCGCGTTCAGAGACAACTTCGCCAAACACGTCTTCGGCGGATGGCAGACGAACGGTATCGTCGCGCTGCGTTCGGGATTGCCCTTTACCGTCACGCAGGGCAACACTCTCAACACGGGCGAATCGCCCGTACGGCCCGACCGTTTGAGCGACGGCAAGCTCTCCAACCGAACAGTCAACAAATGGTTCGACCCCGACGCTTTCCGCGTCGTCACCTGCGCGCAGCCGGGCAGTACCGCGACTGACGCGGGCAGGGCGTTGAACCAGTACCTGACACAGTTCTGCCATTACGGCAGTTCCGGGCAAGCCATTCTGGAAGGCCCCGGTTATAAGAACGTGGACTTTTCGCTGATCAAAAACATTCAGCTTTCCGAGAAGCTGCGGCTGCAATTCCGCGCGGAGATGTTCAACGTCTTCAACACGCCGCAATTCGCCGTGCCGAGCGCGGGCCTCGGAACGGCGGCCACTCAGTTCCTGCCGACCACGGCGGGCGGAGCTTTCCCGACGCAGGTGACGGCTTCGCGCGGGCCAGGTTCGATTTCGAGCCTCGTCGCGCCGATGCGGCAAATGCAGTTCGGGTTGAAGCTGGTGTTCTAAATCGAAACCGTGCAGTAGCCCGACCGTGAGGGAGGCGTGGACGAGGAGCCCACGCCTCCCTCACGGTCGGGCTACGCCACATCCAGAAAGGTGTCACATGCCAAACCGTCGCAATTTTCTCCAGGCAATGTCGAGCATTCCGTTCATCGGCGGACTGTTCGCTTCAAACGCAATCGCCGCCGCGCCCAAAGCCGCCGCGCGCGATTTCTTCAAAGAACTCGGCGTCCGCCCGTTCATCAACGGCGCGGGCACGTACACCACGCTGACTGCGTCGTTGATACATCCGGAAGTGATGGAGGCGATAAATTACGCCTCGAAGACTTTCGTCCCGCTCAACGATCTGCACGACGCCGTGGGCAAACGCATCGCCGAACTCGTCGGTTGCGAAGCCGCAATGGTTACGTCGGGCGCCGCCGCCGCGTTGACCGTCGGCACGGCAGCCTGCGTCGCCGGCAAAAATGCCGACTGGATCAGACGCATTCCCGATCTGGCTGGCACGGGAATGAAGAGCGAGGTCATCATTCAGAAGCCGCACCGTTACGGCTACGACCACGCCGTGCGCAACTGCGGCATCAAGATGATCGAAGTCGAGACCGCCGAAGAATTGGAGAAGGCGGTCAACGAAAAGACGGCGATGATGCTCTTCTTCAACGACGCGGATCCGAAGGGCAAGATCAAGATCGAAGAGTTCGTCAAGCTCGGCAAGAAACACAACATCCCGACCTTCAACGACGCCGCCGCCGACGTGCCGCCGACCGAGAACCTGTCGAAGTACACGAAGATGGGCTTCGACCTGGTGACGTTCTCTGGCGGCAAGGGCATTCGCGGCCCGCAAAGCTGCGGATTGCTGCTGGGCCGCAAAGACCTGATCGAAGCCGCGCGGTTGAACTGCTCGCCCAACAGCGACTCCATCGGGCGCGGCATGAAGGTCAACAAGGAGGAGATGGTCGGAATGATGGTCGCCGTCGAGATGTACCTGAAGCGCGACGCCGCCGCCGAATGGAAAGAATGGGAGCGCCGCGCCAAATTGATCACTGACAGCGTAGCCAAAGTCCCGGCGATCAAGTCTGAAGTCTACGTCCCGCCCATCGCCAACCACGTGCCGACCGTGCGGTTGACGTGGGAGAAGGCCGCGTTGAAGCTCGTTGCCGATGACGTGCGCAAGCAACTGCGCGAAGGCAAGCCGTGCATCGAGATCACGCCGGGTTCGTCGCCAGCTAAGGAAGAGAAGCAGCAGATCAGCATCGGCGTGTGGCAGATGCAGCCGGGCGAGGCAGAGGTCGTGGCGCGACGGTTACGCGAAGTGTTTCAAATGGCTTAGATCGGCCTGCGATGGTGGGACAAGATGCCATCTTGTCCCACCAAAAGCCCCGTTTGACGCTCTCGCAAAACCTTTGTTAGTATTTGCGCCGCTTTCGAGGATTGAAAGTTCGGGCACATAACTCAGCGGTAGAGTGCTGTCTTCACACGGCAGAAGTCGCAGGTTCGAATCCTGCTGTGCCCATCACGAAAATCAAAGGCCATCAGAGGTCGTTCAAACTCTGATGGCCTTTTTTCTGTTTACCTCCGTATCAGTTCGAAGCAGCGGGCGTTCACGTCGTCCAATCTTCGATCAGCAGTCCGGGAACGCGCTGGAAGTCAACGACGTTGCGTGTGACGAGGATGCCGTTGACCGCAAGCGTGATGGCGGCGATGGCAAGGTCGTTGGTTCCGGTCCGTTTATCCTGTGCGCGCAACTGATCGAAAATTGCGGCGGCGGTCTCATCAAATGGTAGGCAGATCATTTCACGATAAAATTCCAGTCCATCCAACAAACGAGCATAAGCCCGCGCGCGAGCAATTCCATTGGGTGCGCGACGACAGGCCGGTAGCCAACCACTCAAATCTTCCCCGAACGTGATGATCGTCACAGCGACCGTATCGTCTTCAGGCAAAGAGTTGATGCTGGCCGTGACGCCGGAGTGATGGCTCTGTACGAAACCGGCCACGTCAGTATCCAGGATGTAAAGTTTCATGCCGCGTGTTCACCAGGGTCAGCCAAAGCAGCCCTGCGTTCCTCTTCATCCATCAGGCGTTCCAGTTCCCCACGCTCGCGACGCCGTTCAGCATAAATCTCCTCGATATGCTGAAGCATCGCGGCTTCGTCGCCTTTGAACTTACCTGCCGCTTGCAGCACCGCCTGTGGGCTGCCGCGTCGCAACTTTTGTGCAGGGACATTCAATTCAATAACCGTGACTCTCACTTTCGACAGAAAAGTCTCGGCAGCCAGCCTGGCGTTGGCGACCGCCTCGTCGTATGACGAACCCGCGGCGCTCAGATCGGAGAGCGCCGGGATTACGGCCCGCCACACCCCATTGTTCTGTTCGACAAGCACTGGGTATTCCATAAGCATTCCTCCTTGTTTCGGCCCACGCATTATAACCCGAAAGCTTCACCTGAACCCGCCGAAGCCACGCGACATCGCTGCCCGCCACAGCGCGGGCAAACCTGCGCCGGCACGCGCTCGAAGATGAAGTGTCGTCCTTGCCGGCGCCGGTAGACCGTTACCAGTTTTTCCCCGGCGGGCAAAGCGGCGTTGCAGTATTCGCAGAAATCCTCTCGCATACTCAGGCAAAGCTCACGACTTCGACCGAAAGATGTTCTTTCACCGGATGCTCGGCCTTCAACATTTCATCAATTTGATCCAGCGCCGTCGCGTGGAAGTACCGCTCGCCGCAATCAGTACACACTTCCGCCGCGACGTTCTCGACCAGATAGAGTCTTCCATCGAGCCAATGCTGTTTTCTGACTTTGCGCGGAACGGTTTGGCCGCCGCAGAATTCGCAAATCATCATTCCTCCGTTAATCAGCCGCCATCTCCTCTTCGGCGTGCGAAGAGAGGTAGTAAGCGCGGTCATTGATCTTCTGCCGACATTTCATACAGCATCACGCCCAAACTGAAGATGTCCGAGCGCGCGTCCACTTCCTGCCCGCGCGCCTGTTCGGGCGACATATAACTCGCCGTGCCCATCACCGTCCCCGGATCGGTGTTGACCTTCGCTCTCGTCGGCGCTTCGTTATCAACCTCTCCCTGCCTGCGCTCGGTCAATTTGGCGAGGCCGAAGTCGAGGACTTTGACGATGCCGTCGCGCCGCACCATCACGTTTTCAGGCTTGATGTCGCGGTGGATGATCCCGGCTTCGTGCGCGGCGGTGAGCGCGGAGGCGATTTGAACCGCGACATCGAGCGCCGAGGGCAGCTTGAGATGATCGTCCTTCATCCGTTGGCGCAGCATCTGTCCGTCAACGTATTCGGCGGCGATGAAGTGAGTGCCATCTGCCTCGCCGATCTCGTAAACGGTGATGATGTTCGGGTGATTGAGCGAGGAGGCCGCCTTCGCTTCCTGCTCGAAGCGGCGCACGCGGTCGCGGTTGGCGGTGAATTCGGCGGGCAGCAGCTTGAGCGCGACGCGGCGGTCGAGGCGCGTGTCGCGGGCCAGATAGACCTCGCCCATTCCACCCGCGCCAAGCGGAGCGATGACTTCAAAATGATCAAAGCGAGCGCCAACGGCTATGGCCATCGCGTGGTCTCCTCGAATTGCCTGAATTGTGGTCTAGCGGGCCGCAGTGTAGCATCAGAGACGACGAAATCTCCATCAGCAACGCGCTACGGACTGATTGCCCGGCCGGATCGCTTCGGCTATCCTGACGTCAGGCATTTGCGAAAGGAGAAGAAACAATGGTCACATTGGAAAAGGTTCCGACCGAGATCACACTGGAAAAAGTTTTGGCTGTTGCGCTGGAGCTTTCACTGGAAGATCAGCGCCGGCTGATTGAAATACTCTCGGTGAATCAACCAATCAAACCGAGCAAATCACTGGAACAGCTTGCCGCCGAGCAGGGGAAGAAGCCGATAAAATTCGATGAATTGCTCAAACTCGGCGAGTTCTTCCCAGAGGATGAAAGTGTGGATGATTTAGTCAACTTCGTCAGGGAATCGAGACGTGACAGTGGACCGCGGAGCATCGAGTAATGGATTTCGTGATCGTAGATACCGATGTCGTGTCTTTCACCTTCAAACGCGACACCAGACATCGTCTCTACCGCCCTCATCTTGAGGGTAAGCTGCTCTATCTTTCTTTTATGACGATTGCCGAGCTTGACCTGTGGGCCAACACGCACAATTGGGGAGAGCGTAGACGCTCCGAACTCAAAGCCTTCCTTGAGCCTTACACCGTGATTGAATCGGGCCGCGAACTATGTCGCCAATGGGGAGCCCTCAAGCATCAGGCGCAACGCAGCGGCTATCATATCGAAACCGCCGACGCCTGGATTGCGGCCACCGCGCTGCTCTACAACGTGCCGCTGGTCACACACAACCGCAGCCACTTTACTCACGTCAATGGTCTGAACTTGATCTCAGAATCGCCTACGTAGAATTCAGCTCATCGTTGATAAACGATCTTCCCGCCGACAATCGTATACAACGTCTTCACCTTCACATCGCCGCGTTCGCTGATCCAATCCGCCGGCTTCGCGCGCAACAGGTTCGTGTCGAGCACGGTGATGTCGGCCAGCTTGGCCTCGGCGAGCGCGCCTTTGATATTCTCCTCAAAGCTCGCGTAGGCCGATCCCCAGGTGTAAGCCTTGATCGCTTCCTCAATCGTCAAACGTTCGGCGGGGAACCAGCCCTCGGCAGGCGTGCGCTGCACGGTCTGTCGCGTCACCGCCGCGTACAGGCCGTAGATCGGATTGATCGGATAGATCGAAGCCGACGTGCCCGGCCAATCGCTGCCGAAGCTCAAGGTCGCGCCCTTCGATTGAATCGTCTTGAAAGCGTAAGCGCCTTTGCAGCGTTCGTGACCGATGCGTTCTTCCATCCAGCGCATGTCGTCGCTCAGGTGAAATGGTTGAACTTCGGCCACCACGCCCAGACCTTTCAACCGGTCGAAATCGCGCGGCGCGAAGACCTGGGCGTGAATCAGGCGCATTCGCCGGTCGCGCGGGCCGTTGGCTTTGGTCATCGCTTCGATCATGTCGAGCATCACGCCGAGCGCCTCGTCGCCGATGGCATGAACAGTGACCTGGATGTCGGCAGCGTCAGCCTGGATCATCATCTCGGTGAACGGGCCTCGATTGAGTTCAGTTCGGCGTTCGGGCGACACCCAGGTCAGCGGTCGCCAATGGCCACGATTCGTCTTCGTTGGGTCGCTGCTGTACGGTTCGTAAAACCGCGCGCCCGATGTACCCATGATGCCGTCAATGTGGCCTTTGACAGCGCCCAACCGGATCATCGCGTTGCCCGATCCACGCTTGATGCTGAGGGCTTTCATGTGTTCCCAATGCTCGATGCCGTAGCGGAAGTTGACTCGCGCGGTCAATCGTCCGGCTTCGAGGAATTCGTAATAGAGCTGCAACTGCTCGTGGTCGGAGATGTCCTGGAACGAAGTCACGCCTGCTTCGCGCACCAATCGCAGCGCGTTCTCGGTCATCTTCGCGCGTTTGGCGTGGTCGGGACGGTCGTCGCCGAGGAATTTCGCTTCGAGGCCACGCGCGTTTTTGATCCGCATCGCGCCGGTAATACGGCCGCTCGCATCGCGAAAGTGCTGGATGTTGTCGTTGTCTGCGCTGCGGTCATCGAAGCCGGCGCGCTTCAACGCGGCGGTGTTGGCGAAGTAGAGCGAGTTGTCGAACTGGCTGATGAACATCGGCGTCGAGCCGGTAATCGCGTCAACCAGCTTTCGATCAGGCCGCCAGAGTTCTCTCTTCGTCCCAGCGACGCTCGCGCCCATCTCCCACTGTTCATAAGCTCCCCAACCGCCGCCGCGAATCGCTTCGCCAGGGTGAGTGGCCGTGTACTCGCGGACGCGAGCGACGAAGGCTTCGTCCGTGTGCACGTCCATCAGTTGCAGGTTCCAGAAGAAGCTCGCCGCGCTGGCGAAATGGACGTGGTTGTCGTTGAAGCCCGGCGTGACGAACGCGCCCTTCAGGTCAATCAACTGAGTGCGTTCGCCTTTCAACGCCAGGACCTCTTCATTGCCGCCGACCTTGATGATCTTGTCGCCGCGCACGGCGATGGCTTCGGCTTGCGGCCTCGCTTCATCAACCGTCCAGATGAAGCCGTGGTGGAGGATCAAGTCGGCGGCCCCGCTCTGGATAGCGGCGACAGAGGTTGTTGCCGCACGTTGGATGCCGAACGAGACTGCGAGCACGACGATCAGGCAGAACAATAGCAAACGGCGATTGGTGGGTAGATTCGTGATGTTCGAGTAGTTCATGGGTCACTCTTCGGGAAATGTACCGCGGGTTGTCCAACCTGCGGATGGCTCGATTAATGAGCTGTTTAGTTGGCGCCAAGCGGCTCGCTGATGAAGCCTCCGCAGGCTGGACAACCCGCGGTACATCGCCGCCGCATCTTCGTCGTAAATTGACTTGCTGTAGACCGTTAAATATGATGCGCGCAGTTCCAGCAATAACAAATAGTAAACTCGAAAATTTTGGAGGACCACAAGATGAAGATTCCTGCAATGCTCTCACTTGTTTGCTTATTGATGCCGGTGGCGGCTGCCGCCCAGACGGCGCCTTCAGCGGAAGAACAGATTGCGTCCGCCATCCTGGCCGCCCCTGAAGAGCGGCGGGTCGGCGCGGCTGTCCTGGGCTACGACGCGCAAGGCAAAGTGGTCACGCTGCGCCAGGGCAGCAACGAATTGATCTGCCTTGCGAGTAAGCCGGACGCCGCCCGGTTCAGCGCCGCCTGCTACCACAAAGACCTCGAACCATACATGGCCAGAGGCCGCGAGCTTGAAGCTCAGGGAATCAAAGGCAATGACCGCAACGAGAAATATCGTTGGAAGGAAGTCAAAGAAGGAACGCTGAAGATGCCGAAGGAGCCTCGGATGCTCTACGTGCTCTCCGGCACAGGCTACGACGCCGCCAGCGGCAAAGTGACCAATGCTTCCTTGCGGTGGGTGATTTACTGTCCGTTTGCGACGGCGGAATCCACCGGGCTGTCAACGAAGTCAAAGCGCGGCGAGCCGTGGTTGATGGACGCCGGGACGCCGGGCGCTCACATCATGATCAGTCCCCCAGGAAATTGATTCGTGAGTGAGCTGCTTTCGGCGCCTGAACATTGAAATTATCGTTTCGTTTCTGTTCTGATTCTCTTGGCCACGATTCCTTTCTCAATCGAGTGATATCGTGGCGCCGCTTGCCTGCCAACTGCGAATGCTCGTCGGCTCAATCACGATCAGCGGGCGCCCGGCGAGCGGCATACTCGCATACTGCGGATATTTTGCGCCCAGGAGCGCGATTCCGGCGGCGTAGTCATCGCCGCTGGTAACGATGCGCGCTTGTCCGCGCACGTGAACCCAGGCGAGTTGGCGCCAATCCTCGCTGTAGCTGTCAATGATGACGGCCACGCGCGGATTAGCGTTGATGTTACGGACCCGCTGGAGCCGATCCGTGGCCACGCTTTTTGGTTTGGCGTCCAGCGGAGTGAAGAGGACGGCGCCGTCAAAGGCGTACACGATCGGGACGACCGCTGGCTGGCCGTTGGCGTCAACTGTCGCCAGGCGCGCGACCCGTTGCTCGCTGATGAACGTGTATTCCCAATCGGTCATGCCGCCTGCCGGAGTTGTTCCATCCGGGCGACGATTGCATCAACCGTCTCGACGCCCGGCGAGAATTGAACGTCGAATACGATCTCCGCAGCGCCCAGCTTCCGCGTCTCCGCCACGTCGCCAACTATCTGCTCAAGCGAGCCGGTGAAGTCGGCGCGGCCTTCGCCGAGCGGCGCGTCGGAAAACTCGACGTTGGCTCGAACGATGAGTTCCAACGCCGCCGGATCACGGCCAGCGTCCTTCGCCATTCCCTTGATACCTTCGAACATCCCGGCGACGGCGCTGAGCGGAACCCCAACCGGGAACCAGCCATTCGCTTCCTTCGCGAGCCGCTTCATGGCTGGCGGCGTATACGCCGCCATGTAGATCGGTGGATGCGGCTTCTGGACAGGCTTCGGGCCGATGAAGGATTTGGGGATTCGATAGTACTGTCCCTGAAACTCCACCGGATCGGTTGTCCAGATTGTCTTCAGCGCAGCGATTATTTCATCGGCGCGCTTGCCGCGCTCCCGCCACGGCGCGCCAGCGGCCTCGTATTCATCGAGTGACCAGCCCATGCCAAACCCGACCCGGAGTCGCCCACCGGACAGGACGTCCAGTGTGGTCAGCCGCCGCGCGAGCAGCACGGGAGGATACCAGGGAATGTTTAAGACGCTCGTGCCGAGCGCCACGCGGCGAGTATGCGCCGCGACGAATGTCAGCGTCTCCAGCGGATCCAGCACCTGCTTGTACAAGTCAGGCAGGACGCCGTCTCGCGTCGCCGGGTAAGGCGTCCGAGGATTGACGGGGTAAAGCATGCGGTCAAGCACCCAGAGACTGTCGAAGCCCAAAGCTTCGGCGCGTTGGGCGACTGTAATCAGAGCCTCGGGTCCGGCGACCGGGCCGATCTGTGGTAACGCAAATCCTAAACGCATCATAGACTCCTTTCAGATTCAATGCTGGCTCTGCCCCCAGCGAAGCAGCGCCTCAGCCAGCGGTTCAGGTGATTCAAGACCGATCAGATGTCCGGTGTTCGGCAACCTAATGATCTCTGAGTTTGCAATCTTCTCGCGGAAGATGTCGGCGTAGATCGGCGAGATGAATTTGTCCCGCTCACCCCACACGATCAACGTCGGCGCTTTGATCCGCCACAGCCTGCGCTCCAATCCGTTTTCGGGAATCGGGAAGAGGAACTTCGCGGCGGTGCGGAAGCCGCGCGACATGGCGATCAGTATCTCAACCTGCTCCTGCGTGCGGTCGTCCTTGTCGCTGAAGAGCATGGTCAACATCATCATTCGCTGCGCCGCCGGACATTCCAGGTTGTGGAAGAGGTACGGAACAAGCTCGCCCGGCATCATTCCGAAAAGGTCAGCGACCGGAGCTTCGTCGCGCCACAAACCAACGGGCGCGACCATCGCCAACCGTCCGATCTCCTTTGGCCTGAGCGCAGCCATTTCAGCGGCCATCCATCCTCCGAGCGATTCGCCTACGACGTATGGCCGTTCGAGACCCAACGCTTCGATCACGTCGAAACCATGCAGAAAGAGATCGAACTGGTCTTCGAGATATTCCAGGCCGGTTGATTGCCCGAAGCCCGGCAGCAGCGGCGCGTAAACGTGATATTTGCTCGACAGCCGCGGCAACACGCCTTCCCACGCCACGATCCCGCCCGCGCCGTGCAGGAACAGCAGCGGCTGGCCTTCGCCGGCTTCGAGGACTTCAATGCTCGGACGATCTTTGCTGAGATTCAGGATTTGAGATCTTGGTGTCATACCATTACCTCCGCTGGACGTTCGACCCTGGTCTTCACGGCGGCGTTGTGGCTGCCGGGTTTCTCGCGTTTCTCTTCGGGCAGCGCCTTCGGCCACCAGTGATCCTCCCACTCGCTCCAGATTGATCGCAGATGCGGCATCACTTCAGTGGCGAACAGATAGGTCGAACGGTTCGTCAATTCCATCGGCGCCGAACCGATGTGCATTCCCAGTCCGAGATGGCCGCAGCGCAGGCTCTTCGCCAACTCTTCACACCGCTGGCGCACGGTCGCCGGCGAACCGGCGATGATGTAGCCCTCTTCGACCAATTGCTTCCAGCTTTTATTCGTGCCCAGGTTCAACGAGGTGTTGCCCGCCTGCGCGACGATGCCTGCGCGAATCGAAGCCTCAGTCGTGTAACCTGGCGGCGCGGCCATGCCCGGATAAAGATGCAGGCAGCGGTTGAAGAAATAATCCACGTGCGGCCACCACTCGCGCTCGGCGGCTTCGTCCGTGTCGCTGACGCAGAGTTGCTGGAAGAAGGTGCAACTGTAAGGATTCGGCTCCTTGCCGAGCGCGGCCATCCGCTCCCAGTAACCGTCAATCATCCGCTGCGCCCGCTTGTAGCCGCTGAACGAGAGATAGCTGTAGTTGTAGCCGCGCTCGGCGCAGAAGTCCCAGGTCTCGATCGAACCGAGGCCGGGAACCCAGATCGGCGGATGCGGCTTTTGAATCGGCTGCGGCCAGAGGTTGACGTAACGCAGCTTGGTGTATTTGCCGTTCCAGGCGAACGGCTCGCGCTCGGCCCAGGCTTTGATGATCAGATCGTGCGCTTCGCGATATTTCTCACGGATGGTGGCCGGGTTCTGGCCATAGCAGTAATTGACATCCATCGGCGTGCCGACGGGGAACCCGGCGATCAACCGTCCGCCCGACATTACGTCGAGCATGGCGAACTCTTCGGCGACGCGCACCGGCGGATTGTAGAGCGCGATGGAATTGCCGAGCACCAGGATCATCGCCTGCTCAGTGCGCCGCGCGAGCGCCGCCGCCATCAGGTTCGGCGACGGCATCATCCCGTAACCATTCTGGTGATGCTCGTTGACGCCGACGGCGTCGAAGCCCAACTGGTCGGCGTATTCGAGCATATCGAGGTATTCGTTGTAGAGCGTGTGACCCGCGACGGGATCGTAAAGCGCGTTGGGCAGATCAACCCAGACGCCGTGGTATTTCTCGCGGAAGTTGTCCGGGAGCCAGCGGTACGGCATCAGATGGAACCAGTTGAATTTCATAGCCAAGCTCCTTCGACGCCGCGTTGTAACAAAGCCAGGCGCGGCGCGTGCGTTGGTTTACTGCTGATGAACTGATTGATGAAGGAATTGTTTGCGCGTTGCGACGCGCATTATGTTCTGGCGGAGTTTCAAAGGCAATTGGACCACACGCCGGTACGGTACAGGGAGCGGTAGCGACCTGCCGCCCCGTGAAGCACCGGCTCAGTGAGCAACAGGTCGCTACCGCTCCCTGTACCGTACCAATGTCAAAGCTTCCTCAATTTCACGTTTCGCACTGAATGATCCAAACCTTTTTCCAGTATCAGATGAGCGCGCGTGCGCGTCGGCACAATGTTCTCTCTCAGGTTCACGCCGTTGATCTCGTTCCAGATTCTCAACGCGGTCGCGCGCGCCTCTTCGTCCGACAGACCAGCGTAGCGGTGAAAGTACGAGGCCGGGTCGCGGAACGCCGTGCGGCGCAGCGTCAGGAACCTTTCGACATACCAGTGTTTGACGTGCTCTTCGTCGGCGTCAACGTAGATCGAAAAGTCGAAATAGTCCGAGACGAAGATCGGCGCGTCGTGTTCGGCGCTGCCCACGCCGGTCTGCAACACGTTCAAACCTTCCAGGATCACGATGTCGGGTTGCCGGACGAGGACCGTCTGGTCGGGCAGAATGTCGTAAGCCAGGTGCGAATAGATCGGCGCGGTGACTTCCGGCTCGCCAGATTTCATGTCGGCCACGAATTTCACCAGCCGCCGCCGGTCGTAGCTTTCGGGAAAGCCCTTGCGCTTCATCAGACCGCGGGCTTCGAGCACGGCGTTCGGAAACAGGAACCCATCGGTCGTGATCAGATCAACTTTCGGATGGTTGGGCCAGCGCGCGAGCAGCGCCTGGAGGATGCGCGCCGTGGTGCTTTTGCCGACGGCGACGCTACCGCCCACGCCGATGACATACGGGACTTTCGCAGTCGAATTGCCCAAAAACGTGTGAGTCGCTTTGTGCAGCTTCTGGGTTGCGTCAACGTAAAGGTTCAGCAGACGCGACAGCGGCAGGTAAATCTCTTCAACTTCGCCGAGCGAAATCCGTTCGTTGATGCCACGCAGTTGCGCCAGATCGTCTTCAGTCAGGGTAAGCGGAGTCGAATTGCGCAGCCGGCTCCACTCATCGCGCGTGAGGTCAATGTAGGGTGAGAGGGGCATATCAACAGAAAAATGTGGGACAGAAAAATATCGTTCCTGGCCAGGTGGATTATTTCCGAAATCCTCCACTAGATTCCGGTGATGCGAATTCCGGTGTGAGTTTTGTAGCGAATATTCATTCCAATGAGCAACGCCGTGATCGCTTCGACCGTGCGCGAATTGGCGAGCGCGCCGCCGTCAACGTAACGGCAGCCGGGGATCGCTTCGACCAGCGGTTTGACTCGCTCTTTTGCATTCCTGTCATCGCCGCAAACGATAATGTCGCTCTCGACTTCGTGCGCCAGATCGGTGAGCGCCCCCGCTCCGACGTTGTGAAAGGCCGAAACAACCTGAACGCTTTCGGGTGTCAGCTCGCGGCATTGCTCCGCCGCCGATCCGGCCCACACGCCGAGCATCCGCGTCGGTTTGCCGCCGACCGCCGGTTCGAGCGGAACCGTCACGTCAATCAACAACGAACCCGGCGCGAGGCGTGGGTTGATCTCTTTCATCGTGGCGATCTGCGCCGCGAAGGGCACGGTCAACACAACGATCCGACCGTTGGCCGCCGCTTCAGCGTTCGCCGCGCCGTCAATCACAACGGCGCCTGCGCCCAGCCCAGTCAGGGTCGCGCGCATCTCGCTGGCCGCCGCTTTGGCGCGGTCGGCGTCGCGCGATCCGATGATGATCTCGAAGCCGGCGCGCGCCCAACGCAGAGCAAGTCCTTTGCCCTGATCGCCCGTCCCGCCGATAATAGCAATCTGTTGATTCGACATGGCCGGATTGTAGCATCCCCCTGCGCCACAAACTATTCGTTACAGCGCCGCTGACCGTGATGATTGGCGAGGCGTCAAGTCAATAACGCGATTGTGAGGGAGCAGTGATTTCCAGAGAAGACGCAGCGAGTGAAGCGGGTGAGAGGACTGAAAACCCTAAATATAAATCGGCGTTGATCTCGGCGTTGATCAATGGCTACCAGCAATTGCGCAGCCAGTTGCGCGGGCAGTTGCGCGCTCGGTTGCGCCAACGGATCGCCGAACACTTTGCGCCGCAGGAGACGCGGGTCGAATGGCGCGCGCTGGCCCGCACTTTCCTCAAACTGGGAGCGACGGGATTTGGCGGAGGCATCGCGGTCCTGGCGCAGATCAGACGGCTGGTGGTGAGAGAGCGCCGCTGGCTGTCGGACGAAGAATTTCTGGATGCGGTCTCGCTGGCGCAAAGCCTGCCGGGCGCCAACGCCGCCAACGCGATCACTTACGTCGGATTGAAGCTGGGCGGAATGCGCGGCGCGGTGGTTTCGGTCACCAGCTTCATCCTGCCTTCGTTTCTGATAATGATCGGGCTGACCGTGGCGCACGACCATCTGATCCAGTTCGCCGACGCGCAGCGCGTCTTTCAGGGATTCAACGCGGCGGTCGTCGGTTTGATTGCGGCGACGACGGTGCGGTTGGGCCAGACGGCGATGCAGCAACAGTGGCGACTGGAGCTGGGTGTCGCCGCCGCCTTCATGCTCATCTTCACTCAAACGACTGTGGCTGAAATCGTGCTGCTCGCCGGGATAATCGGGATAGTCGTTCGTTCCTACAAAGCCCGCGCGCGCCGGCAGGTTCGCCAGCGGCTGCGCAAGGAACATCAGGCCAGCGCCCGCTCGGTCGCCGCTGAACAACAGGCGCGGCAACAGGCCGCCGAGATGATCGAAAATCCAGACAGCCTCGCGGACGATTACAAACTCGAAGTTTCGTTGCCCGAAAAAAGTTCTTCAGACAAAACAACCGATGAAACCGACAAGAAGGATTCCGGGAAGGAAGACGAGGAGAAGCAGGAATCGGATGATAAACCGCCAGACGAGCCACGGCCTTTCATTCCGATCGCGGGGAAGAAAGGAGTGACAAGCAAGCTGCGATCTTTCGCGCCGATTCCTCTGATCCTGCTGCTAGCCTGGCCGGTTCTGGAGCATCTGGTGACGGTCTGGCAACTGGTGACGATCTTCCTGCGCGTCGGCACTGTTACCTTCGGCGGCGGTTACGTGATGGTCCCGCAGATCGAAACCGATGTTGTCGAGGTGCATCATTGGATGGGCCACCAGGCCTTCGCCGACGGGATGGCGTTCGGCCAGATCACGCCCGGCCCGGTGCTGATCACGGCCACATTCATCGGCTACAAAGTCGCCCACATTCCCGGCGCGGTTGCGGCGACAATTGCGGCCTTCCTGCCATCGTTTGTGATGACAGTGATTGCGGGGGCTTCGCTCAATCGCTTCCGAACAAATTTCCACGTGCAAGCTTTTCTGGCGGGCGTCGCGCCAGCGGTGGTCGGGATGCTGGCGGCGGCGGGAGTGACGCTGGCCAAATCAGGTTTGAGCGGGACGACGGGTTTCGGCGTGGCGACGCTGGCCTGTTTGCTGATGCTGCGCGCAAAGCTCAATCCTGTCGTGATCATTTTCGGCTGCGGATTGTTGCAATGGGCCATTTCGCGTGGGCTGATCGGGTGGTTGCCCACCTGAACTTCGACAATGCCCGGACTTTCGCTTCAACAAATCAACTCTTACGAACGTGACGGCTTTCTGCTGATCGAAAACTTCGCCAGCCGCGAGCAGTGCGAACGATTGCGGCGGCGCGCCGAGGAACTGGTCGCAGATTTTGACCCGCAGGGCGTGATCTCAATCTTCTCAACGCGGGAACAGACTCGCGTGAGCGACGATTACTTCCTCACCTCCGGCGACCAGGTTCGCTTCTTTTTTGAAGAGGACGCTTTTGCGCCCGGCGGCGGTCTCAAACAGAGCAAGGAACGTTCGATCAATAAAATCGGACACGCGCTGCACGACCTCGACCCGGTGTTCGACAACTTTTCGCGCAATCCGAAGCTGGCCGCGATTGCCGCCGGTCTGGGATACAGACAGCCGCGGCTGTTGCAGTCGATGTACATCTTCAAACAACCGAACATCGGTGGCGAAGTCACTTGCCATCAGGACGCGGCATTCCTTTACACCGAGCCAATGAGCGTCACCGGTTTCTGGTTCGCGGTGGAAGACGCGACGCGAGAGAACGGTTGTATGTGGGCGATTCCGGGCGGGCACAAGCTCGGATTGAGGAAGCGTTTCGTCCGGGTTGACGGAGGCGGGACGAAGTTTGAAACACTGGACGACTCGCCCTGGCCTGAATCCAGCCTGGTCTCGCTCGAAGCTCCGCCAGGCGCGCTGATCATTCTGCACGGGTTGCTGCCGCATCTGAGTTACGCCAATCGTTCGCCGAAATCGCGCCACGCTTACACGCTACACGTCATTGACGGCGCGTGCGAATATCCGGCGAACAACTGGCTGCAAAGAGGCTCCGACCTGCCTCTACGCGGATTTTTCAGTACCGCGAGCGGTAGCGAGCGTGGCTCCATCAATAGGGCAACTCCGTAAGCGGCGCTCGCTACCGCTCGCGGTACTGATTATGAAGCTCGAACTCAAAACCTGTGTGATCCGGCCCTGGCAAGCGGGCGACGAAGAATCGCTGGCTCGCCACGCGAACAACTACAACGTCTGGCGTAACGTGCGCGACCGGTTCCCGTACCCATACAGGATTGATGACGCGCGGGAATGGATTCGTCTGGCAGGCGAAGAAAATCCGCAAGTCAATTTCGCCATCGTCGTTGGCGGCGAAGCGGTTGGCGGCATCGGCCTGGTTTTGAAAGACGATATTTATCGCTGCGCGGCGGAGATCGGTTACTGGCTGAGCGAAGAGTTCTGGGGGCAGGGCATTGTGACCGAGGCCGTGTGCGCGATCACCCGGTGGGGATTCGAGAATTTCGATCTGAGCCGGATATACGCTGGCGTGCTCGAATGGAACCCGGCGTCAATGCGCGTGCTCGAAAAAGCCGGTTACCAGTTTGAAGCCCGTTTGCGCAAAGCCATCGTCAAAGAAGGACAGGTGATGGATGAATTGATCTACGCCATCATCCGGGAGTGAACAATATGACTGACAATCTCGCAAAAAATTACCTCGAAAGCGCCATCAGGAGCGCGGGTTGATCCACCATCGTTAAGCCTGTCTGGTAAAGCCGGGCGGTCACAAAAACAAATCTGTTGACGTATGGAATCGCTCAGCCAGAGCTTTAGCCTGCGCTTTGCTGATTTCCCGTTTCCCGTTCACGACTTCAGACACAATGCTTTTAGAGCCGAATATTGGGAGCAGATCGCTTTGTTTCAGGTTGTTGGCCGCCATCAATTCAATCAGTACCTCGCGTGGCGTCGCTCCGCGAGGTTGATAAAACCTCTGCTCAAATTCCTGAATCAGATGAGACAAAAGCTTGAGCAGCGCGGTTTCTTCGGCGGTGATGTTTTTACCTTTGTTTATCAACTGCTCCGCCACTGCCAGCAATCTGTCGTTTTCTTCTTCCGTTTCGATGAAGACTGGCAGCGACGAGGTGAGTAGACGCGCATATCGCTCGCGATCAAATTTGGCCTCAACAATTTGTTTTCCACTTCTCTTTGTCATATTCCGCGTGAGTAAGAATCTCTTTGATATAGACCGTTTGGGCTTCGTAGTTGATGCCGGCAATCAATCTATAATTGTTGCCCCCGATATTGAAAATCGTGCACTCTCCATAGATGTCCGCTGAATTGAATGTTTTCCTGACATCATCAAAACCATGCCAGCTCGATTTGAGTGTGGTCTTGTACCAGGCTTCAAGAGATGACCTTGCATTCGCATGTTTACGGGCAAATTTACGGATTGCCTTGTAGCTGATTACATTCATCCCAATGCTTTTATTCCTGATCACAATCCCATGTTTTCGATTGCGATCAAACGTTCGCATACCGCGAACCGATCTGTCAAGGTATTGACCTCTGAGAGAAGGTGCAGCGATGGTTGCGGAGGCTTTCACACCATCAGCCTTGACGCGCCGCCGCATTGATCGTAGTTTACCGGTCGGTCAGTAAACCTATTCCTGGAATCATTTTCATTGAGAGGAGTCGTTTATGCCGTACCGCAGGCTGTCTAGCCTGCGGAAGGCTCGATCATCAGGCCGCTTGGTGGTTACCGAACGACTCGGTCATCAAGCCATCCGCAGGCTAGACAGCCTGCGGTACATTTTTGAAGGAGCGACAGATCAATGAGCGAGCTTGTGTCTTTAACCCGGGACGGCGAAATCGGCGTTATCACCGTCAACAACCCGCCGGTCAACGCGCTCAGCCCCGGCGTGCCCGAAGGTCTCGCGGCGGCCGTCGAACAAGTGAAAACCGACGATTCGATCAAAGGCGCTGTGCTGATCGGCGCGGGCCGGGCCTTCATCGCCGGCGCCGACATCAAAGAGTTCGGCAAAATCACCTCGGGTCAACGAAGAGAAGGCATCAACTTTCTCGGCCTGCTGAAATCAATCGAGGATTGCCCGAAGCCTGTCGTCGCCGCGATCCACGGCTCGGCGTTCGGCGGCGGGCTGGAAGTCGCCATGGCGTTTCATTACCGCGTGGCCGTGCCTTCGGCGCAGGTCGGCCAGCCGGAGGTCAAGCTCGGCATAATTCCCGGGGCGGCTGGCACGCAGCGTTTGCCGCGATTGGCGGGCGTGGCCAAAGCAGTGCAGATGTGCGCCGACGGCAATCCGATCAGCGCGCAAGAAGCGTTCAACTTCGGCATCGTTGATCGAGTGGTCGAAGGCGATCTGCTCGAAGGCGCGCTTGCTTTCCTGCGCGAAAAGATTGCTTCGGGCGAGCAGCCGCCGAAGACTCGCGATCGCAACGACAAGCTCGGCGACGATGCGGCGAACGCTCCGATCTTCGCCGCCGCGCGCGAACTGGCGAAAAAACAGGCGCGCGGGATGATGGCGCCGCAAGCCGCGATTGACGCCGTCGAGGCCGCGACGAAGCTCTCGTTCGAGGAAGGCTCCGCGCGCGAGGCCGAGTTGTTCAAACAATGCTTGTTCTCCGATCAATCGAAGGCGATGATCCACGTCTTCTTCGGCGAGCGCGAGGTCGCCAAGATTCCTGACGTGCCGAAAGACACGAAGAATATCGAGATCAAGAAGGCCGCCGTTCTCGGCGCAGGCACGATGGGCGGCGGCATCGCCATGAATTACGCCAACGCGGGCATCCCGGTGATTGTGAAAGAGACGACGCAGGAATTGTTGGATCGCGGGATGGCGACGATTCGCAAGAACTACGAGAACTCGGTCAAGAAGGGCCGCTTCACGCAGGAAGAGATGGATCGGCGGCTGGCGTTGATCACGCCGCAACTGACCTACGATGGTTTTGAAGAAGCGGACATCATCACCGAAGCCGTCTTTGAAGGGATGGAGTTGAAGAAGCAGGTCTTCGCTGAACTCGATCGGGTAGCCAAGCCCGGCGCGGTGCTGGCTTCGAACACCTCGACGCTCAACATTGACGAAATAGCTTCGGCCACGTCGCGGCCAGAATTTGTCATCGGCCATCATTACTTCAGCCCGGCGAACGTGATGCGGTTGCTGGAAATCGTTCGCGGCAAGGCGACGAGTAAAGAAGTGATCGCGACTTCGATGTCGCTGGCGAAGCGGTTGAAGAAAGTCGGCGCGCTCGTCGGCAATTGCTATGGCTTCGTCGGCAACCGGATGCTGCACCAATACGGGCGCGAAGCCCAGTTCCTGGTCGAAGAAGGCGCGGCGCCGCAGGACGTTGACGGCGCACTTTACAAATTCGGAATGGCGATGGGGCCGCTGGCCGTAGGCGATCTGGCCGGACTCGACGTGGGCTGGCGCATTCGCAAAGAGCACGCGCATTTGCGCAAACCCGGCGTGCGGTACCCCGTAGTCGCCGACCGTCTGTGCGAGAGGGGGCGTTACGGGCAAAAGACCGGCGCGGGCTGGTACCAGTACGACGAAAACCGCAAGCCGATTCCCGATCCCGAAGTTGATAAGCTGATCGAACAGGTTGCCGCCGAGCAGGGAATCAAGCGGCGCGCGATCACTGAAGACGAGATTATCGAACGCACACAGTACGCGCTGATCAATGAAGGCGCGAAGATTCTGGAGGAGGGCATTGCGCTCAGGGCCGTGGACATTGACATCATCTACATCAACGGCTACGGCTATCCGGCGTGGCGCGGCGGGCCGATGTGGTATGCGGACACGGTCGGGTTGAAGAAGGTTTATGATCGCGTCGTTCAGTTTCACGAAGAGCACGGTGAGTTGTGGGAGCCAGCGCCGTTGTTGAAACGATTGGCGGAAGAAGGCAAGACGTTCGCCGAGTTCGACAAGGAAAAAGCGAAAGCCGCATAAAGAAAATCAGGATGAGAATACGGAACAAACGGAAATAACAGAACAGACGGAAAGATGGAAATTGCAATTCTGCTTTTCGAGCGCTTGACTGCGCTCGACGCCATTGGCCCCTACGAAGTGTTGAGCCGCATTCCCGGCGCGACCGTGAAGTTCGTGGCGAAAGAGCCTGGATCGAAGCGCACCGACGTTGGCAGCCTGGCCCTCGTGGCCGACTTCGCGCTCGACCAGGTTCCGTCGCCAGAGATCGTCGTCGTTCCGGGCGGGCCGGGGCAGGCGGCGTTGATGGATGACAAACCGGTCTTGAACTGGGTTCGTCAGGCGCACGAGTCTTCAAAATGGACGACCTCGGTCTGCACCGGCTCGCTGGTGCTGGGCGCAGCCGGTTTGCTCAAAGGATTGAAGGCGACCAGTCACTGGTTGGCTTACGACGCGTTGCGCTCGCTCGGCGCTGAAGCCGTGTCAGACCGAGTGGTCGTCGAGGGCAAGATCATTACCGCTGCCGGAGTTTCCGCCGGGATTGATATGGCCTTGACGCTCGTGGCGCGCGAATGTGGCGATGAAGTGGCGCAGGCGATTCAACTCGGCATCGAATACGACCCGCAGCCGCCGTTCGACGCAGGCTCGCCGGGCAAGGCTCCGGCTGCAATCGTCGAAAGATTGAGGAGCCGCAGCCGATTCATAATGAACTGAAGCGTGCGCAAATTAAACTCGAGTGAAAGCAGTGACTTGAAATGGCGGCAGCTTTGGAGTGCGGCGGGTTCTGACGCCGCTTTCCCATCTTTTGCATTTGAATCCCGCGCCTGGAAAAGATGGGAAAGCGGCGTCAGAACCCGCCGCACTCCAAAGCTTCGCTGGTTGATTTCAGATGGATCAGATAATCCAGCGTTTGCTCGCAATCGTTCCCGACCAGCCGAAGTGGGTCGAGTTGAGGGGAATGTTGCTATCCGGGCGTTGCGAAGTTGACGGGTTGGAAGATGCGGAGAGGTTGAGTTTCGTGGCGTGCCATGTGGAGACTGATCTGGTTTTTGTCTACGGGCGTCCGGCGCTTGATGTGATTCGCCAGGTAGTTGCCCGGCAGTCGTCTTCGGAGGCGGTTCTTTGTTTGCCGGAGGATCGAGGCCACGTCGCCGAAGCATTGCCTGAATGGCGATCCGAACTGGCGACCATTTATCGTCTGACAGACAAAGATCGGTTGCCTGAAGTTCCTGCGGGCGTGGTTCGGTTGCTGACTCCATCCGAAGTCGAAGCGATGGATCACACGCCTGCCGAACTCAAAGAGGAGTTGGTCGAGGCTGCGAAGTATTCGCCTGTGGCGGCCACTTGCGTTGAGCGACTGCCTGTCTCTTTCTGTTACGCGGGCAGCCAAACGGAGAGCCTGTGGGACATTTCGATTGACACCCTGGCTGGGCATCGGAATCGCGGTTACGCTGCGCTGTGCGTAGCTTTTCTGATCGAACATTTCCGCCGTCAGGGACTGGCGCCGGTTTGGGGAGCGTTGGAATCGAACGTCCCGTCAATGAAGCTGGCGGCCAAACTCGGTTTTACTCCGGTTGATCAACTCGTCGTATTTGAAACATCAGACTAAACTTTGAGAGGCATTGAATATGAGAGAAGCAGTCGTTGTCGCAAGTTCTCGCACGCCATTGGCGAAATCATTTCGCGGTTCACTGAATTTGACCCGCCCCGACGACCAACTAGCGCATTGCATCAAAGACGTTTTGCGCAAGACGCCACAGGTTGATCGGTCTGAGATCGAAGACGTGATCACCGGCTGCGGCTATCCGGCGGGCGTGCAGGGATCGAACGTCGCGCGCGTTGCCGCGCTCGTCGCCGGTTTGCCAGTCTCAGTCGCCGCAGTCACGGTCAATCGTTTCTGCTCTTCAGGGTTGCAAGCCATCGCAATGGCCGCGCACCAGATCATCGCCGAAGGCGCAGATGTCGCCATCGGCGGCGGCGTCGAAAGCATCACGATGATGGGGCGCGACAACAAACCCAACCCGTGGATTCAGGAACACCATCCCGGAATTTATATGGTGATGGGCGACACTGCCGAAGTCGTCGCCAAGCGGTACAAAATTAGCCGCGAAGCTCAGGATGAATTTGCGTTGTCGAGCCAGCAGCGCACCGCCCGCGCGCAGGCCGAAGGATTTTTCAAAGGCGAGATTGCGCCGATGCAAGTCACGCGCGGCATCGTAGATAAAAAGACCGGCGAGATCACAGGGCAGGAAGAGCATTATCTGGAAGGCGACGAGTGCAACCGCCCCGACACGACGCTCGAAGGCTTGCTGTCATTGAAGCCGCACTTCGACCAGACGAGCGGCCAGGGCACGGTCACGGCGGGCAATACGTCGCAGTTGTCGGACGGCGCCTCGGCCACGTTGCTGATGTCGCGTGAACGAGCGGAAAAATTAGGCGTCAAACCGTTGATGGTCTTTCGCGGTTTCGCCGTCGCCGGGTGCGAACCGGACGAGATGGGCATCGGCCCGGTCTTCGCCGTGCCGAAGCTGCTCAAACGTCACGGGCTGAAAGTTGACGATATTGATTTGTGGGAGTTGAACGAAGCTTTCGCCGTGCAGGTGGTCTATTGCCGCGACCGTCTGGGCATTGACCAGGCGAAGCTCAACGTCAACGGCGGTTCGATCTCGATTGGCCATCCGTTCGGGATGACGGGATCGCGGCTGGTCGGCACGATTGCGAACGAGATGCAACGGCGCAAAGCGAAGCTTGGGGTTGTGACGATGTGCATTGGTGGCGGGCAGGGGATGGCCGGGTTGTTCGAGGCTTGCTGATCGCTGAGGCGGACGCGCTTCAAATCCTGATCACGTTGAAGCCCTCTCTTTCCGCCGCTTCGAGCAGCCTCTCATCTCCGCTGATGAACGTCTTGCCGCGCGGAAAGTGATTACACCAGATCAACGCCGCAGCGAGTTGCAAAGAATCGGCGGCGCGCAAAGGATGGACGCCCAGCAATCGTTCGGCCTGTGATCGAGCCTCTTCCAGAGGCTCGACTTCCGTCCAGCGCAGGCGAAGCCTATCCAACTCTAGAATACCGACCTGCGTCTCGCGCGCCGTCAACTCCTGATTACGTTCCAGCCGTCGCATCGCCGAATTGCATTCGACGCTGGTCGCCCACCACACGACAATCTGAGGGAAGAGCCGGCGCGCCTGACGGGCCGCTTTGGTCTGTGGCTGCAGGCAACACAAGGGCACGATCGCGCTCGCGTCCCAGAAAGCCGCCGGGAGGCTCACCGCTGTTCTCTTCTTCGATGGCGCCGGCATCAGTATTCACCCCGCTCTTCTTCCCAAATCCGCTTCATAACCTCTTCCGCCTTCTTGCCCTTGCTTTTCAGACGCGGCAGCTTGCGTTTGAGTTCTTTGGCCACGTCTTCAGCCGTCGGCGGTATTTCAGGCAGCTTCACTTTGCCCTGCGCCGCCAGTTCCAGCAACTCCTCGTCGTAATCGGCGGTCGGCGCGGCCGGCACGATCCGCGCGATGACACGGTTCCGATCCTTGATCGTGATCTCGTTACCCTGGCGCACCTGACGCAGGTAATGAGAAAGGTTGTTCTTCAGTTCGGCGATGTTGACGATTTGCATGAACTTTGTGCTCCTTTCGACCTGGCCATCATAGCCACTTGGGAAGGCAGCCGCAATCGCCTTCGCCGGGATCAGCTCGTCGCCTGTTTTGACACTTTGGCCAACACCCCAGCTTCAGTCAAAACCTCTTCGAGCTTCGCGCGATTCACTTTGCTCATCGGCGTGAGCGGCAGGCGATAAACTTCCTCAACCATTCCCGTCATCGCCAGCGCAGCCTTCACCGGAATCGGATTGCTTTCGATGAACATCGCTTTGAAGATTGGCGTGAGTTGGCGATTCAGCTTGCGCGCTTCGTCGAAACGCCCTTCCACGCAGGCGTGGCAGAGATCGCTCACCTGACGCGGCAGCAAATTCGACGCGACTGAAACCACGCCAACACCGCCGAGCGCCGCCACCGGCAAGACGACCGCGTCATCGCCCGCGAACAGCTTGAAGCGTTCGTCAACCAACGACGCGATCTCGACGATCTGCGCGATGTTTCCCGAGGCTTCCTTGATGCCGACGATGTTTTCGATCTCGGCCAGACGGGCGACCGTCGCTGGCTCGAGATTGACGGACGTGCGCCCCTGCACGCTGTAGAGAATGACCGGCAGCTTCGTTGAATCGGCGATGGCACGGTAGTGTTGATACAAGCCTTCTTGCGCCGGCTTGTTGTAATACGGCGTGACCGACAGGATCGCGTCCGCGCCCAGGCGTTCGTAACGGCGCATCTTTTCGATCACTTCGCGCGTGTTGTACCCGCCCGCGCCTGCGACGACCGGGACGCGGCCTGCGGAAGTTTCAATCGTCAATTCGACGACGCGGGCTTGCTCGTCTTCCGTCATCGTCACGCTTTCGCCCGTGGTGCCGCAGGCGACGATGAAATCCACTCCGCCTTCGATCTGGAACTCGACCAGACGGCGGTAAGCCGCTTCGTCAATTGATTCGTCTCGTTTGAACGGCGTCACGATGGCCGTTCCACAACCTCTCAGTTGATTCAAGTCTTTCATCATCTCCTCCAATGGTTATTCAAACAGCAGTTCTGCAAACTCGAACACGCCCTGGCGTCCGACGACCTTCTCCGCCGCCAGCGTCGCGCCCGCGGCAAACCCTTCGCGGCTGCGCGCCGTGTGCGTGAGCGTGATGGTGTCGGCTTCGGAATCGAAGCCGACTTCGTGTGTGCCGGGAATGTGACCGGCGCGAATGGCCACCGCTTCCGGCGCGCGTTCGCCGTAACTTTCACGCATCAGGCTGGCGATCATAATCGCAGTTCCCGACGGCGCGTCTTTCTTGAATTTGTGATGCGCTTCGACCAGAAATGGATCGTACTCTGCGTGGCGGGCGAACATCGCCGACGCTTCTTTCACGATCCTGAAGAACAGATTCATTCCGATGGAAAAATTGGCGCTGTAAACGATCGCGCCGTTGTGTTCGGCGACGAACCGTTTGACCTCATCCAGATGCTCGTACCATCCCGTCGTTCCGACCACGACTGGCACGCGCAGCGCGGCCAATCGTTTGATATTCTCGACCGCGGTGCCGGGCGTCGAAAATTCAATCGCCACCTCAACGCCCGCCAGAGCTTCTGCCGTCAATCCCGCGCCGCTGACGTTGTTGTCAATATCGAAGCGGACGATGATTTCGTGGCCGCGCGCCGTGGCGATGCGCTCGATCATCTGTCCCATCTTGCCGTAACCGACGATTGCGATTTTCATTGTTTCACCTCACGCTACGGCTTGCGCCAAAGCGGGCGCTTCGAACGTCTCTTCATCGAGTTCGCTGAAGAATTCCCGGTGCAACGCTCTGACGGCCTGTTCGACAGCGGCGCCGTCAACGATGAAGCTGACGTTGATGGCCGAAGCGCCGTGCGAAATCATCGAGACGTTGAACTGTTCGATGCTCGAAAAGATTCGCGCCGCCACGCCCGGTGTGAACTTCAGATTCTCTCCGGCCAGGCAGATCAACGCCTGGTCGCGTTCGACCCTGACCTCGCCCAGGAGTCGTAGGTCGGCGACGATGCGGTCGAGATGGCGCGCATCGTCGAGCGTCATCGAAACGCTGACTTCGGATGTGGCGACCATATCCACCGGAGTTTCATGTTTGTCAAAGATGGCGAACAACCGCGCCAGAAATCCGTGCGCCATCAGCATTCGATCCGAAGCCACGTTGACGACCGTGATGCCGCGTTTGAATGCGATGGCTTTGACCAGCGCGCGCGACGGCGGCGCATTGCGGACAATCGCGGTTCCGGCGACTTCGGGCCGGCGCGAATTGCAGACGCGCACCGGAATGTCTTTAGCCATCGCGGGCAGCAGCGTGCTCGGATGCAACACCTTCGCGCCGAAATAGGCTAACTCCGAAGCTTCGGCGAACGAGATGATCTTGACCTTCGCGGCTTCGGGCACGATGCGCGGGTCGGTCGTCATAATGCCGTCAACGTCTGTCCAAATTTGAATCTCTTCGGCGTTCAGCGCCGCGCCGATGATCGAAGCCGAATAATCAGAGCCGCCGCGACCGATGGTGGTTGTCGAGCCGTCACTGCCAACACTGCCATCACTGGTTGATCCGACGAAGCCTTGCGTCACCGGCGCGCCGCCATTGGCCAGCGCGGCGGTGAAGCCTTCTTTTAATTTCGAGTTTGCGATGTCGAATTGTACTGCGGCGCGAGTGAAATCGTCATTGGTTCGCATCAGCGGGCGAACGTCAACCCAAACTCCGTTCATTCCCGCCGCGCGGAATGCGGCTGCGACGATCAGCGACGAGAGCAACTCGCCGTTTGCCGATACGGCGTCGGACAAGCGCAGAGTAACTTGTTTAGTATTGCTGATTTCTTCGAGCGTTGAACGGAGGGCGATGAAACGGGCGTCCAGAGCTGCGCGCAACGATTCGATTTCTTCAGGCAAGGCGAGCTGACCGGCGGTTTTGAAATGATGTTCCGCAATCGCGCCGAGTTTTGTCCGGGCAGCCGGTGTCTCTCCCGAAGCCGCCAGCCGAGCGCATTCCAGCAATCCATTGGTTGTCTTACCCATCGCCGAAACCACGACCACTGGCTGGCGATGTAATTGAAGACGAACGATGGAAATGAGACGACGGATGGCGGTTGCGTCTTCGACCGATGTGCCGCCGAATTTTATTACGATCATCGTTGTTTACTTCCGCTCCTTCGAAGAATGTACCGCAGGCTGTCTAGCCTGCGGAGGCTTCATCATCAAGCCGCTGGGTGGTAATTGAACAACTCACTCATCGAGCCTCCGCAGGCTAGACAGCCTGCGGTACAGGGGGCGTCGAAAAATAAAAGGGTCGGCGGCAGAAGTCTGCGGCCAACCCTTGTCTCGTTTGCGCGCGGAGATAAAACATCTCTGCGATGGAATTGATGACGACGGTTACCGAGAGCGCTCCACCGCCCAATCAGTTTGGATGAGCGATGACAACCTCAGGGATTTAGCCCTGACGGCCAACCAGCGCGACAGCGAAATATTGCGCCAGCTTCGGCGGCTTCTCCCTTTCGCTCATCTTCATTGAGCTTTCGCGCTCTCCGTTGAGTTACTCTTGAAAGCCGCGCCTCTACTCGATTGCATATCGAAAAGAACGTGTCTTAAAAATGAGGCGTGATTGTGCAGGAAGCATTCGGTAGTGTCAAGACAGGCTCCAACGTGTCTGCCTGCGGAAACTCATTTGAAGGAGAGAGTAAATGAGCAGTCAATTCAAATGGCTTGAAGCCAAAGTGGAATACCGCGAAGTCCGCGCCTCGGCGCACGGCAAAGAGTTGCGTTGGCTGGTCAACCGCGAAACGATTCTGAACACCGAGACCGGCCAAACGATCACGCGCGCCACGATTCGCCATCCTGGCATCTGCGTGATGGTTCCGTTTGTTGACGACGACCGGATCGTGTTGATGCGGCAATATCGTTATTCGATTGACGACGCTTTGTGGGAATTGCCCGCCGGCACGCTCGACGGACGGGAAGAGAACGCGCGGATGGTTCCGACCGAAACGCCTCCGGAATGCGCTGCCCGCGAATTGTTGGAAGAGACCGGATACGAAGCTGGACAGTTGGAGAAGATCAGCGAGTGTTACGCGATGCCGGGTTACAACGACGAGATGATTCACGTCTTCTTCGCGCGCGATCTGACTATGCGCCAGCAGCAACTCGACATCGGTGAAGTGATTTACGAGATCAAGCCGTTCGGCCTGGCGGAGATTGAAGCGATGGTCGCAAACGGCGAGATTCGGGACGCGAAGACTCTGATCGGATTGTTCTACGCGCTCAGCCGGCGGCCTGACGGCGCGCGAATCGCCCCACGCTGAATGGCGAGATATTGATCGAACTCTGGCCTTTGGTGATCAGTTCGCTGATTGCTCTGGCCGTGATCGGCGCGAGCAGGATGCCATTGCGGTAATGCCCGGTGGCGTAAATCAATCCCGCGACGTTCGGATCGGCGCCGAGGATCGGCAGGTCGTCCGGCGCGTGCGGGCGCAATCCCGCCCAGGTTTCGGTGATGGCCAGTTGATTGAAGCAGGGCAGAATCTCCGCCGCGCGTTCGATGATCGAAGCTACGCCGCCCGCAGTCACGCGTTTGTCGTAACCGGAGTGTTCGGTCGTCGAGCCGGCGATCAGGAATCCGCCGAGACGGGGAATGACATAACCGCGACTCGAATAGATGTTGTGGCGCGCGGCGGGCGTGGGCATTTCGACCGCGACCATTTGCCCGCGCACCGGCTCGATCTTGAACTGGTCGAGCTGATGGCCGTCGTCGAAAGCCAGTAGACTCGACCAGCTTCCGGCGGCGACGACGACCGTTCGTGCGCGCAATTCGCCGCGTGAAGTATTGACGCCAGAGATCAGTTTCTGCCCCGCTTGAGTTTCGATCAGCAATTGTCGCGCTTCGGTGTGAGTCAGAAACTCGACTCCCGCGTTTTGCGCTGCTGCGCGCAAGGCGATCATCAACTGGCGGTTGTTGACCTGATGGTCGTCGGGGAATTTCAACGCCCAGCGCAACGCTGGATTGACCAGCGGTTCGAGTTTGAGCGCGCATCCGGCGTTGAGTCGCTTCACGTTCAACCCCGCCGCGTGTTGCCACTGCCAGCGGCGATCAAGCTCTTCTTCGTCTTCCTCGGTCAACGCCAAGTGCAGCGTGCCGTCGGTTCGGTATTCGATGTCAACGCCGGACGCTTCCTGCAACTCGCGCGCGAGATCGGCATACATCGCTCGTCCAGCCATCGCCAGGTGGAAGAAATCGTCCGCTTCATCGGCTTCGGCCAGGGGCACGAGCATTCCGCCCGCGGCGTGCGAAGCTTCGCGTCCGACATCTCCGCGTTCAACGACGGCGACGCGCATCCCGGCCTGCCCCAATCGCCACGCGATGGAACAGCCGATCACTCCGCCGCCGATGATCACGGCGTCGAATTGTTGGGTTGGCTCGGCCATTCGGAATCAGGCGGGATTCGGTGGCGGGGTTTCAGCCTCTGCTTCTGCTCGCTCATCCTCCTCGCGTATCCGGCGCGCGTTTTCCAATCGCTCGTCGGTCCACGCGATCTCATCGTCAATCAGCCGGTCAACGGCATTCTTGAACCCTGTCAGCACGTCTTTCTTGAACGTCGCAAGGTCATCAGCGGTCTTTTCCGGCAAGCACGACCAGAACATGTCGCTCAGATAGGCGATGGGATCGTACGTTGTCTCTTGATTCTCTGGCATATTCCACTCCTTCGAAAATTGGTGCGCCCGCGTCCTCGCGGGCAGGCGCCTCACGAAGCCTGCCCGCGGGGACGCGGGCGCACCGCCGGTCAGTCAATCGTGTAAGTCGCCGCGCAGGTGTCGGTCTCCCACACGCGCACTTTGTAAACCTGCACGCGGTCGTCGTTTACCTGACGCCCGACTTCGTGCAGAAAGAAAACCGCCATCTCTTCCGCCGACGGGTTCACTTCCACGTCGAATGGCGGCAGTTCATTGATGTTTTTGTGATCGAGGTAATCAACCACTTTCCTCGTCGCCGCTTTCAGGTCTTTGAAATCAATCAGCAGGCCGATATGGTTGAGCCGCTGCCCGCGCACGTAGATTTCGACCCTGTAGTTGTGGCCGTGCGTGTTTTCGCATTTGCCCTGGTAGCCGCGAAGCGCGTGCGCGGAAGAGAAGCCCATCTCGATCATCACTTCGTGCATTGGCATCGAATTATTCCTCGGAAAATGTACCGCAGGCTGTCTAGCCTGCGGATGACTCGATCAATGAGTCGTTCAGTTACCACCAGGCGGCTTGATAATGAAGCCTCCGCAGGCTAGACAGCCTGCGGTACGTCGCGCAAT
>Ga0187892_10002486_pt1 | contig 36722 bp, 38 predicted proteins | sample MA1701073metaG_FD_139345 | JGI IMG/M metagenome (GOLD analysis project Ga0187892, IMG submission 139345) | Bio-ooze microbial communities from a basaltic lava cave in the Kipuka Kanohina Cave System on the Island of Hawaii, USA - MA170107-3 metaG ... | reverse complement strand
CTCTGCACCCGCACGTAGTTCTCGTAGTCATCCACCTCGAACAGCGCTTCAGCGGTATCCACCACGCGCCAGACGACGATGGCTCCGACTTCGATCGGGTTGCTGTGGGCGTCGTTCACCTTGAGCTTGGCCGTTTCGAAGTTCCGGACCCTGAGCGAAATCCGCTTCTTCACCGTAAACGGGTTCACCCACCAGAACCCCGGTTCCTTGACCGACCCGTAATACCGCCCAAACAGAATGAGCACCTTGGCTTCGTTGGGATGGACGATGAAGAAACCCGGAGGCACCAGCATCAAGAGGATGAAGAGCCCGACCGCTACCACGAGCGGCCCGGCCGCGGCGGATTCCACCGCCGGAATGAACAGCCAGACGGCGGCGCCGAGCGCGAGGAGAAAGACGAAGAGGATGACGAACCCCGAGACCGCCCGGCGGACCTGCTCCCGAATCATGACCCGGCTCCGAAGAGGTGATATTGGAATGATATCATATTGATAGCCCGCAGTCAAGCCAATAGCCAATAGCCAATAGCCAATAGCCCAGCCGCTACCTTCCAACGTTCCCGGACCCCCAAGTCTCCAACCCTCCGAGACTTGACGCCGCTCCGGAGGAGAATCCTGTCTGGCCAACTCGCCGTGAATAGCGTCGATCTCGACCACGCGGATGTGGCCCTCGCCGTTGGGGGGGACCAGGAGGCGTTCGAACGGCTCTATCGCCGCCACGTTCCGCGCGTCACCAGCCTCGCGGGCTGGCTCCTCGATTCCGGAGAGGCGGACGATGCCGTTCAGGAAGTGTTCATCCGGGTTTGGCAGAAGCTCCACACCTTTGCCGGCCAGTCGAGTTTCGGAACCTGGCTCCATCGGGTGGCCGTCAACCTGATGCTCCGCCGCCGCCGCAATCTCGGCATCAGCCGCCAGCGCCACGCCGCGGCGGACGATGAGCTGGAGACGGTATCGGCCCCGCGGGAGCACCCGGACCTTCGCGTCGCCATCGAGCGGGCCGTCGATCAGCTCCCTCGGGGAGCGCGGGAGGTGTTCGTGCTGCACGATATGGAAGGCTACAAGCACGATGAGATCGCGGAGCTGTTGTCGGTGGATCCGGGCACGTCGCGATCTCAGCTCCACCGGGCCCGGATGTTGTTGCGCCAGCTTCTCGCGACCTGAACCACGGTGACTGCGATGCCCGACCTCTTTACGGATCAACTTTCGGCGTATCTCGACGGCGAGCTCGACCCGATCCGCCGACGGCGACTGGAGCTGCATCTTGGGGAGTGCCGTGAGTGCGCCTCGGTCCTGGCCGAGCTTCGCGCGCTGGTCGCTGCGGCGCCGTTCTATCAGGGTCGCCAGCCGGCGCGCGACGTGTGGCCCGGGATTCGGGAGCGTCTCGGTGACGCGGACGTCGTTCCGATCGCGGACCGGTCGGAGCGGCCTCCCCGATCGAGGCGATTCTCCTGGCCGCAGCTCATCGCCGCGTCGCTGACGATGGCCGTCCTCGGTGCCGGTGGAGCCTGGTTCGCGTTGCGGTCGCCTGCCGGCGAAGACTCGCCAACCCCTGGTCGCGCGGCCGCGACGTCGATCCGCACGGTGGCCGCCGCGGAGACCCAGTACGAAACCGCGATCGCCGACCTGACCCGGATTGTCGAGGCCGGCCGCGGCTCGCTCGATACGGCGACCGTACGCGTCATTGACGAGAGCCTCCGGAAGATCGATGCGGCCATTGCCGACGCGCGCGCTGCAATCCAACGCGACTCCACCAACGTGTATCTCAATCGGCAGGTCACCGCGAACATGCGGCGAAAACTGACCTTGTTGCGATTCGCCGCCGACGCGATCGCCCGAACCTGACGAGGAACCGATGCTGCTGCTCTCGACACTTGCCCTGCTCGCCACCACAACGAATTCGGCCGTCCAACGGGCCGCCGATACGGACACCGTGGTGTCCGTCGCTCCGGGAACCCGGCTGCGCGTGGAAACGATGGGCGGCGATATCAACGTGAAGGTCTGGGACCGGAACCAGGTCCGCATTCAGGCGACCCACGCGCGGCGAACCCGAGTCGAGGTTCGCCAGCGGGGTGCCGTCCTCTCCCTGGAGGCGAGCGCTCAGTACGGACCTGGTGGTTTGGTGGACTACGACCTCACCGTACCGGTGTGGATGGCACTGAAACTGAGCGGCATGTCGGTCACGGTGACGGTCGATGGGGTGCGTGCGCCGATCGAGGTGGAGAGCCTGGAAGGTGACATCACCGTCAAGGGCGGATCCGAATCGGTCAAACTCACGGCGGTGAACGGGAAAATCGTGGCCTCGGGGGTCCGGGGCCGGCTCGAGATCAACAGCACCAGCGAGGATGTCGCGGTGAGCGATCTCGAGGGCGACCTTGCCGTCGAGGCGATCAGCGGCGACGTCCTGCTCCGGGATATCCGGGCCAAGGCCGTGGATGTCGGTGCGGTGAGCGGGGACGTCTGGCTGGGGGGCCGAATTCAGGACGGAGGCAGCTATTCCATCGCCGCGCACAGCGGAGACATCGTCCTGGCCGTTCCGGAAGGGACCAACGCAACGATCACCACCCGGGTGTTCTCCGGTGAGCTCCGGGCAGGGTTCACCTTGCCGAGCCCGGAAAACCCCTCCCGGCGCCAGCAGCGATTCCGGTTGGGGACCGGCAGCGCGGTCGTCGACCTCGATGCCTTCAGCGGCGACATTCACCTCGTACGCCCCGCGGACTTTGCCGCCCGGATCGATCGAGAGTTGCGCCGCCGCGACGACGAATCCAACCGGAAACACGAACAGAGCGAGGAAGGGACCTGGCCATGAGACCTGTCACCATCGCAGCAGTCACGACCGCGCTCGCCGTCGCACCGCTCGCCGCTCAGGATTTCCGGCTCACCCGGGAGCTCGCCGCCGGCCGCGCGTTCCATCTCGAGAACATCATCGGGGACGTGCGGGTGACCGGGACCTCCGGTCGGACCCTGGAGGTGACCGCGGTCAAACGGGCCGGCGACGACGGTGATCCGCGAGACGTGACCATCGAGGCGGTGGATTTCGAGGGCGGAGTCGCGGTCTGTGTTCGGTATCCGGTTCGGGACCGGGGTCGCGGGTCGGACAATCGGGACCGGGGCTCGAGCAGCCCGTGCCGCCGGGACGGATCCTCCGGCAACAATGAGCGCAACAACACATCGGTGGAGTTCACGGTCCGGGTACCCGCGGGGTTGCAGCTCGACATCGGGACGGTGAGCGGCGACGTCGCCGAACGGATCGACGGCGACCTCGAGCTCACCAGCGTGTCCGGGAACGCGGAGCTCAGAACCGCGCGGGGACCGCGCATTGACGTCACCACCGTCAGCGGCGATGTCCTGCTCGAGGACGTGACGTCGAAGGAGGTTGAAGGGACGACGGTGAGCGGAGACGTCCGGTTCCAGGGCCCCATCGAAGACGGTGGGAACTACGATTTCACCACGACCAGCGGCGACATCAGGATCACCCTGCCGCGGCGTCCGAACGCCACGCTCGAAGCCGCGTCGTTCTCGGGCGGTCTGTCGTCGGATCTGCCGGTGGACCGCCCGGAGGGCCGGACCCGCCGGCACCGCTATTCAGCGACCTGGGGCACCGGTTCGGCCAAACTCTCCATCACGACCCTGTCCGGGAATCTGGCGATTCGGGTGACATCCCCGTAGGATTCCGTCATGTCGTCACCGGTCCGGCGCGACCAGCCGCGCATTCTGCATCCCATGACGACGACGGCATTCACCCTGGACGGCTACCGGGTCGTCCAAACGCTCGGGGTGGTCCTGGGCATCACGGTTCGCTCGCGGTCGGTCATCGGGTTCATGGGGGCGAGCATCCAGACCGTCTTCGGCGGGCGGATTCAGGCGTTCGTGACGCTCTGTGAGAAGGCCCGCCAGGAGGCGTTCGAGCTGATGCTGCAACACGCCGAACAAACCGGTGGCAACGCGGTTGTCGGTGTCCGCTATGACGCCAACGAAATCATGAGGGGAGTGACCGAAGTCCTCTGCTACGCGACCGCGGTGGTCGTCGAGGAGGACCGCTAGGGAAGAGTCCGGATCTTGATGTTCCGGAATGCCACCGGATCTCCGTGATCCTGAAGCCCGATGTGTCCTTCCGCGGCTTTTCCGTATTCAGGCCACTGGGCGAACTTGCTCTTGGCCACGCGCTCCTTCCAGTCGGCGCCACCGAGCTCGTAGACCGCGATCTGGCGGCCGTTGAGCCAGTGCTCCACGTGATTGCCGTTGACCACAACCCGTGCCGAGTTCCACTCTCCGGCCGGCCGGACGATCCCCCGTGGCGTGGGGTAAAGCCCATAGACCGAACCGGCCGAGGTGAGGGGGCTCTGTCCGTCGGCATGACCCGCATCGTCGAGGACCTGCATTTCCGGCGCGCTGAAGTAGATCGCGTCCGACCCAGGGGCGGCGCGATAGAAGATCCCGCTGTTCCCCTTGGGTCCCACCTTCCACTCGAGGGAGAGCTCGAAATCCCGGAAGGTCTCTCTGGTGATGATGTCGCCGCCCCGGGCGACCCGGGTGAGCGCTCCGTCCACCGCCTGCCAGCCGCCGGGCATGCTGTCGCTCCGGTAGCTGCGCCAGCCCGCGGTGCTCGTTCCGTCGAACAGCAGCCGCCAGCCGGCCGCCCGTTCCTGGGGGGTGAGCGTGTTAGGCGCCTGCGAAGGGTACATCGAGCCTCCTTGCGCTGCCGCCCCGGCCGCGAGCGTGACCAGGAGCCATCCCGCGTTGCGGATTCGACTGACCCAAGCCATACGCCTTACACCTCCCAGCCCTGCCGGTATTCCCGGGTGAGATACTGATTGGCCTCCGGAATGTTGGTCACGGTCCCGGCGGCTCCGTTATAGACCAGCTTGCGGCCCTGGCCGGTCCGCAGCGCGACAATGCCGAGGAGCATGGTTTCGGTGAGCTGGGCGGCGTACTCGATCGGGGAGCTCGGTGGAACGAGCCCCTTCACCGATCGGACCCAGTTCATTTCGTGGCCTCCCTCGATCCGCGTCATACTCTTGGGCACGGCGGCTGCGGCTTGCATGAGCGACTCAGGGTAGAGCCTCGGGTTGTCCCCGTAGGTGTCGTGCATCAAGACCCCCTTCTCGCCGTACATGATCACCCCGCCTTCGCTCTTGAGGACGACGTCGTCGGGGAGAACATCCGGCCGGGGAGGATACAGACCACCATCGCACCAGGTCATCTTGACCGGAGGCTGGTTGCCTCGAGCCGGGAACTCGTAATGCACGGTCGTCGCAACCGGATACGACACCGGCTTGGATCGGGGCCGGCCACCCGGTTCGGTGGGCGGGAGCGGCGTCGTTCCCCAGGGCGTCGACGTTGCCTCGATGCTGGACGGGTAGTCGAGGCCGAGAGCCCAGAAGGGATGATCCATCAGGTGGGCGCCCATGTCTCCCAGCGCGCCTACCCCGAAGTCGAGCCAACCCCGCCAGTTGAACGGATGGTAGATCGGATGGTACGCGACGTCCTCCGCGACGGGCCCGAGGTAAAGATCCCAGCGGAGCCCATCCGGCACCGAGATCGGTGCGGCCATCATCGCCGACGCCAGGGCTTCGTTGAGGCGCCGCTGGCCCCACCCGGTGCTCGTGCCGCCGCTCGGAGGTGCGGCCACCGGCCGCGGCACTCCCTGGGGCCAATACCCGACCGGACGGTTGGTCCAGATGTGGACTTCCCGCACCGGTCCAATCACGCCTGCCTGGATCCACTCATTGATCAAGCGGGCTCCCTCGCGGGAGTGCCCCTGATTACCCATCTGGGTCTTGAGCTTGGGGTTCGCGAGCGCCAGCGCTCGAAGCACTCTGGCCTCGTGAACCGAATAGGTCAGCGGCTTCTGGACGTACACGTGCTTGCCGCTTTGCATCGCGGCCTTGGCGATGACGGCGTGGAGGTGGTCGGGCGTGGCGATCACGAGTCCGTCAATGTCCTTCTGCTTGTCCAGCATCTCGCGAAAGTCGGCGTAGCGCTTGGCCTTCCCGAATTGCTCCTGGAGCCGAATGCCCTCCGGACGCGGCTGCCCTTCGCGATTCTTGTCGCGGCCTGAGAGTGAGCGCTCGACGTACCCAAAATCCACGTCGCACACGGCGACAATGGCCTCGCTTCCCAGGGCCTCGGCGTTCTGCATCCCCATCCCGCCCGCTCCGACGATTGCGACATTCATCGTGTCGCTCGGGGCCTGATAGCCGGGACCACCGAGCAACCGCCGCGGGAGCACCATCGCGCCCAGCACCGCCTTTCCGGCTCCTGCCACGAAGGAACGCCGGGCGATTTTTCGACGTGACATGGCTTGCCCCTGAAGAAGGAGAGCTGGCGGAAATGTATCGCCGGCGAGGCGAGGTGCCAGAGCCCGGAGGGTGGAGCGTCTCCTCACGATTGGAGGCGCCCCCATGGATGTGAAAACCGGCGTTGGAGCGATGTCACCGCGCCGCCCGCGGGTCGTGGTGAAAACCCTGACCGACCTGCGCGAGCGTGCGGTCCGTGGCTCGGGGCTCAAGGGCCGGGAACCGCGACGCGATCGCCTGACGGCGTGGGCTGTCCGGGCGATCCATGTCCCCTTTGTAGTCGTGTACACCGTGCTCGGCATCCGAGTGTTGCAGGTGGTCTTCGGAGTGCGAGGGGATACCGGGTTTGTGCATTTCATCGACGTTCTGGCAAAGCCGCTCTATTCCCCCTTTCTCGGGGTCCTCGGGAGTTTTGCTGTTGCCGAAGCCGGCCCGCCGCTGAGGCCCATCCTGTTCGCAATCCTCTCATTCGCAGTTGTGCACGGCCTTGTCCGGGAGCTGTTCCGAGTCTTCGGTCAACGTCGCCGCCACTCCTAGGACGCACGGCAGTTTCAGCCCCGCTCCGCAGAAAACGGGGTGTGGTTTGTGGTCCGAGCCTTGAATACTGAGGCATGCTTGCCCGGCTGCGCTCCGCTGCCACGATCGGGATCGAGGCCTACCCGGTCGAGGTCGAGGTGGACCTTGCCAATGGCCTCCCCTTCTTCGCCACCGTCGGCCTGCCGCAGGGAGCGGTGAAGGAAGGTCGAGAGCGGGTGCAGGCGGCCCTCACCAATTCCGGATTTCAATTCCCGCTTCGCCGCATCACGGTGAACCTCGCCCCGGCCGACGTCCGAAAGGACGGCTCCGCCTTTGATTTGCCGATCGCGCTGGGGATCCTGGCTGCGAGCGAGCAGTTACCGGCGGCCGCCCTCGCGGAAGGAGCCTTTCTCGGTGAGCTGGGCCTGGAAGGAGACCTGCGCCCGATCCGCGGTGTCCTCTCCATGGCCCTCTCGGCGCGCTCGCACGGCGCGAGGGCGTTGCTGGTCCCCCGAGCGAACGTCGCCGAAGCAGCCGTGGTTCAAGGCATCGCCGTCATCGGGGCGGCCAGCCTGCGCGACGTCGTCGGCCACCTGAACGGATCGACTCCGCTTCAACCCACCGAGACCGCTGCCGGCGCGCTTCTCAATGGGGGCCACCCGACCGACGGGGCCGATTTTTCCGACGTCAGGGGCCAGCGGGCTCCCAAGCGAGCGCTCGAGATCGCGGCTGCGGGGGGGCACAACGTGCTGATGATCGGCCCACCCGGAGCGGGGAAGACCATGCTCGCGCGGCGGCTCCCTTCGATTCTTCCCGCACTCACGCTGGACGAGGCGATTGAGATTACCCGGATTCACTCCGTGGCCGGGCTTCTCCCTCCGGGTTCGGCGCTGGTCACGGCCCGTCCCTTTCGTGCGCCCCACCACACCATCAGCGACGCCGGACTGGTGGGAGGTGGCTCGGTCCCCCGGCCTGGCGAGGTGACACTCGCGCACGGTGGGGCGCTCTTCCTGGACGAGCTGCCCGAATTTCATCGCCACGTGCTGGAGGCGCTGCGACAACCCCTCGAAGATGGAGTCGTTACCGTAAGCCGGGCGGCGGCGCGCCTCACGTTCCCGGCGCGGTGCATCCTCATTGCGGCGATGAACCCGTGTCCATGTGGGAACCTGGGGCATCCGGTGCGGCCGTGCCGATGTGGCCCACTGGTGATCGAGCGGTACCTCTCGCGGATCAGTGGTCCCCTCCTCGACCGGATCGACATCCACCTCCGCGTTCCGGCACTGCCATTCGCTGATCTTGCCGGCGACCACGCCGCCGAGTCGGGCACTGCAATTCGCTCCCGGGTCGAAATCGCCCGAACCAGGCAACGGGAGCGGCTTGGGCCGAGAGCCGGTCCGGTGTGCAACGCCGCGATGTCATCGCGTGAGGTGCGTCGGCACTGTCCTCAAACGCCGGAGGTTGCGGAGCTCCTCCGCTCGGCGGTCGAGCGCCTGGGCCTCTCGGCTCGGGGGTGCTACCGGGTGCTCAAGGTCGCACGCACCATCGCCGATCTGGATGGTGAGGGCGCCGTCGGGTCTCCCCATGTGGCCGAGGCCCTCCAGTATCGAAGCCTCGATCGGCGGGCAATCCGGTAAGCCAACTCGTATAATTCCGGAAACCCCTTCGCCCTTCGAGGACGGCATGCGCACCCTTCTGCTCTCCCTCACCTGGCTCGCCGCGGCCAGCCCCGTGAGCACCGCGCTCCCCGCCCAGGACAGCACACGGCGCCCAACCAGAGTGGTTCCGATGGACAGCGCCCGCGCCGCCCGGCTCTATGTGAGCAACCGGCCCGAGGACCATCCGGTGGCCGACTACGCGCGCGACATGGCCGGGAAACGCAGCACCGACAGCACCTACGCTGCGCGGAGCGCCGGGGTGATGGAATTCCGGAAGGTGACCTACAAGAGCTCGGTGGATGGGCTCGAGATCCCGGCCTACCTCTTTACTCCCCTCGCCCGCCGGGGTGAGCGGGGGCACGCCGCGATGGTGTGGGTGCACGGCGGGGTCCACGGCAATTGGGGCACCACCATGTTCCCGTTCGTGAAGGAGGCGATCGAACGGGGATACGTGATCATCACGCCCGACTACCGGGGCAGCACCGGCTACGGGGAGAGGTTTCACAACCTGATCGACTACGGCGGGAAGGAAGTGGACGACGTCGCGTCGGCCGTGGATTTCCTGAAGACCCTTCCCTACGTCGATCCCGATCGACTCGGCGTCATGGGCTGGAGCCACGGGGGCTTCATTGCCTCGCACCTGGTGTTCCGCGACCAGCACCCCTTCAAGGCAGCCGCCGCGATCGTCCCGGTGACGAACCTGGTCTTCCGTCTGGGGTACAAGGGTCCCTCGTATCAACGCTCCTTTTCGACTCAGGCCGGCCTGCAGGGACTGCCTTTCGAAAAACCGGAGGAGTACATCAAGCGCTCACCGCTCTATTCCGTGGAAAAGCTCAAGGTTCCGATGCTCGTTCACGTGGCGACGAACGATCTCGACGTGAACTACGTCGAGGACGAGCAAATGGTCTGGAAGCTCCGTGCCCTCAAGCCGGATCTGGCGGAAACCAGGATTTACGTGGATCCGCCGACCTGGGGCTCCTCGGGTGGGCATGCGTTCAGCCGCCGGGTGGACCCCCGGACGCTCCAGCGGGTGGACTCGCCCGAGCAGATCGATTCCTGGAATCGTACCTGGGTCTTTTTCGAGTGGACCCTGCGGCCCTACGAGGATCGATCGAAGAAGGCTGCTGCGACGCCCTGACCCGCTATTGCTCCAGCAGCAGCGCCGCGATCAGCGGGAACACGATCGCGGCGTCCGACTCGATGATGTAGCTCGGCGTGTCCACGGCGATCTTGCCCCAGGTGATCTTCTCGTTGGGGACCGCCCCCGAGTAGCTCCCATAGCTCGTGGTGGAATCGCTGATCTGGCAGAAGTAGGCCCACAAAGGCGCGTCGGTGCGCCGCAGGTCCTGGTGCAGCATCGGCACCACGCAAATCGGAAAGTCCCCCGCAATGCCCCCACCGATCTGGAAGAACCCGATCGGGTGCTTCGGGCTGGTTTTCTGGTACCAGTCCGCCAGCGAGACCATGTACTCGATCCCGGTTCGGACCGTGTGCACGCTTTTCACCCGCCCCTCGATGCAGTGGCCCGCGTACATGTTGCCGAGCGTCGAGTCCTCCCATCCGGGCACGAACATCGGCAGGTCGGCCTCTGCCGCGGCGACCAGCCAACTGTCCTTGGCGTCGATTTGGTAGTGTGAGGCGAGCCGCCTGGAGCGAAGCAGCCGGTACATGAACTCGTGAGGGAAGTGGCGCTCGCCTTTCTCCTCGTCAGCCAGCCACTCTTCCAGCACGGCGGCCTCGATCCGCCGCATTGCCTCGTCCTCGGGGATGCAGGTATCGGTGACACGGTTGAGATGGCGGTCGAGGAGCGCTGCTTCGTCGTCCGGTGTGAGGTCCCGATACCGGGGCACCCGGACGTAATGATCGTGAGCCACCAGGTTGAAGACGTCTTCTTCGAGGTTCGCCCCGGTGCAGCTGATCCCGTGCACCTTCTTCCGGCGAATCAGCTCGGCCAGGGAGAGCCCCACCTCGGCGGTGCTCATTGCGCCGGCGATGGTGAGGAACATCCGGCCCCCGCGGTCCAGGAGCGCGCGCCAGCCTTCCGCCGCCTCGATCACCGTCGCCGCGTTGAAATGGCGGAAGTGATGGCGGAGGTAGCTGGAGACGGGTCCCGGCATGGCTGGAGAATAACCTCAGCTTCGAGCCGCTTCCAGCCGGATTGTGTCGTCGTTTCGTAACCCGGCCCGCGCGGTGTCCACCGGCACCTCCCAGAACCGCACCACCCGGCCCGGCCGGCATTGCGCCAATCTCCCCAGATCCCGATGCGCCACCACGGCGAGCTTGGGGTATCCGCCAACGGTCGGGCCGTCCGGCATCAACACGATCGGCTGACCGTTGTCGGGGATTTGCACCGCCCCCGGGCATGCCGCCTCGGAGGGGAGGGTCGCGAGCTCCATGGGAATCACCGGGCAACCGGTCAGCCGGTAGCCGCTCCGGTCTGACGCGCGGTCCACGGTGTAGCGCGAACCGAAGAATCCTTCGCGCTCTTCCGCGTCGAAGCGTTCCCACTGAGGCCCTCGAATCACCCGGACCACCAGGTCGTCGCCTGGGACGGCGGAGTCGAACAACAACTCCGCAGGCACGCCGCGAGGCGGGCCCGCACCGGAGCCGATCGGCAGGCGATCAGCGGGCTGGAGCTTTCGGCCCCTCACGCCCCCGAGGCCGCCCGGTACATACGTAGAACGGCTACCGAGGACGATCGGGAGATCGAGCCCACCCTGCACCGCGAGATAGCTCCACACCACATTCGGATGGGGCACGAGGGTGACGGGAATCTGCGCCGGGGCGATGACCGGCTCCGCGGGATTCACCGCCCGGGTTCCGACCGTGATCTCCGCGACGCGCAACGCGCCGAGGACCGTTTCCCGGTCGCACCGGACGGTGAGTGGGCCGAGGGCCCACTCGATCGCCGCTGCTCCCGGCGGGTTGTGGACCATCGCGTTGGCAGCCGAGAGACTGGCGGGATCCATGGCGCCCGCAGGCGGAAGACCCCAGGCTCGCCCTCTCGGAAACCCGAAATCCTGCACGGTGGCGAACGGAGGCGCCTTGACGATTTCGATCACGGGAGGACCTCGAACCGGACCCGATCGCCCGGGGCGAGCAGCACAGGGGGGGTTCGCCGGGGGTCGAACATCACCGTCGCCGTGCGGCCGATCAGGTTCCATCCGCCGGGGGTCTCCAGCGGATACACCGCGGTCTGAGCCCCGGCGATGGCGACGGAGCCGGCCGGGATGCGGGGGCGGGGGGAGCTGCGGCGGGGGAGCACCAGCGCCGGGTCCAGCTCACCGAGGTAGGCGAAGCCCGGGGCGAAACCCAGGAGATACACCTCGTAGGTGGGCGCGGCATGGCGGCGGATGACCTCGTCGCGGGTTAGGCCCGTTCGGGCGGCGACCTCGGCGAGGTCGGGGCCGTCGTAGTGCACCGGGATCACCACCGGCAAGGCCGGCGGGACGCGGTCCGGAGGAGGGCCGCCCCGGCTCTCGGTGTCCGCCCACCGGGCGAGCGCATCCCGGATCGCGCCGGCGTCGCCGGTTCGGGGGTCGAAGTACACCGTGAGGGCCGCGTAGGCGGGCACCACCTCCCAGACTCCGGGCAGCTCGGCGGCCCTAACCCGCTCCGCGAGGTGGCGGACCCGCCGCGCGAGGTCGCGCTCCACCCGGTCTCCCAGCACCACGGTCCAGGCGCCCTCGCCCAGCGGATGGATTGCGGTCACTTCACGAAGGGCGCCAGCGTGATGCCTTCCGCCTCGAACCGCTGCCGGACCGCGCGGACGATGGCTGCCGGTTGAGGGCCGTCGCCGTGGACGCAGAGCGAATCGGCGCGCACGATGCAGCGGGTTCCGTCGATCGCTACGACGTAGTGGTCCTGCACCATGCGGAGGGCGCGTTCCGCGATCGCGTCCACGTCGGTGAGCAGGGCGCCCGCTTCGGTCCGCGGAACCAGCTGGCCGTCGGGGAGGTAGGCGCGGTCCATGAAGGCTTCCCGCGCCACGTCGAGCCCCGTCTCCACCGCCGCCTGGAGGAGCGCGCTTCCCTCGGGACCCAGCACCACGAGCTCGCTGTCGAGCTGGCGAAGGGCGTAGGCCAGGGCCTTGGCGACGTCCCGATCCCGGGCGGCGCGGTGGTACAGGGCGCCGTGCAGCTTCACGTAGCGGACCCGCATCCCGGCCGCCCGGCAGAATCCGTCGAGCGCGCCCACCTGATACGTGACATCGGCGGCCAGCTCCGCCGGGGTGGCGGCGAGCTCCCGGCGCCCGAAGCCGGCGAGGTCACGGTATCCGGGATGCGCCCCGATGGTGACGCCCCGGCCCGCGGCGGCGGCGACCGTGCGCTGCATCACCAGCGGGTCGCCGCCGTGGAACCCGCAGGCGATGTTCGCCGAGGTGACCAGCGACAGCAGCTCCTCCTCCCCGGGGATCTGGTACCGGCCGAAGCTTTCTCCGAGGTCGGCGTTGAGATCGATCCGGGTCACGCCGGAACCGCCCCGAGGGAGGGGGGTGGCTCCGAGGTCGGCACCGTGTCTCTGCGGGTTATGCGGAAGTGAAAGGTCTGCTCGACCCACTGACGGACCCGGCGCCCGCGCTGAATGGCGGGACGGAACCGCATGCCGGGAAGCGCCTGCCGGACCGCGTCCTCGAACTCGAAGCGGGTCGCGGCGAGAACCTGGATCGAGAGGGTATCCACCGCCCCCAAGGTATCCACCACGTACCGCGCTGTCACCGAGCCCGTAACGGCCTGGCGGAGCAGCAGCGGGGGATAGGCCGGGGCGGTGCTGGTGGGGTCCCGAATCACCGTGCTGTCCACCTCGAGCTCGCTGACGGCGGTTTCGCGGAGCACCTGGGTGGAGACGGCCGGCTTGAGATTCACGTCGGACAGCTCGAGGTCGATCCCTGCCGTCGCGGGGGCCGTGGACGTCGCTTCCGGGGCGGCATCCTGTCGCACCACCCCCGGATCGGTGGCCTGCGAGGCGAACGGCACCGTGCCCCGGTCCCGTTCCGGCCCGCCGGCCTGGGTGAGTGGAACGAGGTAGATCACTTCGCGGTCGAGTAAGGCCCGCCGCACCTCCTCCTGGAGCGGGAGGAGGAAACCGACCACGAAGCCGACATGGAGGAGGAGGCTGCCGAAGGTGACCCGGGTTCGGGGCAAGACGTGGGTCGGGATGGGGCGCTCGAACAGGCGGATCATGACGGCCTCGACAGCATGAAGACTGCCCACCGGGTCCAGCCGGGGCAAGGGGTCGCGCTGCCGCACCGCCGCACTGCCGCATATACTTTGGTTTGACTAACCAAAGTATATTGGGCCATGGCCGCCGCCGCGACCCGGGCGATCCTCGCCGCCTTTCCCGCCGTCCTCGCCGCCTGCCGCCGGCGGGACGCCGGGGACCCCGAATCGGGCGTCCGGCTGAGTCCCCATCTGGCCGGCCTCCTGGAGCACCTCGATCCTGCGAAGCCCGTCCTCGCGGGAGAGCTGGCCAGGCTGCTGCGGGTGACCCCGGCCACGGTCTCCCTTCAGGTCGCCACGCTGGTTCGGCTCCGCCTCGTCACCCGAACCCGTGGCACAACGGATGCGCGCCAGGTGCACCTCCGGCTGACCGAAGCGGGAGCCCGGGTCCGCGATGCGCGCTCCCTCCTCGACCCCGATCGGGTCGCTGCCGCCCTGGCCCACCTGCCGCTCCGAGAGCGACGCCAGGCAGTCGCCGGGGCCCGGGCCCTCGCCCGCGCCGCTGCCTTGCTTGCGAGGCCTCAAACCGCCGTGCCCACTCCTTCTCTATCCCGGAAAGGCTCGCGACGATGAACTGGATGGTTCGACGCAGAAAGCGCTCCCGACGGCGCAAGCTCCTGCGCCTGTCGCTCGGATTGGTCGTACTGGCCGGAGGAGTCGTGCTCACGGGACTCGCGCTGCCCGACGTCCGGGAGACCCGTGGCTCGGTGTCTCTCGATTCGCCCCCGGAGACGGTGTGGCAGGTCCTCACCGATCTCGATGGAATGCCGCGATGGCGCTCGGACCTGCGGGGCCTCGAGCGCCTCCCCGACCTGGGCGGCCGGCCGGCCTGGAAGGAATTCGCTTCGGGGGGAGCGGGGGAGGAGGGGAAACTCGGCACCGGAACCCGCGTCATGCAGCTGGTGGTGGCGGACCCGCACCGCCGCCTCGTCATGCGTCGCCTCGGTGGACGCGAGGACGGGAGTCGCGATGCGGTGCGCACGGTGGACCTCGTGCGTCGGACCGAGCCGGCCGGAACGGTGGTGACGGTGATCGAACGGGAACCGGTCGGTGATCCGCTGACGCGCGTGTTAACCAGCCTGCGCCTCAGGCGTAATCCGCTGCGGTTTCTGGAGGATCTGACGCGGGTCCTGAGCGGACACCAGCGCCAGGTGGTGCTGGCGCCCCCCCCTCAATGATTGGATCAGTCCTCGCCGAGCACCTTCCCGCGGAGTCGTTTGACCTCGCCCCGCTGCCGCTTCGCCGCCAGCCGCTTCGTGCGCTCGCGCGTCGGGACCGCGGTGCGGCGCCGCTCTTTCCGCGGCATCAAGGCTCGGGCGAGGAGAGCGAGAAACCGGTCGGTGACCTCCTCGCGGTTGCGGAGTTGGCTCCGGCTGCCGGATTCGACCAGCCGAAGCCAGCCTTCCTTGTCGAGCCTCGCTGCGAAGCGGGTCTCGAGTAGGGCGCGTTGGGCCTCCGTGATCGCGGTGCTCGTCCGGACGTTCCACAAGAGCTCGATGCGCGTGGAGGTCTTGTTGACGTGCTGCCCGCCCGGCCCGCTCGAGCGCGTTGCGCGGAAAACCAGTTCCGAGCGGGGGATCGTCAGGGTGGGGCCCGCCTGGAGGCGGGGCATTCTCTCCATGGCGCAAATGTAAGGGGACACCTCGTCGTCCCGATTACGTTTCCCATCCCATGCGTCTCTTCATCGCGCTGCCGCTCCCTCCCCCGGCGTTGGCGGCGGCCGGCGCGCAGTTGCGCCATCTCGTCGAGCGGAATTGGCCGGTACGATGGGTCCGGGAAGAGGGCCTCCACGTCACGCTCAAGTTCTTCGGGGAGGTCACCAGCGACCGGGTGGATGTCATCGAGGACCTCCTCCGGCGTTCGGCTAGCGGCATCGGTCGCTTCAACGTCGTGTTCCGCGGGTGCGGGGCGTTCCCGAATGTGCGGCGCGCGCGGGTGCTGCGTCTCGACCTTCAGGCCGGGCGCCCGCTCGAGGTGCTCCAGGACCGGCTCGAACGTGCAGCCCTCGACCTCGGCTTTGCTCCGGAGGGCCGGCCCTTCGTTCCGCACATCACGCTCGGGCGAGTCCGGGAGGGCCACCGGTTGCCGGCGGATGCCGGGGGCGCGCTCGAGGCAATGCCGTCGGGTTTTTCCTTCGAGGCGGACCAGGTCGTCCTGTTCGAGAGCACCCTGACGCGCGGTGGTTCGGTGTATGTGGTCCGCTCGTCTGAGGCGCTCACGGTATGAAGGGTTGTCTCACCCTCCCGTTCCGGATTCTCCTCCTGCTCGTCTTTGCGGCGGGGCTCGTCCTGGCCTGGAACTATCGGGACGAGATTCGACGTAAGATTCACCAATGGACCGCCGACGATACGGTCCGGGAATCGGAGGGACGAGCGGATCCGTCGCTCGTTCCGGCGGTCCGCCGCCGGGTGGAGGAGCTTCGGACCGGCCGGCGGGATACCCTGGTGCTCAGCGCCGCCGAGGTGGCCAGTCTCGTGGCCGCCGAAGTGGGCCGTCAGGTGCCGGGGGCGATGGACTCCGTGGAAGTCCGCCTGGGACAGGACGAGGTTGGCGTCCAGGGGCTCATCGACACGAGAAGAGTAAAGACGCCGCTGGGGCCGGCGGCGCCGCTGCTCCGCGACTGGGAGCGGATCGAGGCCGCCGGCCGGCTGACCTTCCGGCGCGCGGGTACCGCCGAATGGGAGGTGGAGCGGATCCGGGTGCGCGGCCTGCCGGTGCCCCGGAGTCTGATGACCGGGATGCTCCGCCAGCTTGCCGGAGAGGGTGAAGCGGCCGGGGCCGTGGCCCGAATCCCGCTGCCGGCCCACTTGGGAGGGTTGCGGGTCACCCCGGTCGGGTTGGTGTTGTACGGGCCTAACCCGCAGAGCCGTTGACGGAGTCGCCGATGCCGAACCGCGTGCTGGTGATCGATGACGAAGGCGGGATTCGCGAGGCGCTCCGCCAGGTGCTCGAATACGAGGGGTGGGAGGTTCGCGCCGCCACCTCGGGCGGCGAGGGCATCACGGTCTATCCGGAGTTCCGGCCGCACGTGGTCCTCCTGGATGTCAAGATGGCGGGATTGGACGGGCTCGACACCTTGTCCCGGCTCCGCGACCTCGAACCGCCCGCGACCGTGGTCATGATCTCGGGGCATGGCACCATCGCCACGGCGGTCCAGGCCACCCGGCGCGGCGCCTTCGATTTTCTGGAAAAACCGCTGGACACCGACCGCCTGCTGGTGACGCTCCGGAACGCGGTGCAGCACTCCTCGCTCGCAGACCAGAATCGGGAGCTCAAGCGGGTCCTCGATTCGAAGTATGCGATGGTGGGACAGAGCGCCGCCTTGCAGGACGTGCTCGGCCTCATCGCCCGGGTCGGGCCGACCCACTCCCGAGTGCTGATCCGCGGTGAGAACGGCACCGGCAAGGAGCTGGTTGCCCGCGCGCTGCACGATGTGTCGCCGCGGCGGGAAACCGCGTTGGTCGAGGTCAACTGCGCCGCCATCCCCTCCGAGCTGATCGAGAGTGAGCTGTTCGGGCACATGAAGGGAAGTTTCACCGGCGCGTTTGCGGATCGCGCCGGCAAGTTCGAGCTGGCCGACGGTGGCACCCTGTTCCTCGACGAGATCGGCGACATGTCCCTCTCGGCCCAGGCCAAGGTGCTGCGGGTGCTGCAGGAGGGAATGGTCACGCGGATCGGCGCGGCCCGTCCGGTGCAGGTCGATGTGCGGGTGCTGGCCGCCACCAACAAGCGGCTGGAAGACGAAATCACCGCGGGCCGGTTCCGGGAGGATCTCTTTCATCGCCTCAACGTGATCCCCATCGCGGTTCCGCCCCTTCGGGAGCGACTCGAAGACCTGCCCGTTCTGGTGGAGCACTTCATGGCCGTTCTGGGGAAAGAAACCGGAGTGGGCCAGAAGGGCATTCAGTCCGAGGCCATGCGGGCGCTGGAACGCCGAAGCTGGCCAGGCAATGTGCGCGAGCTTCGCAACGCGGTCGAACGGTTGCTGATCCTCGCGCCGGGACGCCAGATCTCCGGGGCGGATGTCGAGCGGCTCCTTCCCCACGGGGAAGAGGGAGGGGCGGGAGGGGAAGCCCTCGACGAAGCGAACCGCCCTCCAACGCTCGAGACCTTCCGCCAGGACGCCGAGCGGACCTTCCTGCTGGCCAAGCTTCGTGAGTTCAACTGGAACATCACCGAGACCGCGCGCGCGATCGCGGTGCCGCGGTCCAACCTCTACAAGAAGATGCAGCGGTACGGCCTAACCCGGGAATCCCCGTGATGTCCTCGCCCCAGCCTCCCCGGGATTGGGACAAGGAGCTGGCCGAAATCGACCGGCTGATGGCCAGGCCGGCGCCTCCGCCGGGCGCGGAGCGTCCCGCGCCGGCTCCACCCCCGGCGCAGAGGGGCGGCGGTGGGAACGCAGTCACCAGGGCAACCGGCAAGGTGGCCCTGGCGACCTGGGCCCGAGTCCTCCTCGGAGTGGTTGCGGGTGCCGCCATCACCCAATGGCCCTGGGCGTCCGATTGCGGCGTCATGCTGTACCTCTATCTCGGAGCGGCGGGCGTTGTCCTGCTCGCCGGAGGGTGGGGAATGCGCTGGAGCTGGAAGCGACAGATGGGACTGGCGCACCTCGTTTCCCTCGCCGTCGCCCTGTGGGGCGGTTACCTTGCCGGCCGGGCGGTGCTGGATCGAACCGGGTATGCCAAAGTCACCAAAGCCTGGGTCTGCCCCGCGCGGGCTCCTTAGTCCCTTTTCTCAAGTCAGGCCAATCACTCGCATGCCGACGTTCAAGAACCTGATCAATGGTCGCTGGACGGCTCCCCATTCCCGCCGATACTTCGAGAATCGCAACCCCGCCAATACCCGCGACCTGATCGGCCGGTTCCCCGATTCGGATGCCCAGGATGTCCACGAGGCGGTGCGGGCGGCACAGGCCGGCTTCGCGCTCTGGTCCCGGGTACCGGCTCCCGCGCGCGGCGACGTCCTTCGCCGGATCGGAGACCTGCTGACCTCGCGGAAGGAAGCGACTGCCCGGGCCATGACCCGGGAGATGGGGAAGGTCCTGGACGAAACCCGGGGCGATGTGCAGGAAGGCATTGATACCGCGTACTACGCGGCCTCCGAAGGCCGGCGGCTGTTCGGGCGCACCGTCCCGAGCGAGCTACGGGCCAAATGGGCCATGAGCTATCGGCGGCCGGTGGGCGTCGCGGGATTGATTACCCCCTTCAACTTCCCGCTCGCCATTCCAACCTGGAAGATGTTCCCCGCCATCCTCTGCGGAAACGCCGTGGTCTTCAAGCCGTCGGAAGACGTTCCCCACACCGCGCACCTCCTGGTTGAGGTCCTCCTCGAGGCCGGACTTCCCCCGGAAGCGATTCAGCTGGTGCATGGCCGGGGGGAAATCGCCGGGAAGGCGCTGGTGGAGCATCCCGGGGTGCCGCTGCTCTCCTTCACGGGTTCTACCGCGACCGGGGCGGTGATCGGGGAGACCTGCGGGCGAATGCACAAGCGGCTCTCGCTCGAGATGGGTGGCAAGAACGCCATGATCGTCATGGACGACGCCGATCTCGATCTTGCGCTCGACGGAGTGCTCTGGGGAGCCTTCGGCACCACCGGCCAGCGCTGCACCGCCACCAGCCGGCTCCTGCTGCACCGCCGCATTCACGATCGGTTCCTGCGTCGCCTGGTGGACGCCGCGGGGCGCCTGGTCCTCGGCGATGGTCGCAGGGAAGGCACCCAGATGGGGCCCCTGATTCACGAGGCTGCCCGGCGGAAGGTCGAGGAGTACGTGGAGATCGGCCGAGAGGAGGGGCTCGACCTGGTGCTGGGGGGGAGCCGTCCGAGGAGTCCGAAACTCTCCCGGGGCTGGTTCTACCGACCGACGATTTTTGCAGGGGCTCGGGCGGGAAACCGGCTCGCCCAGGAAGAAATCTTCGGTCCCGTCCTCACCGTGATTCGCTTTGGCACGTTCGATGAAGCAGTCCGGATCAACAACAGCGTCAAGTATGGACTGTCGAGCTCAGTCTACACCCGGGATACGAACCTGGCCTTCCGGGCCATGCAAGGACTCGACAACGGGATCACCTATGTGAACGCCCCCACGATCGGGGCCGAGGCGCACTTGCCGTTCGGAGGAGTCAAGCAGACCGGAAATGGGCACCGCGAAGGCGGCTGGGAGGTCTACGAGTTCTACTCCGAGACGAAAGTGTGCTATGTGGACTACTCGGGCGCGTTGCAACGGGCACAAATCGACAACTACTGATTGACGGCAGGTGATCACGCAGGTTATTCGTTAGGTGCACTCCCGGAGGTCCCGCATCACGTGGCAATGAAACCCCTGCAGGTCGGCTCGAGCAGCAAAGGCGGCACGCCTGCCGCCTCCGAGGAAGGCTCGCTCGACCTCTACCTCCGGGAAATCTCCCGCTACCCTCTCATTCCGCAGGAAGAAGAGATCGCGCTCGCCCGCCGGATCCGGCAGAGCGACCAGGAGGCCCTCGACAAGCTGGTTCGGAGCAACCTCCGCTTTGTGGTCTCGGTGGCGAAGAAGTATCAGAACCAGGGTGTATCGCTCTCCGACCTGATCAACGAAGGCAACCTGGGGCTGATCCGGGCGGCGCACAAGTTCGACGAAACCAAGGGCATCAAGTTCATCTCCTATGCGGTCTGGTGGATCCGGCAGGCGATTCTCCAGGCCCTCGCCGAGCAGAGTCGCATCGTCCGGGTGCCCCTGAACCGGGCCGGTACCCTCCACCGGATCACCCGGCGTACCTCGGTCCTGCTCCAGGAACTGGGACGCGAACCGACCCCCGCGGAAATCGCCGAGGGCATGGACATCGATATGGAGGAGGTCGAGAAGACCCTCTCCATCTCCCAGACCCACGTTTCCCTCGATGCCCCGCTCGCTCCGGGCGAGGACAACCGGCTGCTCGACTACCTCCCGGATAATCAGAATCCCGGGCCGGATGCGGAGACCTTCGAGAATGCCCTGAATCAGTGCATCGAGGCCGTGTTGCACGATCTGAAGGAGCGCGAGGCGAAGATTCTCCGGCTGTATTTCGGTCTCGACAGCCCCGAGCCCATGACGCTCGAAGAGATCGGAGCCCAGCTCGGCATCACCCGTGAGCGGGTCCGCCAGATCAAGGAGAAAGCCCTGTCCCGTCTGCGGCATGTGAGCCGCTCGAAGGCCCTCGAGTCGTTTCTGTCCTGATCATGATCCGAAGGGTGCTTGCGGCGGTGGTCTTCTTCGCCGCCTGCGCCCGGCCTGAGCTGCCTCGGGTTAGCCCGGTCACACGGGCTCCCGATGTTCGTGTTGGTGTGGTGGTGGGTGAGGGCTCACTCACCCTCGGCGGACCTGGGGGTGGGGCCCTGGCGCTTTCCACCGCGGAGCACGGGTGGGTCGGTGAGGTCCCCGGCGACGCGACCGCGACGGTGGACGCGGCCGAAGGGGCCCTTCGGGTTCGAATCGGTGAAGCGGTGCTGCGCCCGGGGCTGGCGGTGATCGTCTCGGGTGGGAACAGCAGCAGTCCGGTGCGGCTGAACGGCCGGGACTATCGGGGCCAGTTCACGATTCACCTTCGAGGAGACCGGATCACCGCCATCAACCTCGTTGACCTGGAGGAATATCTGGTCGGCGTGGTTGGAACGGAGATGGGAATCCGCTCGGGCGCCGAGCAGGCCGCGCTCGAGGCCCAGGCGGTCGTGTCCCGCACCATCACATTGCAGCGGATCGGCCAGTCCCGCACCCGGCCGTTCGATCTGTTGGCGACCGTCGCCGATCAGGCGTATGCCGGCCAGGGGGCGGAGGCCGAGAACGTCGCGCGCGCGGTGCGGCAGACCCGTGGACTCGCGGTGATGTACCAGGGCGCCGTGATTGACGCCTTCTTCCACTCGACCTGCGGAGGCAGAACGGCTCGCGGGACCGAGGTGTTCGCGGCCGCGGATCGTCCGTATCTCCAATCCATTGCCGATCACGATGACGGCGGGCGCGCGTGGTGCGCCATTTCTCCCCGGTTCCGGTGGCAGGAGCGCTGGACCGCTGAGGAGCTTGCCAGAACCCTTCGAGGAACGCTGCCTGCCGCGGGAACGAGCGGCGAGGTCGCCGCGCTCCGGGACATCCGGGTTGTCGAGCGGACCGGCACCGGGCGCGTGGCCCGGCTCGAAGTCGTCACCGCGAACGGCACCCACCCCCTGACCGGTCCCAGGGCGCGGCAGGTTCTGCGTCCCGTCGGCGGGGGCTTGTTGCGGAGCGCGGACTTCATCATTCAGGTGACCAGGAATGGCGAGCAGATCGTCGGGCTCGCGGCCGAAGGCTCGGGCGCGGGGCACGGCGTCGGGATGTGCCAATGGGGCGCGATCGGCCGCGCCCGGGCCGGCTTCTCGTTTCAAAGCATCGTGTCGGCTTATTTTCCGGGCACCGAAATCTCCCGCGTCTACTGACGTCGTAAACCGGGGTGTCCATGAGTGAGCCCGTTCGGATCGGCCTGATCGGCGCCGGCGCGATCGTGCAGGTCGCCCATCTCCCGCTGCTCAAGAAGCTCAAGACCGTGGAGGTCGCCGCGATCTGCGATCCCGACCTTCCGAAAGCCCGTGCCCTCGCCGAGCGTTTTCAGATCAAGGACGTCTTCGACGACATCGAGGATCTGCTCGGCCACGAGCAGGTGGACGCGATCCTGGTCGCGACCCCCAACCATCTGCACGAACCCCACGTGATGGCCGGTCTCAGTGCCGGTTGTCACGTCCTGGTGGAGAAGCCGGGAGCGTTGAGCCCGGCGGCTGAGCAGCGGATCGGCCGACTCGCGGAGCGGAAGGAACTTGTCGTGATGGTCGGGATGACCCACCGATACCGGCCCGATGCCCAGGCGGTGCGGAGCTTCGTCCAGAACGGCGAGCTGGGAGAGCTCGATTCGATTCGCGCGAGCTGGCATGTCTCCCGGCCGGCGCGCACACCGCTGGGGTGGCGGACTCGAAAAGACGAAGCGGGCGGCGGGGCGATGCTCGACCTCGGGCTCACCATGGTGGATCTCTGCCTCTGGCTCGCCGGCAATCCCACGCCGGTTCGGGTGAGCGCCAACCTCACCAGGAACAAGGGGGAGCGCGGGGTGGAACACTCGGGCAGCACGATCGTGGTGTGCGATCCGGGCATCGCGATATGGGTGGACGTCACCTGGCGCCACATCGGGGAGCGGGAACGCTTCGGGGTGGGTCTGCGCGGCACCAAGGGCACCGCCGGGATCAACCCGCTGCATGTCTGGAAGGAGCTGAACGGGGTGCCCCACGACGTATCCCCGACCGGCACCCTCTCGCGCGAGAGCGCCTTCACCGCCTCGTTCCGCGCGGAGTGGGCCCATTTTCTGGCCGCGATCGCCGGGGAAGCCGAGGTACCTGCGCTGTCGGAGCACATCACGTTGCTCAAGGTGATTGACGCCATTTACAAGTCGGCCGCAGAGGGCAGGGAAATCGTTTTGTGAGGCTGTTGGCTGCTGGCTATTGGCTATTGGCTACTGGCTACTGGCTACCGGCTGTTGGTCCCTTGTACGGCCAAGCCTCCCCGGCGATTGGTGGGGACCCAGGGTCGGAGCTGACGATTACCCTCCTCACCTACGAGCAGGGGGGCCGGATTTACGAGCGCTACGGCCACAATGCGATCTGGGTCCATGACGCGCTCTCGGGAACGGATGACCACTACGACTACGGCCGGTTCAACTTCGAGGAGGAAGGATTCGTCCGCAAATTCCTCCAGGGCCGGATGTGGTATTCAATGGGGCACGAATCCAACGTCCAGGGCATGATCGATCTGTACGTCTCGCAGGGCCGGAAGGTGTGGATGCAGGAGCTGAACATCCCGCCCGCGGAACGTCTCAAGATGCGCGACTTCCTCGCCTGGAACATCCGCCCTGAGAACCGGAACTACGCCTACGACTACTACCGGGATAACTGCTCGACCCGGATACGCGACGTGCTGGATACGGCCCTGGGGGGAGCGCTACGCCGGCTTGGCGACCACCCGTCGGGTCTGACCTGGCGCGACGAGACCCGTCGGCTCAATCAACACAACCCTGTGCTCTACACGATGCTCCTGACAGTGCTCGGCCAGCCGGTGGACGTCGAGATGTCGCGCTGGCAGCAGATGTTCCTTCCGATGCGGCTCCGGGAATACCTCGACAGCCTTTCGGTCACGGGCCCCGACGGTGTGGCGCAACCGGTGGTGCGCTCCGAGCGGGTGATTTCCGAGGGAGGGGCCTGGCCGGCGCCGGCGCAAGCCTCGAATCGCCTCCTGTGGTACCTGGTGGCCGGGCTCGCGGCCGGGGGTGTCATGGCACTCGCCGGCAGGGGCCGAGCCTTTCTCCCCGTCGCCACGCTGTGGACCCTGCTGGTCGGGCTCCTCGGGGCATTCATGCTGTGGGCCTGGATCTGGAGCTGGCACGTGGCGGGTTACCGCAACGAGAATCTGTTCCAGCTCAACCTGTTCGCGCTGGCGCTCGCTCTGGTGCTTCCGTCCGCGCTGCGGGGGAAATCCTGGGCCGCAGGGCCGGCCCGGTGGCTCTCCGGAGCGGTGGTCGTGCTTGGCGTGTTAGGGTTGGTGCTCAAGGTGCTGCCGGGGTTCCGGCAGCACAACCTGGAAGTGATCGCCCTGCTCCTGCCGGTGCACGGCGCGGTGTGGCTCGGGGTCCGCCGCCGGCTGGACCGCCTCGTCGAGGGGCCCTCCGGTCCCAAGCCGGCGTAGGCCTTCGCCGGCCTCGGTGAAGTCCGCCGAGGCCGCCAGCGCCTTCTGATAGAACTCGAGCGCCCTGCTCCGATCACCCCGGTCCTGGTACAACAACGCTCGCCCGAAGTGGGTGATGGCCTCGGCCGTCAGGTGCCGCCTGCGTGCCGGAGCGAATGCCGGAAGGGGAGCACCGCTCAGCCGTTCGACGACAGACAGGATCATGCGGTAGAGATCCCGCCGGTCGTGCAGGGCCGGGTCATTGTGCACGGCTTTGACAATCCCGCCCCCGTCGACGGCGACGAGCCGCGCATCGACCCGGAAGTCTCCGTAGAGATCGATGAACGAACCCATCACGACGTGTGTCGCGCCGGCCTGCGCGCCGACTTTCGCGGCCGTTGCCCGATCCACCCGATCGGCGACGTTCGGCCCTTGCTGATCGAGGATGCGCTGGGTTTCGACTCGGTCAACGGTGCGGAGACCCGGGTTCGTGCCCAGCTCGCTGATGAGCAGGGCAGCGAGACCCTTCCGTAATCCATCGAACTCATCCCGCTCCTTGCCGTAACTCCCGCCGTTTTCGAACGGCAACACCGCCACGGCGATGCGCTGATCCTGGCCGGAAACCGCTGCCGGAGCCATCGCGGCCAGCAGAAACGCCCAGCCCAGCCCCCGACGCACCGTCGTCATGGATGTCCGCGGTCTACGCTTCTGCCCTGACGAATCGCTCACGGATCTTGTCCACCATGGCATTGAAGTATCGATGGCTGTACTCCACCGCGTCGTGCCGGGCGACCTCCCGGATGTCGTCCGGAAGATTCTCCTGTGGAGGGAAACCGAATCCGGGCAGCATGACCGGGATGATGTTGCGGTCGGTGCGGATCGCCTGGGAGATCTCTTTTCGCAGCCAGTCCTCCGGCTGGGCGCAGCGATCCAGGCTGCCCGGGGAGAGAAACACCACGAAGTTGGGCGCCTGGGCGATGGTATCGAGCAGGCGGGTGTCGAAGTGTCCCGAGCCGAGTTTGTCGACGTCCACGAAAATCCGGAACTGATCCTTCAGGGCCTGCTGAATGCTTCGTACCACCGGGCTCCCGCCCTCGCGGCGATAGCTGAAGAAGGCGTCGAAGGCGCCATGGCCGGGATCGGCAACCGGACTCCCTGCTCCCGGTCCAATCGGGGACTGGACCGGCTCTTTCAGGCGGTAGATGTCGTAGCTCAAGCCCACCAGGGGGCCCGGCTTGTCGAGCAGGAATTTCCGGGGGCCCTCCGCCACCACGATCGACTTGTCCTGGAGCGCGCCCACCGTCAGCAGATCGCTCAGAATGCGCTGGCCGTCTCGCGCTGCATCCACCAGGGCAGCCGCCAGGTTGACCGCCGGGCCAATGACGGTGAAGTCCCGGAAGTTGTCGTCTCCCACCGTCCCGAGAATCATCTCGTCGTCGGTGGCGATCCCGATCCCGATGTCGAGGAAGTCGATGCTGAAATTGGTGGTGCCGTTCCAGGCCTCCCGGAGCCGGCCGAACCCGTCCACCATCTGCAGAGCGACGCGGACCGCATTGGTGGCTCCGGCGCGACCCCGGAAGATGGCCACCAGCCCGTCGCCGACCACCTTGTTGACGATCCCGTCGCCATCCACCACCAGGCTCGAGAGCATGGCGATGTAGTCGCTCAGCATCGCCTGGATCCGCTCCGCTCTCGGAATCATGTTGCAAAGCTGGGTGAAGCCGCGCAGGTCGGCGAAGAGGACGGTAAACCGCTCCCGGATGGTCGCCCGGCCCTGGGCGGTCATCTGCTGAATCAGGTCGCGACGGACCTCGGGCCGGGCGTAAAGCCCGCTGGTGGCGAGCATCTGCTCGAACAACCGCGCGTTATGAATCGCAATCGTGGCCTGGGTGCCGAATCGGGTGGCGAGCTCGATGTCGCGCTCGTCGTACGGCTCGGTCCCGCCGGCCTTGTTGATGAGCTGCATCACGCCGTAGGTCGTCTGCCGGTGGGACAGGGGCACGCAGATCATCGAACGGGTGGTGTACTCGGTCTGCTTGTCCACTTCCTTGTAGTGATCCGCCAGCACGTTCTCGACGACCGGGTGGCCGGTGAGGAACACCTGTCCCGCCTTCGTTTTGTCAATCGGGATGTGCCGGTGGGCCAGTGTGTCGGCGACCGGTCCGGTGGCCGCGGCGAAAAAGAGATCGTTCCGCTGCGGGTCATGCAGGATCACGGAGCCCGCCGACGCCTTGAGCAGGCCCCCGGCGAGACTCAGGATGTTGACCAGCACCTGGGGCAGCGTATCGGTCGCGGTCAGCTCGTTGGCCGTGTCGAGCAGGGCGAGCAGCTCGCGCTTGGACAGGGAGGAGGTCGCAGGGGTTCGCATGGGTCGAGGCCGAAACGGAATCTAGCGCCGATGGGGGTGTTCCGCCGTATTGCCTTCGCCGGGCCACCCGTCTAAATTTGTTGCCTCTCAACGACTTACCGAGCACCTGAGCCGAATCATGAAGCCGAATCTGCATCCGATGTATCGCAAGATCGAGGCGGTCTGCGCCTGCGGAAACAAATTCGAGACCCGGAGTACCTCGACTTCCATCCACGTCGAGGTCTGCAATGCGTGCCACCCCTTCTACACCGGGAAGCAGCGCTTGCTGGACACCGCCGGACGGGTGGATCGTTTCCGCAGGAAGTACGGCGCGGAGGCCGCGGCCTCCCCCCCCCCTGCAGTCGCCACGCCGGAGCCCTCGCCAGCAGCAACGGAGTAAGCCGTGGAGGCCAGACTCCGCCAGGCGCTGGCCCGGGCGGAGGAGGTCGCCGCGGCGCTCGCCGACCCCAACACCGCCAAAGATCCGCCACGCCTCTCCACTCTGGGGCGGGAGCACGCCCGGCTCACGCCGATCGTGCGCGCCGCGGAGCGACTGGCCCGACTGCGGGACGAGCTCCAGCAGGCCCAGGCCATGGCAGGAGAGGTCGATCCCGAGCTTGCCGACCTGGTGCGGGCGGATCTGGAGCGACTCCCCGCCGAAATCGCCGGACTGGAAGCGGGGCTCGAAGAGCTCCTCATCCCGCGCGACCCCCTCGAAGATCGCAACGCGATCCTGGAGATCCGGGCCGGAACCGGAGGCGATGAGGCCGCCCTCTTTGCCGGCGATCTGGTGCGCATGTACACCAGATTCGCGGAGCGTAACGGACTCAAGGTCGAGCCGCTCTCCCTGAGCGATGGCTCGCTCGGCGGGATTCGGGAGGCGATCCTCGCCCTCCGAGGTCCCGATGCCTACGGATTGTTCCGGCGTGAATCCGGGGTCCACCGCGTGCAGCGCGTACCGAAGACCGAGGCGCAGGGGAGGATCCACACCTCCGCCGCGACGGTCGCGGTGCTCCCCGAAGCGGAGGAAGTGGACATCACGATCGCCCCGCAGGATCTCCGGATCGACGTGTTCCGCTCCGGCGGTCCCGGCGGCCAGAGTGTCAACACCACCGATAGCGCGGTGCGCATCACCCACCTTCCCACCGGGCTCGTGGTCCAGCAACAGGATCAGAAGTCCCAGCTGCAGAACAAGGTCAAAGCCATGGCCGTCCTCCGGGCCCGGCTCCTCGACCGCATGGTGGCCGAGCAGGAAGCGGCCCGCGCCCGTGACCGGAAGGCGATGGTCGGGACCGGAGACCGCTCCGCAAAAATCCGTACCTACAATTTCCCCCAGAGTCGCGTGACCGATCATCGCATCGGACTGTCGGTGCACAACCTGACGGCCGTGCTCGATGGCGATCTCGAGGAGATCGTGAAAGCGCTTCGGCTGGCCAGCCGGGCCGAAGCGAGTGGGGCATGACGGGCAGCTCCACGATCGGCGACCTCATCGAGCGCGCGACGGAGCGACTCCGTGCGGCTGGGGTGACCAAGCCCCGGCGGGAAGCGCATCGGCTCTGGGCATGGGGACACCGGGATCGAGGGATAGAAAGAGAGCAAGCCGCGGCATTCGACGCCGCGGTGGAGCGGCGGGTTAGGGGAGAGCCGCTGGCGTACGTGCTGGGCCATACCGGCTTCCGCCGCCTGGTGATTCAGTGTGACGGACGCGCGCTGATCCCGCGTCCCGAGACCGAAGGCCTGGTCGAACTGGCCCTGGTCAGAGTCCAGTCAGGGCGGGCGCTGGATCTCGGGACCGGCACGGGCTGCGTCGCGCTCGCGCTCGCCGATGAGGGGCGCTTTACCGAGGTCGTTGCGGTCGATCGCTCCGCCTCGGCACTCGAGCTGGCCGCGCTCAACGCGGCGGCGACGGGGCTCGGGATTCGGCTGGTCCGAGCCGACCTTGCGAAGGGTTTTCGCCCTGGGTGCTTTGACCTCGTGGTGAGCAATCCGCCGTACATCACGACCGGCGAAATCGGGGACCTGGACCCATCGGTGCGGGACTGGGAACCGGGGCTCGCGCTCGATGGTGGCCCCGACGGCATGGCGCTCATCGGCCAGGTGATCCGCGACGCCGCGGCGCTGCTGGTGCCCGGAGGGTGGCTGGTGGTGGAGGTAGATTCCACTCGGAGCGAGCAGGCGGCGTCGCTTGCCAGGGCGGCTGGCTGGGATGCGGTCGAGATCCACCCGGATCTCTATGGGCGCGACCGGTACCTTACGGCGCGGTTCGGAAACGAAAGGGGAGGGCGGGCATGATCGAGGAAAAAGCGCTGGAACTGGGCCGCCAGATCGGCCAGTCACCCGAATACCAGACCCTCCGGCGCGCGGAAAAAACGCTGCAGGAGGATCCGGCCACGCGGGGGCGGCTGGAGAAGATCGATCAGCTCGCCCGCAAGATCGACGAGCAGGTGAGTCAAAAGAAGATGCCCGACGACGCCATGATGGTGGAGTACGAGACGGCGGTTCGGGATCTCGAAACCAGCCCGGAAGGCCAGGCGTACGTCGTGGCGCGAGCCAACTACGAGAAGCTGATGAGCAAGGTCAACCAGCAGATGGCCGCGGGGATCGAGCGCGGCGCCACCAGCAGCATCATCACCCTGGCATGAGCGGCTTCTTTCTGGTGCTCGAAGGCCCCGAAGGGGCCGGCAAGTCCACGCTGGCCGCCGCCCTGGCCGAGCGGCTGCGCCGGATCGGACACGAGCCCATGATGGTGCGGGAGCCCGGCGGGACGCCGGCGGCGGAGGCGCTCCGGCGCGAGCTGCTCCACGCCGATCGGAGCTGGACCCCGGAGCGCGAGCTCTTGTATTTGACCACGGCGCGCGCCGATCTCGTCGGCCAAGTCATTCGCCCCGCGCTCGCCGCCGGGCGAATCGTGATCAGCGATCGGTACGACCTCTCGACCATGGCCTACCAGGCCGCCGGCCGCGGCCTCCCTCTGCCGATGGTCACCTGGGTCAACACCGCCGCCACGGGCGGCCTGCGGCCGGACCTCACGCTGATTCTCGATGTTCCGGTGGAGGTCGGCACGGCCCGCCAGCTCCGGTCCGGCAAAGCGCGCGACCGGCTCGACCGCGAGCCGGCCGAGTTTCATCGCAAAGTGGCCGCCCGATATCGGGAAGAGGAGGGTCCCGGGATCGTACATCTCGATGGCGGCCTTGCTCCGGACCTCCTCGCTGAACGGGCCTGGTCGGCGCTGGTATCGGCGTGCGCCATGCTGGCCCCGGCCCCCGCGCGTTAGGCCCTCGAGATGACATCCACCGGGCTGGTTCTGCGTGCGGTCGTTGCCATGGTGGTGTTGGCAGCGAACAGCGCCTGTCGCCGGTCCGAGGAAGGTCCCGGAGACGAGTCCCCCGCCGTGACGGAACGCTCTCCGGCGGCGGGCAACCGGCTCTTCGACGAGGTGTTCGCCCGGATTCGCGCGTCCTCGGTGGATCCACTCGACGATCAGGAGCTCTACCGCCGGGCCGCCGAAGGCATGATCGAGGAGCTCGACGATCCGTACGCCATGCTGCGGTTCCCCAACCAGCGCTCGCTGCCCCCAGGCGATCAGCCCCTTCCGTCCGGCATGTTCCTGGATCGCCGCGACGGCCTGCTCGTGGCCGTTGCCACGCTCCCGGGATCACCGGCGGATTCCGCCGGGATCCGCCCCGGAGACATCATCGTGAACATCGATTCCGTCGCGATGAATGCCTTCCGGCTGGACCGGGCGGCGACATTGCTCGAGGGACCGCCTGGCACCTCCGTGGCAGTACGGGTGCGGAAACCCTCCGGACGGATTGTGTCTCTCACGATGCGCCGGGCGCCGGCCCGTGACGCTTCGCTGCTCCAGGCCACGTCCCTGGGGAATGGCGTCGGGCTCCTCCGGCTAACGCGCCTGGGGCCGGGTGTTGCCGATTCGGCGAGCCGGGCGATCGCCGGGTTACGGGAGCGAGGGGTGCAGCGCCTGGTGCTCGACCTGCGAGGCTCGGTCCAGGGCGGCGGCGATCAGCGTTCGGGTGCCGAGCTTGCGGATCTCTTCCTGGACCGCGGATCGGCTTTGGTCGTCAACCGGATGCGGCGGGCGAGCGGAACCCCGCGACTGGTGGACTCGGCCGCCTCCCCGTTCGCCGGAATGCCGCTCGCCGTCTTGATCGACGGCGGCACAGCGGGCGCCGCTGAAGTGGCGGCCGGGGCGTTGCAGGATCACGACCGTGCCGTCGTGATCGGTGCGCCCAGCTTTGGCCGCGGAGTGACTCAGAGCACATTCAGTCTCGGTGGAGGCGCCGAGCTCACCCTCACCACCGCCGTCTGGATGACGCCGAATGGCCGCCAGATCCAGCGGCCGCCCCGGACGGCCCCCGGAGACTCGGTGGTTCGGCCCACCGTGCGCAGTGATGCCGGGAGAGTGCTGGTTGGCGGAGGGGGGATCGTTCCCGATCGGATGATCGCCGACGGAGCCGGCGATCCCGTGCTGGCAGAGGCCCGCCGCGTGCTGACCGGGGCCACGACCGTCGAGACGGTCTTCGCGCTGTTGAATCGCTAGTCGGTCTGCAGGCGATTCAGGGTAATCGAGTAGGTGGCCCCGCCGACCGTCTGATCCCTGACCTCCAGGGAGTTCCCGATGCGCGACCAGCTCAAGTCCCGCACGAAGGTGTCCGCCTCCTGATCGAACGTGACCGTAAGCCCGCCGACATCCGCGGTCCCTTCCATGCTCGCGCTGAACGCTGCTCCGCCGGTCACGCTGGCGGGGATACTCAGCCCTCCGGTGGTGGTTCCATCCGAGCGAATCACGATGGACAGGGAACCCCCCGCGGCCAGCACGTTGATTTCCGCTTGGCCCGCGGGTGTGATCCGAAAGAACGCAGCGGCATACGTACCGGTGACGAAATTGGTCCCCGTCACGAATTCGGTATGCAAGCACCCGAGCATGGTGGCGGCTGCGACAGAGGCGATGGTGGGGTAGCGCACGAATCCTCCCGGCTCAATCACTGATCGACGATGCGGACTCCCCTGGGCACTTTGAACTCGAAGACTTCGCGGTCGAGCGCAGCATTCGGCCGGAGGCGGGCCAAGGTCAGAATGCGGCGGACTCGGGCCGATTCATCGAGCTCGATCCGGCGGGGCAGCCAGTCCTCCCGGTCGAGCCAAAGTACCGCTTTCGCGAAGTTGACGTTGGCCGAGCGGGGGACGATGGCCACCACCTCGACCCGCCGGCCGCTCACCGTGTCCGACCGGAGCCAGGTGGTCGTGTACCGCTCCGCCGGCCGATCGAGAATCCGGGCCAGCAGGTTCACGCCGTACACGGGATCGGTTTCCATCCGCATCCGAATGACCTGACCCGGTGCGGTGCTGGGTGTATACGCCCACACATACTGGCCATCAATGATGAGGGCTTCGTCGGGTGGGTCCGTGAATCGCATCGCAAAGGCATTGTTGCCGGCTTGATACAGCTTTCCGCGGGACGGCAGGGTATCCCCGATATCCGCGTCCTGAATGAGCTGGTCGAAATCGGCTTGCAATGAGGTGAGCGCGCGGTAGGCCGCCCCCGCGCGCCGGACAATCGTGAGCGGATCTGGCGATTGGGCGCCGGCTTCATGGCCAGTACCGCAAAGCAGTCCGCACAGTGCCAACAAGCAGATCCTCACCTCAGGTCCTTTCCGCTATCGTGCGGCCGATGGCCGACGCGATGCCCCGGAGCTCCTGCATCAACAGGCCGAACTGCTCGGGATAGAGGCTCTGGACGCCGTCCGAGAGCGCCTCTTCCGGGTTCACATGCACCTCGATCAGCAGCCCATCCGCCCCCGCGGCGATCCCGGCTCGCGCGGCCGCCGGTACCAACTCACGCCGGCCGGTCCCGTGACTCGGGTCGGCGAGAATCGGCAAATGAGAGAGCGACTTGACGGAGGCGATCGCATTCACATCAAAGAAAGTGCGGCTCGATCCGTCCAGGCCGCGAATGCCGCGCTCGCACAACATGACGTCCGGGTTGCCTTCCGACAGCACATACTCCGCCGCCAGGAGGAGGTCGGTGACCGATGCAGTCAGGCCGCGTTTGAGCAGCACCGGTTTCCCGGCCCGGCCCGCTCGCTTGAGCAAGGCTGAGTTTTGCATGTTGCGGGCGCCGATCTGGACGATGTCCGCCACCTCCGCCACGAGGTCGAGTCCGGCCTCGTCCAGGGCCTCGGTCACGATCAGCAAGCCGGTTTCCTCTCGCACCGCCTTGAGCAGGCTCAGGCCTTCCTTTCCCAGGCCCTGAAAGGCGTAGGGAGACGTGCGCGGTTTGAACGCCCCGGCCCGCAGGGCCACCGCCCCGGCGCGCTTCACCAGGGCGGCGGTCGCGCGGATCTGGGTTTCGGTCTCGACCGAACAGGGACCCGCGATCACCAGCACCTCGGTGCCCCCGACGGTCAATCCACGCGGCAGCGTGATGACGGTGGGCTCGGGCCTCCATTCCCGTGCCACCATGCGATAGGGCCGGGTGAGCGGAACGACTTCCTCGACGCCGGCGAGGGCGGCGAACCGGGCCGGATCCACCCGCCCGTCATCTCCGAGCAGGGCGATGGCGGTCCGGGGCTTGGCATCGATCACCTGGCAGCGCAGGCCGAGGGCTTCGATCAGGGCCGTTGCGCGGTGATGATCGGCCGGGGAGGCGTCGGAACGGAAGAGGATGAGAATGGCAGCTCGAGAGCCGTCAGCTCTCGCTCAGGCGGATTGTTCGGCCAGGCGCACCCCGACGATGGTGGACACCCCCGGCTCCTGCATCGTCACGCCATACACCGCGTCGGCGGCGTGCATCGTACGCGGGTTATGGGTGATCACGATGAACTGGGTGTTCGGCTTGAATTCATCGAGCAGCGTGGTGAACCGCCCGACGTTCGCGTCGTCCAGTGGGGCGTCGACCTCGTCGAGGAGGCAGAACGGACTCGGTTTCGCGAGGTAGATGCTGAAGAGCAGCGAAACGGCGACCAGGGTCCGCTCGCCTCCCGACAGCAGGTGGATGCGCTGGATGCGCTTCCCGCGGGGCGCCGCGTGGATGTCGATCTCGCTCTCCAGCGGGTCGTCCGGAGTGGCCAGCCGGAGCTGGCATTCGCCCCCGCCGAAGAGGGTCTGGAAGACCTGCTGGAAGTTCTGCTGAATCGCGGTGAAGGTTTCCTGGAACATCGCCCGGGCCGTGGTGTCGATCTCCTTGATGGCCTGAAGCAGGGATTGCCGGGCGGACACCAGGTCATCCCGCTGCGACTGGAGGAAGTTCAGCCGCTTCGATTCCTCGGCGTGCTCCTCGACCGCCAGCGGGTTGACCGGGCCGATCGCCTCCAGCGAGTCGGCGATGCGGGCGGCCTCGGTCTCCAGGGACTCGCGATCCAGGTCGAGCAGCGGCGCGGCCGCGAGCAGCTGCTCGAAGGGTTGCTTCCACTCCGCCTCGACCCGCTCGACGACGCTGCGTCGATTCCCGGCAGATTCGGTCAGCTCCACCTCGAGCCGGTGGTGTTCTTCGCTCCGGCCTTCGACATCAACGCGGAGCCGCTGTACTACCTCCTCTTCGCTCGAGAGGCGCGTGGCGGCGGCACCCAGGGCCCCCTCCGACTCGGCTACCGCCCGCTCGAGTGCCTCGACGGCCCGGGCCCGCTCTTCCCGCTGCGAGTTCCAGTCCGCGAGCTGTCCCCGCAACAGGTTCTCCTCGGTGTCGAGCCGGGCGATTTCTCCGGTGAGTGCCTGACCCGCCTGTTCGGCCAGGGAGATGGTCTCGGTCGCACGCGTCAGCCGGTCCTGGGTGGCCTTGACCCGCGCTCCCAGGTGCGCTTCGCGGACCTGCACTTCCACTCGATGCTCCCGGGCATTCTCCTGCTCGCCTTCCCGGAGCGAAAGCGTGTTGCGCTCCTGGATGAGCCGCGCTTCGTCGCGAGCGTGCTGAGCGGTCGCCTCCGTGGTCGCACCGGCCAGTTCGGCCAGGCGGGCACGAGCCCGCTCCACCCGGGTCTCGAGCCCGGTGCGGTTGGTTTCCCGTTCGGCCAACTCGCGGGTCAGGTTCTGCACCAGCCGGGCGGCGTCTTCCCGTTCCGCAATCAGGTTGCGCTTGAATTCGCGCAGCCGCTCCGCTTCCGCCGCGGCCTCGGCACCGGTCCGCTCCAGGTCTCCAAGCAACGCCTCGGTGCCTTCGAGCAGCGTCGAGGCCGACCGATGAGCGCCCTCCTGACGGGTGATCTCCTCGCTCAGAGCCATGAGGTCCGCCTTGCGCCGAAGGGGGCCGCCGGTGCCCGCCGCCCCCGCCAGCAGGATTGCGCCGCTGGCCCGGCGCAGCGCCTGTCCCCGGCGGTCGAGCACCTCCGAGCCGGAGAGCAGTGCCTCCACCCAGCGCCCCGCCGGGCCTTCGGCCCGGAGCCCCACCGCCGCGCCGGGACTCCCGCCGTTCCCGGCGGTCCGGGGGCCCGAGTCGAGGGGCAGCAGCAGGACCGCACCGGGCTGCGCCTCTGCATGCCACCGGCGAATCGCTTCCACGCCCGACTGATCCCGAATCAGGACGGCGTGCATCCATTCGCCGAGAAGCCGCTCGGCGAGCTCGGCGGTGTCCGAATCGGTGCTGAGGTAGTCGCTCAGGGGTCCTAACACGGCGCCGTTGAAGCGCTGCCGCGATTCGAGCAGGGCGGCCGCCCCGGGCGCCAGGCCCACCCGGTCTCGTTCCAGCTCCTCGAGCGCGGCCCGGCGGGTCGTGAGCTGGGCCAGCGACTCCTCGATGAGTCGCTTGCCGGTTCGCTCGGTGGCCTCCTTCTCGCGCGCCGCCGCGACCGCGTGGCGACCCCGCTCAGCCCGCTCGGCGGCAGCCAGGGCGTCGGTGGTGGCACGATCGGCCGCGGCTGCGGCCTGGTTGGCCCGGTCCTCCGCCCGCGCCAGCTCCTCACGAAGCGACCCGATCCGATCTGCGGTCCCGGTCACCTGTTCCTTGAGAGAGCCGAGCTCCTGCTCGAGTGCGGTCCGTTCGGCCTCGAGGCTCGTGATCCGCTGCAAGTGGGAAACGACCGCCGCCTCGGCCTCGCGGACCAGCTCGCGCTGCGTTGCCAGACGGGCCCGAACCTCCGCTTCAGCCGCCGCCCGGGTGGAGAGCTGCTCTTCGATGGAGCCATGTTCCCGCTGAGCTGCCCCGAGCTCGGCCCGGGCCACCTCCTGCTCCTGAAGCGCCTCCTCGGTTCGCCGCGCGGTGACTCCCCGTTCCTCCACACCCCTGTTTCTGCGGTCCGCGAGGTTGGCCAGTCGCTCGGTCGCGACCGCGAGGTCTCCATCCAGCCGGGACAGGGCGAGCCGGCACTCCGAGAGTTGACGACCGATCTCGGTCCGGTGTTCCTCCGCCCGGCTCCGTTCCCTGGCGGCCGCATCCAGATGAGTCTGGGCCTCGCGAAGCGATTCGCGCAGCGCGGGGAGTCGTTCCGCCAGCTCGCGATGCCGTTCCCGCATCCCGGCCGCCCGGCTCGCCAGCTCGTCGAGCTGTCGCTTCGCCAGCGTCACCGTGACGGCGAACTTTTCTTCCATCAGGCGGGCGTGGCGCTCCGTCTTCCCCTTCTGGCGAGCCAGGGAACGGATCTGCGATTGAACTTCCGCGATCAGGTCTTCCAGCCGCTGCAGGTCGGCGGCGGTTTCCTCCAGCCGCCGTTCCGTGCTGTACTTCCGGTCGCGATACAATCCGATCCCTGCGGCTTCTTCGAACAGCGATCGCCGCTCTTCCGCCCGGTCGGAGAGCAGGAGGTCCACCATTTTTGCTTCGATGACCACGCCGGTTCCGCCACCGAGCCCGGTGCCGCGGAGGAGGTCCTGAATGTCGCGTAGGCGCACCGGGGTCGCATTTAGCAGGTATTCGCTTTGCCCCGACCGGGAAAGGCGGCGGGTGATGACGACTTCCTGGTAGGCGATGGGCAGCTCGCCGCCGCTGTTGTCGAGGTGGAGCGAGACCTCGGTGAGGTTGACCGGGCGCCGGCCGGCGGAGCCCTGAAAGATCACGTCT
>Ga0187892_10002485_pt1 | contig 36727 bp, 31 predicted proteins | sample MA1701073metaG_FD_139345 | JGI IMG/M metagenome (GOLD analysis project Ga0187892, IMG submission 139345) | Bio-ooze microbial communities from a basaltic lava cave in the Kipuka Kanohina Cave System on the Island of Hawaii, USA - MA170107-3 metaG ... | reverse complement strand
CAACCTGCGATCGAGGGCCTTCAATTGTTGAGGTGTCATGCACTCCAGTGTACAGACACCTTAAAAGATGATCAAGACTTACTTAACTTAGTATTACTAGTTACCTCCATTAGAGCCTTGACTCGCCAGTTCCCTCGATCAGAACTCATTTCCCTGGCTTGCGCTACGGTCAGTCTACGGATTGCGCTTTCGCTATGTTCCATGAATAGACACAATGTGGAATCCAGCACGGCCACGTGCCAGAACCAAAAGGGAAACCCCAGTTACGCCCTCACTAGAGATTTCTCTTGCGGAACTGCCAGAGGGCGAAAGCCAGCGAAAGGGCCGTGTAGATCGCAGCCCAGAGCACCATTGTGCTGTTGGGAACCGAGGCAGAAGAAAATGCGGTCAACTGCAGGTCTCGCATCAGTTTGGGTTGCATGTGGTAAGCGGCCAGCCTCCACAGCGCCTCGCACGGAACTAACAGGCTGGCCGCAATGCCAAGATAGCGGGCAGCAGCATTATCGGCCATTGTTCCGATGTGTTCCATCCAGCCGCCGATGAATGCAACTCCGTACATCCCGAACACCATCACTCCGTTGGCAATGGTGCTCAAGCGTGTGCCTCCGGCAATTGACAGAGTCAGGAGCAGTGTGCCCTCCAGGTACATCAAAGCAAGACCCATCGTAATATTGGGCGGAACGTAGTTCGCGATCACTCGCCCGGCAAGTAGAACCCCGCCAGCCATCAAACCAAGGTAGCCCAACAAGATGATCCAAAACGCGATCCACTTTCCCAGCACCACTTCCCAGCGCCCCAGCGGTTTGGAAACCACCGTTTGGATGATGCCGGAACCAATCTCACCCGAGAGGGTGTCTGCCGGAACCAGGACGGCAGTCATGATCGTAAGGAAGTTGACGGCATAAAGCCCAGCCATCAGGATGGTAGCGACCATCAATCGACGCTGTGGCAGCCGCGCGTTCTCAAGCCGGTCGATGAAGAACAACCCGGTAGTGAACAGAGCCAGGAAGAGGACGCCGAAGATCATTGCGGCAAGCAAGATCTTGCGGCTTCGTGCCTCGTGAAGTGTAAGACGGATGATGGTAGGGATGGCGTGCATAGAGAAGTTACTTGAATGACTAATGACGAAGCTCTAATGTCGAAAGAATGACGAAGACCTAATGTCTAAGTGTGGCTTTTGTCATTCCGATTTCGGGTTTCTTTCGTCAATCGTGCTTAGACATTCGGCATTCAGCAATACATTGCTATGCATTGTTCTTTGCGAAAGCGGAATCCAATGTTCGGGACTCTACCCGGGCCGTTCCTCTCCACCCATGACTTCCAGAAACACCGATTCCAGCGACTTCCTCACGACCCCGATCTGATACACCTTGACGCCTTCGCCAACAAGCCAGCGCGTCATCTCCGGAAGCAACTCCTCGTTGCCCACCTGCAATTTCACATGGCCGTTCTGCAACGCGAGATTCGTTCCAAAGCGCGCTAGTCCTTCCAGGGTTTCTCTCGGAGCAGCGCCCAGCTTCAGCTCCACACCCAACACGGGAGCCTCTTCTTTGAGATTCAATTCCCGCACGATTTCACCCTTCTTCACAAAAGCGACGCGATCGCAGGTGACTTCCACTTCGCCAAGCAGATGTGAATTCAGGAAAACGGTGGTGCCTTGCTGCCGCAACTCTTCGATGAGATCGCGAACGAGGAAACGGCCCAGTGGATCCAGGCCCGAGGTGGGTTCGTCGAGGAAGACCAAATCAGGATCGTTAAGCAGAGCTTGGGCGAGGCCAATGCGCTGCAGCATGCCCTTGCTGTATTCGCGCAACTTGCGGTCGGATGCATCGAGCAGATCGACCCGCGTTAGCAGCTCATCGATGCGAATTGCAAGTCGCGAAGCCGGCATGCGGTAGAGTTTGCCGTGGAACTGTAGGAACTCTCGACCGGTCAGCCAGTCGTGAAACCGAAAGTGTTCGGGAAGAAAACCGACCTTGGCGCGCGCGGCTGCGTTCCCCAATGGAGCACCCAAGACGGTGGCAGTGCCAGCGGTTGGGGCGACGAGTCCCAGCATCATTTTGATGGAAGTCGTCTTACCCGCTCCGTTCGGTCCCAGGAATCCGAAAACCTCTCCACGACGGACGGTCAGGGTCAGGCTGGCAACCGCCAACTTGTTCCCAAACTGTTTCCGTAGTTCCCGGGTTTCAATGACGCAGTCAGGCATTCAGGCCGATTCGTGGATTCTTCCCTCAGTGATCAAGGGTTCTACTGTATCGCACTGGCCATCTGCAGCAAATCCCTCTTGTTAATTGTTCCCGCGAGTGAAAACACCTTGCCGCCATCAGACCAGAGAACCATCGCCCCCTGTTCTGCTCGACGACGGCCTGAAGTCCCCAGGCTGGTTTGATCATTCGCCTCGATTAGCAGTCCTCGAGCAGTACCCACATCCACCTCTCGAAATGAGGCCACGTCGGATGGAACTGGAACCAGAAGCGTGCCGTGCCAATCAATGGAATAGGCGTACCGCCGAGCCTCGTCCAGGCTCATCCCTAGTATACGTAAGGCAATTTCGATGATCTCGGGCAAATGCACGCCTTGGGGCAACGAAATCTCTGGACTCGCAGACTGGGCCAAGAATGCCCGGGCCATGCCGTTACGCTGGTACTTCGTGATCACTCGTGGTGGCAGGCCCACCTTGACGACAGCCCCGTTCAGTTGCTGAGGCACTAGCACATCCCGCAAGGCGAGCGCGTCCAAGATGTCCTGGAGCAAGGCGGTGTCAGCGGTAAACTCCAAGGCGCCCTCTCCGACAACAAACATCTGCTCTTGAACCACGTCACGAGGCAACGCTGCCGGCAGTTGGACCGTTAGGCCGGTGAGCTGTTCCGCAGCAGCGACACTTTCCACGGGCTGTAGTTCCGTGGGTTTCTTTACAACCTTCACATTACGGCTCAGCAGCGACTTCACGTCGAAGCCTTCATTGGAAATTCGCGCGATTTGTTTGAGTCGCTCCGGATCGGCAGAAACAGCCACAAAGCGTTGCACCCTGAACAGGTCGAGAACCTGCTGTGCCACAGCGCGTACCGCGGGAAAGCTGAGTGCGATCAGGAATACGGCAACCACACTGACGGCCACTGCCGCCGGCTTTCGCCAGATTGGCAACGAGCGGCCCTCGTCGGTCAGTGCCCCTTGGGCGTTGAGTTTCCGGCGCAATTTGTCGGCAAACTCGGGTGAAGGATTCTCTCGAAGATCATACAGGAATTGGTCGTCCATGCGGGTTTCCCTCCTGGTCCCACTGCGTCCGCAGTCGCTGCAACGTGCGGTAAAGAATTGTTCCGATATTGGATTCGCTCATTCCAGTCAAGCCTGCAATCTCCCGGTTGGTGCACCCGGACCCATACTTCAGGGCCAGCAGTTCGCGTTCGCGGTCCGGCAGCTCAGCCAACAATCTAGATAGCCGTCTGAATTGCAACCGACGATGAGTGTCCGCTTCAATATCATCTGGCGCTGGAGCTTCATCGAGCTCTTCGATCGGCAACTCCACACGTCGTCGTCTGAAGTGGTCGATGGCCACATTCCTGGCAATGGCGAAGAGCCACGTTGAAAAGGCCGCCAGGTCGCGGCGGTGCTGGTGCCTTGCACGCCAGGCCTTCTCGAAGGTTATGGAGGTCAAGTCTTCGGCGAGCGCACTGTCGCCCGTACGATAGCGGAAGAAATTGTAGATCCGAGGCAGTTCCTGCCGATAAAGGGCTTCCCAGTCGGCTTCACCAGCAGAAACCCCCAATGAAACCAGCCACTTGAGCACAGGTGCGTGAGCGTTCATCGGAGGGTTGTATCTATTAAATCGGAATTGGGGAGCCTTCTGATGCTGGGGAATCCTGCACGAGAGAGCGGTGAGATGGGAGCCTTCGATGGCGATCCCACGCAATGACTCTTATGGATTCTTTACCTGTTTGGATTCTGCGGCGTCTTTTTACGGTGATGGACCTGACTTGTCGAATCCAGCGTGCCTGCCGCTTTTCATCCGGAACAACAATCCTGAGGGGTCCTTCTTTCTCGGATAGCGGCTTGCCATCGCGGCGATCGGCCAGAAGGACAACCTTGTCGGTGAATAGCGAGTCGAGCTCGGGCAGTGTGAACACCACTTGATAACCGTCCTGCGCTTCGATCAGTAGATAGATGGTGAGAGCCTTCCCACGAAGGTCCTTTCCGAACGGCAATCCAAGAGGCTGCAAGGCATCTCTGAGCAAAACGCCTTCGAACGTTGCGACATTCTGTTCGTGATCGGTCGCTTTTACCTGCACTCTTTTCAGTTCGGCAAAATCGACGGTCGTAAGCCGCACCGTGGCTTGACCTTCGCGACTCATGGTCAGCAAGACATCCTTGGCATCCTGTGCAGCGGCAAGCGGTTCCGCTACAGCCGAGGTGAACAGGACCAAAAACACAGGACCTAACAACAGAGTTTCGGACACAAGAGGTCGTCTGGCCATGAATGCAATCCTCATCAAAACCACGTCCCGGATTTCGAGAAAGCTAGAAATGCAGCTTCAGCACAAACTCAAACACACGAGGGTCAAGCGCGGTTGTGATCGTCCCGAAGGCGGCGGTTCCGAAGCTTCCGTTAGGAGGACCTAGCGGTGGCGTGTTGGTCACGTTGAAAGCTTCCGCACGGAACTCCATCCGGAATCGCTCAGTCAGCGCAAAGGTTTTCCCAAGCATGATGTCGCCAACCCTGTAGCCCGGCCCGCGCACCGGATTTCGAGAGCTGTTGCCGATCGTAAACTGCGGGGCCGTCGCAAAAGCAGCCGTATCGAAGTAGCGGGCGGTGGTCCTCTGTTCTGCCGGAAGCTCGGGATTCGAAGGTCGATTTGGCCGTTGCGTTCCAAACCCGGCAAAGGAGTTGAAGTTCGTGGATTGGGTGACAATAATCGGAATTCCAGACTGCAGCCGAACGATTCCCGCCAGCTGCCAATCGCCAAACAAAGCATTTTTCCACCCGCCCATTTCGAAGCGTCGCCCCTTGCCGAAAGGTAACTCGTAGACGAATCCACTTGAAAAGATATGTGGGGTATCGCCATTTGAAAGATCTCTTTCGAGCCTTCGATTGAAACTGTCTGCGACGGGGAAGTTTGCGACCGGACCTGTCAGAATGGCCGCATCGAAGACTGAAGAAGCATCATCGATCAACTTCGAATAGGTGTAGGCGGTGGTAAAAGTCAAACCTTTTGAGAATCGCTTTTCGACGCGGCTTTGGAACGAGTGGTAAACCGAATTTCCAATGTTGTTCCGGTAAAGCGTAACCGTGGTGAATCGAGGAAAGGGACGCAGCAGTTGATTTCGGGGAACGGTTAGTCCTCCGATAGACGAAGAGATGGGGATTTGGCCGAAATAGGGGTTGGGAACCGATTGCGTCAGCGTCGCTCCTTGCGCCAACTGTTCTGCCGAAAGCTGGTTCATGTTCACGTCGGGCACCCCCAGGCGCGTGATCTTCGAACCCAGGTAGCCGACTTCGATGCTCAAGTCCGAAAACAGAGTCTTTTGCAAGCTCAGGTTCCATTGCTGTGCGTAACCGGAGCCGTTCGGGCGATCGGTTCCAAACACGCCTTGTCCCAGACCAGAATCCGGATTCGGCTGGGTAACTTGAACCGTGGGACCAGCAGAGAGCACAAAGGCGGGAAAGATGTTATCCAGTGAACGTTGACCGGCGGTCTGAATGAACGGAAAGAGCGGAGTCGTGAACGGCGTCGTAATTCCGGCTTGCTCGATCCATGTGAGGCTGTAGCCGGAACGAATGACAAAGGAGTCGGTGATTCGGTAAGCAAGGCCCACTCGCGGACCAAAATTATGCTTCTCGAGATCACGAGCATTGCGCGGATTGGAGCCCTCACCCAGAAAGTCTAGGCGTTGCGTCGCAAGATTAAACACCGCGCTACGATCGTTGGCCTCAGTCGACGGCCAGTTCAATGTGTAACGCAGGCCCAGATTCAACGACAGCCGGGAACTCACCTTCCAGTCGTCCTGGACGAAGAACTCCGAAATTGCAGCGCGTGGCCTCAGCGTTTCATCCTGAAGATCGATACTGAAGTTATTCACCTGGCCGAGCAGATAGGAGGCCAATGCGTTGCCGGTGTTGGCGACAGCACCGCCCGTGGCCGTTAACCCTCCAGTGGACTGCTGCACGAACTGAAATAGCCCTGTGGGACTGGGTGGCTGGAGGACGTTCAGATGTTCCCATCTCAGATCCATTCCGAACTTCAAACTGTGGCGACCTCGTTGAGTGGAAAAGGTGTCGATGAGCTGCGTCACCGAGGTTGCGAATTCTGAATTCGTGTTTGAGGAAGGACCGATCTGCTGGAGGCCTATGACCTGATAGATCGGGAGTGTGTCTCCAAAGGTACCTGCCGGAATATTGGGAACTCCCGAACTTTGCGAGGCAGGGATGCCAAGCCGCAGTGCATTGCGGTCAAAGCCTCTCCGAGTGTATCCAAAACGAACCTGGTTCAGCGAACCCGGGCTGAGCGTCCAGCTGTGCTCACCCACAACACTATCAGCCCGAGTGAGTGTGTTTCCGATAACGCCAGTTGTAATCGTCCCGCTGCCGTCTGGAAGCGGGGTTACCGGACGAGAGTCATCCCGCAAATAGGAGTAGCGGCCGAAGACTCGCTGCGCCGGCGTGAGCTGGTGATCCACACGAACATCAAATTGGTCCTGGTACACTTGTTCGTTGTCCGTGCGGCGGTAGTTGTTGGCTGTGGCCTCGGCGCCGTTTGCGGCGAAAACGTTCGGAAGCGGGAACCGATCGAGTCCCTTCAAAGCCGCGGGATCAAATCGGTCCGTGGGAATCCTGTTACCCGCGAAGGCCTGACGCGTAAAAGTGCCCCCTGTCAACTGTGTCGTTGCAGGGTCGAAGATCGGCGTGGAAAAGACGCCCGCTCGCTGCTGGCTGGTTGGTACGGTGCTTGTCCGAACGACGCCGACGAGTTGCTTCGAGCCCTGATAGTCTGCGAAAAAAAACGTCTTTTGTTTCTGGATGGGTCCACCGAACACGAAGCCGTACTGGTTGCGGCGAAACAGAGGTTTGGGACCTGTAGTAGCGAAGAGATTTCTGGCGTTCAGCTTCTCGTTGCGGAAAAACTCGAACAGACTGCCGTGGTATTCGTTCGTGCCTGACTTCATATTGACTAGAATCACACCCCCGTTGGAGCGTCCATATTCGGCAGAGTAGCTGTTGGTGTTGAGCCGGAACTCTTCAATGGCGTCGATGATCGGATAGAATGCCACCTGCCCGGGTTCCGGTTGCAGAACTCCAATACCGTCGTAGATGTACTCGCTTGTGCGGGGCCGGCTGCCATTGACTCGCGGAAAGAGCGAGCCCGGAGGCAACGCGACGCCAGGCGAAAGCGCCAGAAGAGGAATGAAGTTGCGGCCGTCCAGGGGAAGAGTGACCACTTTTTTCTGTTCGACCACCAGGCTGACGGTACCTGTCGTGGCTTGCAGCAGCGGCGCAGCAGCCGTTACGTCCACCGTTTGCACGATATCGCCCAGCTCTAACCGGATGTCGAAGGAGATGCGGTCTGCGACGCGCAGTTGCAGACCTTCTTGACGATAGGTGCGGAAGCCCGACTTGGCAGCCGAGACGCGATAGCTTCCAGGCCCTAGCCCGAAGAAATGGTATTCTCCTCGTTCTGAGGTTGACGAACTTTGTTTCACCAGCGTCGCCTGGTCCTCCAATTCTACAGTCGCTTGTGGCACGGGCAGACCGCTGGCATCGAGAACCAAACCAAAGAACTCGGCCTTGCCGGCTTGGGCTTGAGCTAACGGAACGATCAACAAGTGGAGAACTTGGAGTAGCAAGAGATTCAAATACTGACGTGTACGCATGGGTAGATTACATTCGTCCTTAAAAACGTCTGTCATTTTAATACCACTATCCGTATCATAGGCCGCGACTCGATGTCGAGCAAAACCTATGCGTTTTGCTGGGACTAGGGCCATCGCAGGGAAGGATTCAGAGCATGAAAATCCGTAACAATCTGGCTCATTTGCGGCAACGGCATGGTCTTTCAGCGAGACGACTTGCAGAGCTAGTGGGGGTGCAGCGCCAGACGATTTACGCGATGGAGGCGGGAACCTATGTGCCCAACACCCTGATTGCTTTACGGCTGGCTCAAGTGTTGCAGGCCAAGGTCGAGGACCTGTTCAGCCTGTCAGAGAGCTCTCCGATGGTTTCTTCCACTCAGGAAGTCGATTTGCTGCCTGTGGGAGAGAGACTCCAACCGGGTCAGCCACTGCAGCTGTGTCGGGTTCAGAAGAGAGTGGTCGGTGTTCCTGCGCTACCCATGCCGTCGTACCTTCCCGCGGCAGACGCTGTCCTGCTGAGACCTTCCCAATCCGGCAGGAAGACAACTAAGGCACTCATTCAGCCCTTGTTGATGGACCAGGAGTATGGCCGTCGCTTGTTGATTGCCGGCTGTGATCCTGGCATCTCAGTGCTTGGTCGCCACCTGAAAAGGGCCGGTATCGATCTGGTGATTGCCAGTTGTTCAAGTTTGAAAGCTCTTGAGCTGCTAAAGCGAAAACAGATTCATATCGCAGGATCTCACCTGCGCGATGAAGCCAGCGGAGAATCCAACTTGCCAGCGGTGCGAAAGCTCTTTCCTGGAAGGAGTGTCAGCGTCGTCAATTTTGCGGCCTGGGAAGAAGGGATCGTGGTCGCTCGAGGCAATCCGAAGGGCATACGGAAGGAGGAGGATATTGCCCGTAAGGATCTTAAACTGATCAACCGGGAGACTGGAGCTGGCAGCCGATTTCTGCTCGATTCGACTCTGCGCAGGCTCGGCTTCAAGACCTCAGAGGTGAAGGGTTACGACCAGATCGCATTCGGGCACATCCCTGCAGCCTGGCACGTTCATTCAGGACATGCTGACTATTGCATCGCTACCCGCGCCGCAGCGCGAGTCTTCGGTCTGGACTTCTTTCCACTCATCAGCGAACGGTTCGATCTAGTTATCCCTAAACAGCATGAAGAATTTGCGGTAACTCAGATTCTTCTGGACACACTCAATCGTGCCGCTTTCCATCGCGAGCTGGAGATGCTGGGAGGCTACGATACCAGCCAAACAGGAAAGCTGCTGACTTGAGGAACCGGTCTCCCATGAGACCTATTTCGAAATCATTACCTCTGTCGCCTTCACGACGGCTGTCACTTCGTCGCCTTTCTTCAGCCCGAGTTCTTCGGCACTCTGTCGCGTGATCACGGATTCGATCAGGTTTTGTCCGACCTTAACTGTCACTTGAGCCATGATGTCGCCCAGTCTGATGTCAGTGATTTTGCCCTTTAAGTGATTCCGCGCGCTGGTCGACATTGCTTCCTCCGAACGTTCAGTTATCATCCGTCTAGTAAAAGAGACGGACATGCTAACATGACAAACCTCGAACACGGAATTCTCCCAAAGCCGTGTGATTGGGTAGTTGGTCCGGTTGAAAAGCCCTAGCCCTGGCAACGTGAGGTCTCGTGACCTGAAGCACACGCGTGGAGGTTCCGGATGTCCACTGTCGTTCGACCCGTTCAGAATGCGAGGCCTGTTTTGCCTGGCGTGTACTATGGATGGGTAAATGTTGCGATTGCCGCGTTTGCTATGGTTGGGACGTTACCAGGTCGGACGCAAGGCCTCGGACTTATCACCGAGCCCCTGCTGGCCGACTTGCAGATCGACCGAGTGAGCTTTGCAACCATGAACCTGTGGGCAACTCTCATCGGTTCCTTGTTCTGCCTGCCATGTGGCCGTCTGGTGGACCGTTTAGGGTCGCGGCTGGTGCTGACTGTCGTTGTCGTGGCACTGGCGATGGTTGTACTCGACATGAGCTCGACCAGCGCATGGTTTCCCCTTGGTGTTGCCCTCACGCTGTGTCGCGGACTCGGCCAGAGCGCCCTTTCGGTTGTCAGCCTGGCTCTTGTTGGAAAATGGTTCGGACATGGGCTGAACTATGCGATGGGTGTCTATTCACTACTCGTCGGGATCGGCTTCGTAGCCGCGTTTCCGAGCGTCGGAAGCGCAGTGCTTAATCTGGGGTGGCGCTCGGCGTGGTGGGGTGTGGGCTGTGCACTGCTTCTGGCGCTGGCGCCGCTCGCCTGGATCCTCGTGCGGAATGGGCCGGAGGAGCGCGGCCTGCAATTCGATGGAGACTCACCAGCGGTCGCCTCTCTCCATACAGACTTGACGCTTTCCCAGGCACTGCACGGCACTGCGTTCTGGATCTTTGCAGGGTCGAGCTCGATGTTCGGACTCGTCTATTCAGGCATCTCGTTGTTCAATCAGTCTATTCTCCAACAACGCGGGTTCGATGCCTCGGTCTACCATACGGTTCTTGTCATCAGCACTCTCCTCGGCCTGATCGCAAACTTTGGGGGCGGATGGCTCGCTTCTCGCTGGTCGATTCAGCGTTTGATGGGCCTTGGGATGGCAGTGTTGGGGTGTGCGCTCCTCGCCTTACCGCTGGTTCGGACCTATCTGCATGTGGTTTTCTATGGCGCGGCGATGGGCATTTCCGGCGGTGTAGTTACGGTCGTCTTCTTCTCTGTCTGGGGACAGGTGTATGGTAGGCGGCATCTCGGAAAGATTCAGGGCTGCGCGCAAATGATGACGGTGCTCGCATCGGCGGTTGGTCCGTTGCTCCTGGCCGCAACGCTCGAGCGCACCGGATCCTACAACTCGATCTTCTACGGCCTTGCCGTGTTCGTCATCGCGCTAGGCGCAGGTTCGTGGCTGGTACGCCTTCCATCACAAAACGCTAGATTGTCCGAGAAGTGAAGGTCCAGGGGACTCTTCATCAGCTACTCCTAGGCAGGACAACTACAATTGCAGCTTCCAAGAGAGACGCCGGAAGCTTGTTCGGAAGCCGCTTGTTCGGAAGACGTTGACGGATCGCGGTGATTCACCTAGTCGAGTTCGAGAAGAGAGTTGTCCGAGCATCGCGGGTCGCGAAGGATCCAAACGCATTCGCAGGTCACTATGCCGTTGGCCCCAACGACACTGCGACTAAGGCAAGAGGCGATGCCAGTTGGTGATGACGCGAAGGTGTGAAACCGTTGGGCGTCGCTCCGAGGGCTCGACGATCACGGGCCGGCCGTCGGGGGCGATCGCGTAGTCGCGTGCGATCGGATCGGATTGGCCAAAGGCCTTGTCGTAGATCACTGTGGGCGTGTCAGTCACTGTCCCACTAGACCCGATACTTACTGATACCAAACCTTGGGGCGCGACGAAGTAGAGTGTTTTTCCATCGGGGGACCAAGCCGGGCTGGCGCCGCCGCCGAAGGTGACCTGGCGTGTTGTTTGGCCATCAGGGCATGTGACCAGATAGACCTCCCTTCGTCCTGATACGTCGGATTGATAGGCAATCCACCGGCCGTCTGGCGAGATCGCTGGCTTGGTGTCCGCACCAGGCGAACTAACCAGCGCTCGCGGTTGCGCGCCAGCCACGGGTTCGACCAGCCAAATGTCGCTCGGCGTTCCCTCTCGCGGCGACATGCTAAATGCGAGCAACTTGGCATCGGGAGACCAAGTCAGATCGGTCTGATAGTCTGCTCCCGGTTGAACGATCCGGCCAAGGTGTCGGCCATCCACAAGCGAGATCACGTCGATTCCATACCCGCCGTCGCGATTCACAGTGCTTGACAATTTCTGCCCGTCCGGGGAGATGGCCAGCGACAAGGTATCGCCGCCGGTGACAATAAACTCTCGCGTCTGACGTTCCAGATCATAGACAAGGCTACGGTAGACCTTGCCCTTTACCAGGACGGCCATCTTCTTTGCCGAAGCGGAGAAAACCGGTTCGCAGAAGCTCATGCGGTCGTCGTTAAGGGGCGTTGTACCTCCGTCGGGATTGACATAGGCGAGCCGGCTCTCTTCGGCAAAGCCTGTACCGGGGACATAAACGAGTGTCCCATCCGAAGAGACATCAAAATAAGCGGCAAAACGAGTGATGTCGTTTATGACGCCTTCGACGATGGCCGATTCGCTTCCGGTGATCCTCGCGTTCTTTCGATCAAACGGTGCAGCGAAGATTGTGCTCGCTCGTTCGAAAAGCAGGTAGTCACCGAGTGGTGTCGCAGCGACGCGCGGTGAACTTGCGTTGGTTGTGACAACGTGCTCGCGGCCGTCGTCGAGTGCAGTGGCATGAATATCGGTTTCGTCTCCGCCGCTCCAGACGTTGTAGAGCACCCAGGGTTGTCCAGCCATCACGAACGGACTAACGTGTGACCTCGCATTGCGTTTGGCATCGAGAAGAGTGCAGGATCGTGGCCTCGAATCACCCGTCTTCAGCCTTTGAAGAGGATCGCCCCACGCCGCGCTGTAAACAAGGCTGCCGTCGTCAGCCCAGCTTGCGCCATACCAGTTGGTCAGTGCTGCGAGGTGGATCGGATCGCCACTGCCGGTAGGCCTGCGCTTGTAGAGGTGCCCAGCGCGGAAGAAGGTGATCCACTCTCCATCGGAAGAGAAGAACGGCCGATGCCCTCCCTCGGTCTGCTCGATGGGTCTCCATTGGCCATCGCTGTGCGAGCGCATCCAGAGCGCCTGCCCCTTCGCTTCCGTCTTGCACGCGACGACAATCGTACCGCCGTCGGGCGAAAGCGCCAGCTGCACACGCTCGAGGTCAGCCTGCACTGCCTCCGCAGGAAAGGTGAGATCAAATCTTTGAGCCGGTGCGACGCTTGCTTTGGATAGAGGCGATTCCATCCAGAAAGCCGCTACCGCGAACCCGAGCGACAGCATCGCAAAGGTCCAGGGAGTCCAGCGACGCAAAGCTGCGCTCGGTTTCAGCGCCAGATCACGTCGTTCCCAGGCTCGTGCTTCGCGGGCTGCACGCAAATCGAGCTTCACGTCACCCATATGCCGGTATCGCTCGGCTGCATCCTTCGCCAGGCAACGCTTCAGGATCGATAGGACTGAGGCTGGTAGACTAGCTGGAAGCTTCGACCAATCGGGCTCCTGCGTCACGATCGCATCGATCACCCGGGCTACCGTCTCCCCGTCAAACGCCGGACGACCGGCGAGACATTGGAAGAGAATCGAGCCGAACGAGAAGATGTCGCTGCGCCGATCCAAGAGTTCACCGCGAGCTTGTTCGGGGCTCATATAGGCCGGCGTGCCGACGACCAACCCTGCTCGAGTCAGCGTCGTTGCTGTTTCGTCTGCGGGCCTCGCGGGCTTCTCGTGTAGCTCTCGTGCCAGGCCAAAATCCAGGACCTTGACGATACCTTCTCCGGTCAACATCACGTTGCAGGGTTTGAGATCGCGATGGATGACCCCCTCTTCATGTGCTGCCTCCAGTCCAGCGGCAATCTGCTCGCAGCAATGCAACGTCTCCGAAATTGGCATCGGACTTCGGTTGAGGCGCTGCGAGAGAGATTTGCCTTCGATGTATTCCATCGCCAGAAAGAGTGTGCTGTGTGATTCTTCCAGTCCGTAAACGGTGGCGAGATTGGGATGTGACAGCGCCGCCAGCACGCGCGCTTCGCGTCGCAAGCGCTCCAGCGGCAAGGCATCATGTTCAGCTCCGGGCAAGATTGCCTTGAGAGCCGCCTTGCGGGCCAAACGGGTATCATGAGCGAGATACACAACACCCATTCCCCCCTGCCCGAGGGTCTCGATGACCTGGTAGGGCCCCACCCGCTGGCCCGTCATTTCGTGTCCTCGGGCTCGCGCCAGCGCCAGGTTACTTTCGATCTTGCCTGTCACATCCACTGTGTGCCCTTGCTCCTCACTGTTCTGGCCGAACAACCTTTCCAGTTCGTCGAGGACAACAGAATCACCGCGGTAGCTCGCTTTGATTGCACTTTGGTAGTCCTTGACCGAGATAACCATGAGCTTCGTGTTGCGTTTATTGGGATACAAAAGCGCGGCAGAGCATCCGGCCAGCCTTATCCCAGCTGGGTTGCATGCGCCGGTAAGCTCGCTGCCTCCGCGCGAGTTTCCGGGAGGGACGCGTCGTTTGCAACTGCTCGCTCCCACTTCACAATCTTCAAATCCAGAACACAGATTGCATAAAACACAGGCACCAGCAGCAGCGTTACAAACGTCGCGGCTGTGAGCCCGCCGATTTGCGCATAGCAAAGCGGCTCCCAGAGGGGTCCCCCGTGCGCGGCCAACGGGAACAGAGCGATGACTGTAGCTCCAACGGTGATCATCACCGGTCTCAACCGCATGATGCCGGCGTCGAGCACAGCCTGTTCGAACGGTTCGCCTTCTGCGTGCTTCTCTTCGATGAAGTCAAACAGCACGATGATGTGGCTCACAATGACTCCAACCAGGCTAACCACTCCCAGAAAACCCATAAACCCGAAGGGTGAGCCCATCACCCAAAGAGCGAAAAGTGCTCCAACGGCGCCAAACGGCACGGCAGCGAACACGATGAATGGCTTGATGGCGTTCTTGAATTGGAATGTCAGGGCCATGAAAATCGAAGCTACCGAAATCGCCAATACGACCACAAGATCCCCAAAGCTATCCTTCTGCTTCTCTTCCTCGCCTGCAATTTCAAACTTGTAGCCCGGCGGCAACGAGGCCACTACAGCCTGCAGCTTTGGGCGAGCCAGAGCCATGACCTCTGAGGCGAGCACGCCTTCTCGCGGCGCTGCAGAAATCGTAATGGTGCGGAACTGATTGCGCCGGGTGATGACCTCGCTTCTGAAACTATAGTCCAGGCGCGAGATCTGACGGAGAGGCACGCCTTGTTTGCCATTTGAAGGATAGACATACAGATTGTTCACATCGTCCAGCCGGGCGCGCTGGTTCAGGCGAAGCCGGGCCATTACGGGAATCTGCTTATCGCCTTCCCGGAGTGTCGTTACGGCCTCTCCATTGACTCCGCGCGCCGAAGCTTCAGCCACGTCGCGGTTAGTGATGCCGGCTAGGTTAGCCCGGTCGGGATCGATGGCGAGCTCGACATTGAACCGATCCTCACCCCAACTGTCGCGAATACGCGCGGCTTGAGGTATGTGCTTGAAAACCTCCTTAATGCTTGCAGCGATGTTTTGAAGAGTGGCCATGTCCTCTCCCATGACCCTAACGGCGATTGGGAGCCCCACCGCGTCGCCGGTTTCCAGCTGGCGCACATCAATGCGTGCTCCTGCAACTTCACGGGAAACGCGCTCCTGAATCACGGGCAAGATGTGGTGGGTATCGTGTTTGTCTTTGAAGAGCAAGACAACCTGGGCATAGTTTGGGTGCTGGGGTTCGGGCGACAGCGAGTACCAGAAGCGAGGGGCGCCGCCTCCCACGAAACTGGTTAACGATTCAAGCGGGCGCTTCTCGGTTATTGCAACTTCCTGCGCGATGCGTTCCACGTGAGTCACTGCCTCGGTGGTTAGCCCGAGGGGAGCATCTTCGGGCAAGAAAATGTTGACGAAGGCCAACTGAGAAAGGTCCTTCGGGAAAAACTGTTGCTTGAGCGCTTTGCCGATGGTTCCTCCTACTACGAGGATGAGGGTCGCGGCTGCCATGACCCACCAGCGATGTTGGATAGCCCACTGTCCTAGCTTGTAATAGCGAGCGGCAAATCCGCGCTTACGGCGCTCTTCAATGCTGGGTTCGGGCCGCCCACGAAGGAGGTAGTAACCCAGCAGCGGAATAAAGGTCATCGACACCACGCGTGAGGCCACTAGGGAACACGTCATCACAACCGGAAGTGAATACAGGAATTGGCCGGTGGTTCCAGGCAGCAAAAGAAACGGCAGATAGGCGACGATGTTGGTGATCGTAGCGTAGACGATCGCGGTGGCCAGTTTTGTGGGCCCAAACCAGGCGGCAAGGCCCCGCGGTTGGCCGGCAGCCAGCTCGCGTTTTATGGCGTCGCCGGCGACAACGGGATCGTCAACCAGGAGACCCAGCGCAATAATCAAACTGGCGATGGAAACTTGTTGGAGATCGATTCCCAACAGAGAGGTCATTCCAAAAGTCATCAGCAGTGTGAGGGGAATCGACAGCGCCATCAATACAGCGGAGCGCCACTCCCAGAATCCAATCAGGGACACCAGCACCACCAGTGCCACAGCTTCATACAAGCTCATCATGAACAGGTCGACGTTCTCTTCAACCTGCTTGGGCTGATCGCTGGTACGCGCAATCACCAAATCCTTTGGCAAGCGGCTTTGCAGATCCGCCAGAGTCTTATTCACGGCGGTGTCGAACTGATGCACCTGCTGGCCGGCGCCCATCTGTATCGCCACCGTGATCGCGCGAGTACGCTGCCAATTCCCTTCGGTATCCTTCCAGTTATAGAAGTTTAAGAATCTCGCAGGGCTCTCGTAGTCGCGGACGGTATCGGCCACATCGCGCAAATATAGCGGCGTTCCGTAGGCTGTCTTTCCGATGCTAACGCCTCCAATTTCCTCTTCCGTGCGGAACTCGCCTGAAGGGTTGATAAACAGGCGCTTGCTTCCAGCGTCCAGCTCCCCGCCGGCGACCGTGAGGTTGCGCTCACGGAACAAGTTAGCCAGGCCCTGGCGCTTCAGGCCATAGCTGGCCAAGCGCTCTTGCGAATAAATCAAATAGATCCGCTCCGGCAAGATGCCCGAGCGGCTCACTTTGGCAACCAAGGGAGCGTTTTCCCCCTTTCGAGCGGTCGCCAGCAACGCCTTCTCCATGGTGTCAGTAAAGTCATCGAGCTCGCGATAGGTATACTTGTCACCGGCCACTGCTGCTAAGGCTTTGGGCGTCTCCGCAGGATTACGCACAATGAACGGCGCCCAGAGGTCAGGGTGTACTTGGGATTGGGGATAGTTGTCAGCCAGAAACTGTCCCATCACCGCAAAGAACTGCTCGTTGGACAGCTTAGTAGCGCTATCTATGCCGATGAAGCCGGTTCCTTCGAACAGATGCGGGTCGCTCGCTGCGTCGCGCGAACGGAGGAATTCCATCAGATCCAACGCAGCCAATCGAATCAGCCGGAGGTCGGTCTTGGGCGAGAAACAGAACAGAAGCGAAGCGCGGGAAGCCGTGTCACCTGCTGAGCCGGATGCGCGAACTTCTTCAATGGCTTTCTGAATAGCCCGCGCACGGACAGCGATCTCGGCTGCGTCGGCTTTCGGGCTAGCCACCGTGAGCATCAAGGTGGCGGTATCGCCAAAATCACGAATATAGTCGACGGGACCAGCGCCGTCGGGCAGGTCATCGATGGCAGCCAGGCGGCCACCGATGTCGTCGAGGACTTGACCGGTCTGCTTCAAGTTGCCAGCCAGTTGAAAAGTAATTGTCGAGACGTTGCCGCGCGAGGTGGAATCAATGCTGGCAACGTTCGAGTTGGAGGCAATTGTCTTCTCGACCGTTCGCGTCACAAGCTCTTCCACCTTCTCCGCGCTGGCGCCAGGCCAACGCGTGACAACCATCGCTTGCTTGACTGGAACGTCTGGGTCTTTCCGCTGCGGCATATGGGTGAAACCGTAGATGCCCCAGATCAACGTTCCGATCAGCAACACCCAGGAGATCTGTGGATTCTCGATGCAAAACCGCGAAGTATTTCTGATTTCGGCTACGTTCTGATTGTGTGAGAGCGAACTGCTCATGGGATCACCTCCACGGTCTCCCCGTCGACCACCAGCGTGGCCCCGGTGCGAATTACTTTGTCTCCTGGTTTGAGGCCGCTGGTCACGGCCATCAGATCTCCGTAGGTCGGGCCGAGCACGATACTGCGAGTGCGGGCCAGCTTGCCGTCAACGACCATGGCGGCGAAACCCGAACCACCTTTGGCATCTCGAATCACCGAGCTCAAGGGAATGACTGGAACTTCGGGCGTTGGAGCAGCCTGGCCCAACGAAAGAGAAGCGATCATTCCTGGCCGCAGCGCCCTGTCCTGGTTGGACAGAGTGACTTCTGTTTGAAACAACCGGGTTTCACTGTCAGATACTGCAGCAATCGCCGTGACGTTACCGGTGAAGGTTCGACCCGGAAGGGCTTCTACCGAAATCCCAACGCTGGTTCCTGTCTTGAGCTGAACGGCTACGCTGTCGGGGATGCCGAAGGTTGCTTTCACCCAACTGACGTCAGCCAGTGTATAGGCTGAGGTTCCTGGCGCCACGAGCATGCCGAGTTCAACGTTCCTCTGGACAACAGCCGCACCAAAGGGAGCTGCCAACGCTGTATCTCGCAGCGACAGGTTCGCTCCTGCCGTGGTCGCATCGGCTGCGCGGATTTGCGCCGTAGACGCCTCCAGCTGGGAACGCGCGGCTCTAACTTGAGCATCAGTCGAATCAAACTGTGCCTTGGCTGCATCAAAGTCAGGGCGCGTCATGCTCTGGCTCTCAAAGAGGGTCTTGGCCCGGCTGAAATCAGCCTGAGCCTTGATCTGGCCAGCCTGAGCTTGGGCGAGTTGCGCTTGGGCAGCTTGCTGATTCTGGCGTGCCGCTTCGGCCTGTGCCTGGGCCTGCCGGAATTGGTGACCGTAGTCTTCCTGCCGCAATCGCGCCAGGACTGTTCCCTGGGCAATGATGTCACCGGGTTCCAAGGAGCGGCTTTGCCCACTGGCCTTCACCTGGTGGAGATACTGGACGAAACCGCTGCCACGGAACGCCAGAGTGACCTGGCGTCCAGGAGCAATAGAGGCTGAGTAGCGTTCACCTTCTTTGGGTTGGTACATTTTCACAGCAGCCACTCGAACTGGTGTGATCGTCTGTTGTATCTCGTGGGCTTGGTAAGAGCAGCCCGCGAGGGGCCCTGCGATTAGAAACATCAGTGCAAGTCGTTTCATTATTCCTCTCCTATTGCCTTCTCAAAATCAGCTTTGGCAGTCCAGAACCCTACTAGTGCATCGCGATACTGGTGATTGGCCTGAGCCAGGTCCGACTCCGTTTGCAACACGTCGTTGAACAGAGCTGCTCTTTCGCTGTAGCGATTGGACACGACACGGAGTTTCTCTCGCTCAGTTTCCTGAGTTAAGCGGCTAACTTGAAGTGCGACGCGCGTCTCCTCCAGCTTGCGAAATCGCGCATTTACTTCAACGAGCACCTGTGTTTCCACCTCTTCAATAGTGTTGGCCGCTTGCTGTTCAGCCTTGCGCTTGGTGGCCAGCTCGCGTTTCTTGCGACCCCAATCAAAGGGCTCCCAGCTCATATACAACCCGGCAGCGGAGATGTTCTTGGGAAGCGGATCAATGCTGAATGGCGACATGTAGCGATAAGACAGACTGATGTCGGGAATGAACTCAGCCTTCTTGCTGCGCCTGTCCAGCTCAGCCTGCTTTCGCTTGAGGATTGCTTGCCTCAGCTCCGGCCTCTGCTCTCGAGCGCGGGCCGTGGCTGCAGACAGGTCGATATCGAACGTCGTCAGCGCTGGCATCGGGCTGACCGCAAAGTCCGTGTCGAGAGGCTGTCCCAGCAACTGGTTGAGCCGCTCTTTTTGGGATCGGATCGTGTTACGCAACTTCAAGGCGTCATACTCAGCCTTGGCCAACCGGGCTTTCACTTCCATGCCTTGTGACTTCAGGGCTACCTGCTGCAGGACGTAATCGCCGGTCACACGATCCAGTTCGTGATACAGCTTGATGGATTGTTCCAGCGCTTCCAGCGAGCTCTGAGTTTGCAGCACCGCGAAATAGGCCGACTTAACGTCACTGGCTATGGATTGCCGCTTCGCGCGCAGATCCTCGCCTGCCAACTCGGTGTTGATCTTGGCTGATTTGACATTCAGATTGATTCGAAACAACTGAGTGAGCGGCTGATCCGCGCTGATGACACTAAACATGCTGAACTTCCGAGGCGTGGTGACCTTCACGTCGCTCGACGGGTTAGGCTCGCCAGTGGGGAAGGTTCCAAAATCCCCCCTCTTGAACGTAAAGTCGACCTTGCTCAGCAACATCGACCCAAACATCGTGGCGTCGAACTTCGGCAGGCGCCGCGTGCGAGCGATGGTCAGGGAGTCTTCCTGCTTCGAGACTTCCAACTCCGCGTTCTTAATCGATCGATTGTTCTCCAGCGCCAGGGCTACGGCCTGCTCCAAGGTCAAGACCGGAGTCGCGCTGGATGGGTTCTCGGTTGCCCATCCGAAACCGGGGACTAGCAACATCACAGCTACCAACCAATACTTACTCACTGGATTTCCTCCTGAAATGACTCGTTTCATAAGGCCCGTTGTTGCTTGAAGAGACCGACCGCACCCGGCTCAGGCCGCCTTCGCGAAGGTGTGTCTTGAGCTCAGGTCTGCAGTCTCCACGACGAATTCTCTCTGCTGATAGCGAACCAGAGTGCAATGGTTCATGCGCATCAGGATCTCAACTTCGATTCCAAAGTAAGTTGCTTTCTCAGTTCTGTACGTTCCGCTCATGTTCCACCTCCGGAGGCGTCATCTAGGTCTAGAGAAAACCTTGTGTCTTTTCCTGCTGGCTTAATATTGAAGTTGCTGTTTTGTGCTCGACATCTGATGCGCAATTTTGAAGCGGGACCTATCATTTGCTTCTGAAGGTCGTTAATCGTTCGCGACGAACGACCGGATTGCAACCCAGTCCCGCTCCATCCCAGGCAGGTCTAAAGCTCGCATTGCCAGTGATATCCGGGATCCATGGCGGATTGGGCTTTAGGCTCAAAAGCTGTATTGCAAACACCGTCTGTACCCTGAGCGGGACTAAGCGAGGAAGTCTTCACCTGCCAGCCTTCTGAATTCCTTCGATGATGGCCCGCGTCATCACCCCGCTGGCAAGGAGCTCAATACCTTGGAGGTGCATTTCAGTCAGGAGGGCCTTCCCGTAGAAATCGATTTGAGTGACACTTCCTAGATCGACGACCGGGCGGCGTTCTTGCACCCTTTCCGTTGTCTTCCAGCACCTTCGAAATTCTCCCACCCATGCCCCGACCAACTTCCCTTCAAGGACAAAACGAGTTTTCGAAGCTTCCTCAAGAATCGTGATTCGGAGCATGACTTCACCTCCAGTCTCACCCTACTCGGTGCTTGCGACTGACGCTGCTGCCGCAATGCCAATTTGAAAACCGGGATCGCCAGCCCCGTTTTCAACCTTGGTAGCCCACGCATGGATGGGTTGATTTGACCTGAGCCTCAAGAGACCATTCCGTCCTGTCGCTTCGTGTCGGGAGTTCAGCACCACCCTGATCACGCTATTCACCTGAGTCATGCCATTCGCTGCAACGGTCAGGCGGGCGGTGCCAAGGCGGATACCTGAATCATCAAAGAAGGCAATCGTGACATCAGCGGGCGCTTCTCCAAGGTTGTTGACGCCGAGGTTGGATCGGAACGTCCCAATGTCCCCGGAGTCCCCGGTATCCGTGACGTCGGTAATGAATCCCTCGGTCCAGGCGCCCGCCGCATTGACCGCGGGGAAAAACCCCCCTGGCCCTTGGACATTGAGTACGTCGGAGACGGCACTGAGAAGTTTATGGTTGGTGGATTCCACAATGATGGGACCATAGCTCCCAGGGTGTACAGGAACACCCATGTCGCCCAGAATGTCGGTACTTCGAAACCGCCCGCCCGCTGGAATGGTTGTGCTGATGGGCGTGCCAAGCAGAGTCCCGTCGCTGCGTCGAGCGGTAATCGTCACGTCGTTGGGCTGGCTGTCGAGATTGATGACCGCCAAAACAGAGGTAAAAGTTGAGGTTCGTGAAGACGAGGGAATCAACATCTTTGTCCCTGCGTCTTGGCGAATCGCTTGAGCATGAACAAGCGGCGCCCATAAGAAGAGCCACACCACGGCAGCCAGAATCCCAGAAGCAGCGTGTGGTCTCGTTTGGGTAAAGCAAATCGGGTCTTTCACTTTTTGACCTCCTTTAGGTCTAAGAGCCGCGGACCCCCAGATAGCATCCAGCGGCACTCAATGTTTTTGAAAGTTTTTCAGCTTTGAGGCTGAAGCGAATCAGGCGGCTCGGGCATGTCGAATCAAGACCACGTCCACAGTGTCAACGACAAACTCGCGATCACCGTGACGGATGAGCGAGCAATGCGGCATCGTCTGCAGCACTTCCACAATCAGACCGCAATAGAACGCCATCCCCGTGTGTTGGTTCATGACCAGTTCCCCCACCTCGTATTCCAGGTCTTCGCGCCTGCTTGGTTGCTCGCGCTGCCGATCAAGTCATTGCGAACGCCGAGGAGAAGGCAACAGCCGTGCCAAGACTGGAGGCTCGGGAAGGGAACTCTAAGTGGCTGAAATTAAGGAGGGAAGACAGGCCGCGTCGAACCTTAAGTGAGATTCCTCTCGAAGCGCTGCCGCCATTTGGGCAGAGGCAATTGGCAGATGCCCAAATGTGAGCACTCAGGCGTGACTCTTGGGCGACTTAACTTTGGCGGGATATACGAAGCTTGCGCATTCGGGCTTGCAGGGTAGTGCGTTTCATTCCCAAACGGGTCGCAGCGCCCGCCGGGCCTCCAACAACCCAGCGGGTTTCTTGCAGAACGTGGAGAATGTGGTCCCGCTCGACAGCCTCCAGACGGTCACAATCGGTTCCGGTGTCAGACACCTGGTCGCGATCACTTCTGCGGGGGTCCATCGTCATACTGTAGTGAAGGTCGAGGGGCCGAAGTCGGACACCGCTGGCTTCATTTCAGTAGCAGGAATCTGAAGCGCCGTGCCCTGAGAGAGGATTACCGCACGTTCGACAAGGTTTTCAAGCTCACGCACGTTGCCAGGCCAGGAGTAACCAAGGAGAGCCGCGCTGGCATCAGCCGGAATCGTCTCGATTTGCTTTCGCATCCGGCGGGCGAACCTCTGGGCAAAAAAGCGCACCAGCAACGGGATGTCTTCCGGTCGCTCGCGCAAGGGTGGGATTGTGATGGGGAACACGTTGAGGCGATAGTAGAGGTCGCTCCGAAACTGCCTGTCGGCAACCATGCCTTCCAGGGCGCAGTTGGTGGCAGCCACCAGGCGGACATCCACACGCTGGGTTCGCGGGCTGCCCAGGCGTTCGAACTCCTGCTCCTGAAGCACGCGCAGCAGCTTGGGCTGGAGTTCCAGCGGAATGTCGCCCACTTCGTCAAGGAAGAGTGTTCCGCGATGCGCTAGTTCGAAACGGCCGATGCGCTGCGTGATCGCACCAGTGAACGCTCCTCTCTCGTGGCCGAACAGCTCGCTTTCCAGCAGCCCGGTGGGAATAGCCGCGCAATTGATCTTCACCAGCGTGCGCTCGCGTCGACCGCTCAGATTGTGGATGGCCCGGGCAATCAGCTCCTTGCCGGTTCCTGTTTCGCCGCGAATCAATACGGTGGAATCGGTGGCAGCCACCGTTTTCACCTGATCCAACACGCGCCGCAGTGCAGCGCTGCCGCCGATAACCTCCTCAAAATTGTGGTCGGTTTGGATTTCTTCTTCAAGATACAGCTTTTCTTCAGCCAGCTTGTTCTTCAGGGCCTCCAGCTCACGCATTGCCAAGGCGTTAGCCACTGCAATGGCGACCTGGCTGCCAATTTGAGTGAGCAGCTCAGCATCCTCAGGAGAGAAGGCGGCCTCCCGGAAGCTGGCTACATCCATCGTCCCGAGAGCTTGGCCATGAGAGATGAGTGGCACGCAAACCCCTGAACGAATGCCTTGGGCTGCCACATGTCTCATAATCTCGGCGGGAAACTCGTTAAGATCTAAACGCTGAACCGTGACTGTTTGACGGGAAACGAACGCCAGTCCGGAAGGCGTTCCCCCGACTGGAAAAACGCTTCCTGGCCCGATTAGATCCTGGTTCTTGGCAAAGTCCAGGGCATGTATCCGAAACTGGCGGATGCTGGCTTCATAAAGCGCCAGACCGGCAAAGTCGTGGGCCACCACATTGCGCAAGCAGGCTGAAATGGCTTTGAGCAACTCGTCCAGATCGAGATGAGAAGCGACGGCGTTATTCACTTTGAGCAGAAGCTGCGACCGGTCGCGCTCCCGCATCATCTGCCGCTCAGCCGCGCGAGCGCTATCGAAATTCAGCGCATTCTCCACCGCAATCGCGACCTGCAAGCCGATTTGGTTGAGCAAGCTGGCATCACCCTCAGTGAAGGCAGCTTCGTGCAAACTGATGACACTCAAGGTACCCAGCGCTCGCCCGTGCGATATGAGAGGAACAGTGCAGCCGGATTTGAGGCCTTCCGCCTTGCCCTGCTTCATGATCTGCGCAGGAAACTGGGTGAGGTTGAGATTTCTCAAAAGAACAGTCTGCCGGGATGTGATAGCCAGGCCTTCCGGCGTGCCTTCCAGAGGAATGAGAACTCCCTCGACGAAGCTTTGATTGCGAGGAAAGTCCAGGGCATGCAGACGCAACTGGTGATGGTCGGAATCATACAGGGCAAGCCCGGTGACGTCATGCGGGATCACTCGCCGCACGCAAGCTGAAATGGCCTTCAGCAGTTCCTGAAGGCTGAGGTGTGAGACGATTGCATTGTTGATTTCAAGGAGCAGTCGTGAGCAATCTCGCTCGCGAACCTGTCGTTCATCAAGTGGCGATCGGCTTTTGCGGGGTGCGTGCACCACAGCGAAAGTCACCTCTTCAATTGAGGAATGGATCTGTCGTGTCGGATTTTATCTCAGTTGAACTGTTGGAAAATAGCCTGTTTTCATGCAGGTGTTCTGGGCAAGGGTTCCGATCTCTTGCGAGAGCATCAGGCCTCACCCTGTCGTTGACGTCACAGTCGTTGGAGTCGGCTCCCCTCGCCCAACGTGCGGCACAAGCAAAGCCAAGTCCTACGTTGGCCCTACACGGTACGCTTCGCTGAGCGATCGACGAGTCCCTTTTTACAGGGTCACACCGATGGTTTCCTTCCGGCGAATCGAACTCTCGATGGCTGTCTCTCGGTCCTTGAAATGGTGGAGCACTTGCCAGGCTTGCCAGAGGTGGCGCCGCTCGTGAGTCAGCGCAAAGTCAAACGAGAAACCCAAGGGATACCAGATCCAAGTGACGAAGGGGGACTGAACTCGAGCTCGGCCGGCATCGAGACCGACGCTAAGCTCGATGCGCCGCGTGAATTCCCGGTGCATGACCAGAAAGTAGCGGAGCGCATCTTCCGTAGAGCGCCGTGAATACGGCATCAGCGCCCGCGTGGTTTTGGTCTTGATCCTATAGGGAGGCTCAACGGTCTTAAGGACGAAGCGGTACCAGCAGCCGTAAGGGAACGGTGCCGTACCATAAAGCCTCCGTGTAGCGGCCTCCTTTAGAGCCAGGTCCCACTTCGGCAAAAACGCGTGCCCGGTAAGCACCGTGTGTTCAATGCAGTGGGCAACTGACCAGCCCCCTGTGGGTGTCGGTGCGTTGAATTGATCGTCGGTCAAAGCGGCTGCCAGCCTGCGGAGGTCCTGCTCGATGGCCTCTGCGGCAATCAGGGACTCTGACGGTATGAATGCGTTGGGTTGATGCGCCATGATGTTTTTCGCCTCACTTGTAGAGGTGCAGAAAGCTCATGCGAAGTATCAGGAAAATACTTTTTTTACAGAAATTTTATGAAGGGCCATGATTTGAGTTCCAGAGGCGTGTTTGGGGTGTCGGATCTGACGGCAGGCCTGTCCAGTGGAGTCAGAGCCTGTGCTCACTTCGGCTTCACAGCCAACCCTGAACCAGTTCTCCTGAGGTCCTGTTTAGGGGCATTCGACCATCCTCGTTCGGCTTCACCGTGCCATTCCATTGATGGCTTCCACAGAATCTACTTCCTGTTGCTTCCGGGCGGATAGTTTTGAAACAGCTTGGCCATCGCCTTCTGGAGGTTTCGATAGTTCTTCTCAGGATCCTTCTTGATATCGAGGGTTTTCTCGGCCGTGCCTTGCCAGACGAGTTGCTTCTTGGCTGGGTCGACGAGGTCAACGACCAATTTACCGATTTCAATGGTTGATGTACTCACGCGCGTTGTTCCATACCAGCGGGGGCCAGAGCCAAAGCTGTCAAACTGCTTCTCATGGTCGATTGCTGCCTGGTAGACGACTCGCAGATCACCACCGGTCTCAACCCGCTGGAGTCCTTTAACCGCCAGCTGTTCGTCAACGGCACGTTTGATGTTTTGGTCCATGAGCTGATTGGGTGCACGGCCTGCCTTCGCGTCAACCCATTGATAGGTTCTGTAGCTGCTGAAGTTGGCAGAACGGTCGTAGTCGAATTGGACTTCCTGGCTCACTGCGGCTCCACCGAAGCATAGAATTCCCGTGAGGCAGAGAGTTTTCACGTATTTCATAACGATTCTCCTTTAAGTGTAGACACCAGTTAGAAAGAAACGGCCCCGTAAGACGCACGAAGTCGACAACTCCACATTGACGATAAGGTTGTCGCCACTGTTCGGGGAGGTCATTCATGCCATCACGCTTGGGTCACCTGGTAGCGGCTGGTAGTGGATTGCGATAGCGACTGGGCTGCCTTCGCACTGCGTCTTGAAATCGGTTCGGGTCGAGAGCCGTTTGAGTCATCACCACCTCAGTTTTCCGGATGGAACCGGGAATTGAAAAACGAGAGGCATGAGCTTACCGATTGCTTAGGCTGAATCGGGATTGCGCAGGTCCCGAAGCACACAAGCACTGCGAGTCTAGAAACAGTCAGGCGCCCATGGATCCCCTCAGAGGTTGAGGCGCAGAAATCTCGAGTGAGGTATCAGGGCCAAAAGCGATAGGAGGAAATTATTGCTTTTCGACAATCCCGGTTTGAGGCAGGCCTGGAGTCATTCTCCAGCAGACTGAAGCCAGCATCGGAAGCTGTCTGGATGATTTGTGTTAGATCTGATCGCAGGAAGCGAGGTAACCGAGTGCTTGCTTTTGGCGCTTGGCAGCATAGGGCGTGGCAACGTTGCGCGACACCCAGTCTTGCCAGAGGGTCAGGCTCTTTTGAAACCATGTGCGGGCTTCCACTCTCAATTCTGGCCGGCGAGCTGCCAACGCCAAATAGTATCGCCCGAGCGCTTCCTGCGTGTCCGCACGATACCGTTGGAAATATAGATTGGCAGGTGCTCGACGAAGGAAGTCCTCAGTAACGGCAAGCCCTGCTAGGTAGTGCTCCAGAGCCTCCTTTTCGTCGTCGCCGGTCAGTAAGACGTTCCCGATGTCGCGATGAATTCTGGCAACTCCGTCGGCCAACGAGAGCGCATCGTGTTCCGCACCGGCGAGAGATTTCATTATTTCCAGGCCGGTCGTCAGCTTTTGAAGTGCCTCGCGGTTCTTGCCGAGCTTGTGTAGGGATTCACCGATACCCATTTGTGCGCATGCAAAGTCGTAGCGGTATTTCGTGTTCGACGGGTAATCCACGCTAAGCTTTTCCGAAATGGCCGTGGCCTCCTGGTACAGTTTGAACGACTCTGCTGGACGTTCCTCGAGCAGGATCGCCCCAAAGTTCCGATACGCGTCGGCCACGTCGACGCGCGCGTGCACGTCGTGCAAGTCGGCAGCGGCTAGATCTTCGACAATCTTAACTGCCAGGCGGTAATGGGAGATTGCGCCGAGGTGGTCCCCAAAGTTGAAATCGTCAGGGTGAGCCAGGAGATCGCCCAGGTTTTGATGGGCGGCTGACAACGTGGACCGTTCGTAGACGGTTGCGTCCGGCTGACGCGTCGCCTCCTCGACAAGCCGCAGAGCAGTCAGGAAGTTTTCCCGTGCGCCGTGTAGATCACCAGTCTTCAGCTGAGCGTCCGCCACGTTCGTGTAAGCGCCCCGGAGCGTGCTGCGCGCATTTGCACCGCGGTCTGTAGCGGCCCACTGTATGCAGACGTCTAGTGCTTTGCGATAGTGCACCAGAGCTTGCTCAGGAGCTCCCGCATCCATCTCAGTACCGCCCAACCGGAAGTACAAGTAGACCCGCGTTCCGGGAAGCAGTGCCCCGCTGTCCCGAGCGGTCGCCTCCGCTGCCAGCGCTACCATTCTTTTCAGCCGGGCCTGCGCAGCTTCGGGTTTTCCAGTTCGGGCCTCAATCTGGCCGGCCTCAATATTGGCGCCGATCAGACCGCCCAACGCATGGACCTTGATTTCTGCACGGTCCTCCCATCTTGTGTGGACCCTGGTATAGATCGTGATCGCCTTTTGATAGTGTTCCAGCGCAGCTGCGGACTGGCCCAGATTTTGCTGATGCGGCGAACCCTCCAGGTAAGCAACCTCGCGGTATGCGGTCGCGATTTCCAGGTCAAAAGCCGGATCTCCACCCGAGTCCTCGGCTAGGCCATCGAGGTACCTAACCACTGTTTGGAGCATGGATGCGCGCAGCGCGGTAGATCCCGGCAGCTGCCACATCGGACCCTTGACATCAGCCAGCACCGCTTTTGCGAGCTGGCGCGCATGTTGAAACCGGCGCTCAGCGCGTCGGGCCTGGTACGTAGTCGCCACAATGCCGGCGGCCAGACTCGCAATCACCAGCGACACCGCAATCACACCCAGCTTGTGCCGCCGAACAAACTTTCCGATTCGATAGGACAACCGGTCCTCTCGGGCGGTAACGGGCAGCCCTTCCTGGTGGCGACGAAGGTCTTCCGAGAGTTCGGCCGCCGACGGGTACCGCCGTTGAGGCTCCTTCCTCAGCGCCGTCAGGATGATGTTGTCCAGATCGCCCGACAGTTGCCGCCGCCGCTGCCTCCGCAGTCGCGGCGGGTCCTGGCTGCCCCGCACCACTGCCGTGCTTGGCTTGTCTGGCTCCTGCTCGCAAATTGCCTTCTCCATCGCCGCCAGAGAATCCACCTCCAGGCGATGCGGCCGCTGCCCCGTCAGCAGTTCATACAAGACAGCACCGAGGGAATAGATATCGCTCGACGTGCTGATCGTCTGCCCCAGAAACTGCTCCGGGCTCGCATAGTCCGGCGTCAGCATCCGTTGCCCGGCACCCGTCAGTGTCTGTAGCTCCACCCCCCGATCCGGAGCCATCAGCTTCGCAATGCCAAAGTCCAGCAGCTTGGGAATCCTTTCCTGCGTAATCAGAATGTTTCCCGGCTTCAGGTCCCTGTGAATCACCAGATGCTGGTGGGCGTACTGCACCGCTTCACACACCAGCCGGAACAACCGGAGCCGTTGCTCCGGGTCCAGGTTCTGTTCCGTGCAGAATTTGGTGATCGGCAGTCCATCCACGTACTCCATCACGAAGTAGGGAAGCCCATCGTCGGTGGCCCCGCCGTCGATCAGACGGGCAATGAAGGGATGCTCCATACTGGCCAGAATCTGCCGCTCCTGCCGGAAGCGATGCAGCATGAAGTCGGTATCCATGCCCCGCTTCAACAGCTTGATGGCCACTTCCTTCTCATACTGCTTGTCGTCCCGCACCGCCAAGTGCACCGATCCCATGCCGCCTCGGCCCAGCAAACGGACCAGCCGGTACGGCCCGATATGGCGACCAGCCATATCGATTTTTGTGCTGGAGGCTGAATCGGTGGGACCCGAGGTAGGAGGCAGGAAGGAGCCTTTGACTAGAGGGGTCTCGGGGACATCGCAGGCCAACAGGGAGTTGAGTTCCTGGCGGAGCGTTAGATCATCCCGGCAGACATCGCTGAGGAACTTCTCGCGCTCCTGGGTAGGCATCTCAACCGCTTGCAGGAATAAGCCTTCTATCTGATTCCAGCGCTCCGGTCTCATAAGGCTTCAGGCTGGAGGATCTTCGCCCAGCATCGCCCGGCGGAGCCAGGCTTCAGCCACGCGGGTTTCGCGTATGACGGTGATGGTTGCAACACCAAGCGCTTCCGCAGTCTCTTCAACCGTGCAGCCGCCAAAATAGCGCATTTCTACGATCTGGCACTTCCGCTCGTCGAACGCGGCCAACTTCGAGAGAGCTTCGTCCAATGCCAACAGATCGCTGTTTTCTGATTTGGCAAGAATAAGCGCTTCCTCCAGGCTGAGGTCGGCGACTCCGTCGCCCCGCTTGCTTGCCCCGCGACGGCGGGCATGATCGACCAGGATCTGCCTCATGGCTCTCGACGCTATAGCGAAGAAATGTGCTCGATTCTGCCACTCGGGCAGGTTCTCGCCAACCATCCGCAGGTAGACCTCATGAATCAGGGCAGTGGGCTGCAGCGTGTGGTCCGGTCGTTCATGCCTCAGGTAGTTGCGCGCTCTCTGATGCAACTCATCATAGACGAGCGGAGTGAGCTGATCGAGCGCGGACCGGTTGCCTTTGACCCACTGCACCAACAACTGCGTCACATCCGAAGACATGGCTTATGGCTCCATTCAAGATTAAGAAGTCGTTGTTATTCTAACGCATAGAACTCTCTTGACGATAGCCGCCACTTCACCTTCTCGTCAGGGGATCCGGAACAGGATCCAAAATTTATCGGCCATGATAGGTTCCGACCAAAAACTTAGCACTAGTAATTGAGAGCAGATAAGCAGCACCGGTGATTGACAAAAGGAGGCAGACCATGAACGCCAATATCCACGGAGAGAAAGCGATCTATTTCGGAATCGAGGTTGAAATCCTGCTATCTATGGACCATTGCTCTCTCGTTCAGTATCAGGACCGAGAGTTTGTTGTGGAAACGGCCGACCTCACCCTAAGACTCGCATTCGCAAAGGCCGCTTGACGCGGAAACCTGGCCCCCACTCCGGGTTTGGTTAGATCTCCGCTTGCCTTCACCACGTACAGAATCAAGGCATCAGAAAGACTGGTTGCTCTCGCCCCGGAGCTAGGTTCGCTTCGAGCGAAGTAGGACCAACAATCTCGTAGTTCCAACTCCCCTCTCGCACCAATCATTTCAAACCGTTCTCTATTTCGGGCTTTCGCGCGATCCGCAACATAGCAAGCGGTCGTCTGGAACGTCTCCGGTCTTAAGACTCCAATCAACTGAGTTCAGAACTCGATGCCGCGATCTCGGTTTTCACGCGCTGTTGTTTCTCAACAGCGATGATACGGTCGACTATGAAATTGCGCATCAGCCAATGAAGGCAGAAAGACAGCCTTCCTAAGTTCTAAGTCGCGAATTCGGAGGTAAACATGAAGACACGGAACGAAGTGAAAACGGGGAGCTATTTTGGAATCGAGGTCGAAGCCGTGGTCGTCATGAACGGCTGTTCGTTGATCCGGTATCGAGACAGAGAAACGATCATTGACACAGAGGATCTTGTCCTGAAGCAGGTTCTTAAGAAGGCGGCCTGACGTTCTGATCGCAGTGGCGGTCATGGACGCCCGTCGAAACCAATTCTTGATGGAGAAACCCTTTATGAAACGGAAGAAAATTCTGGTTGTTTTGGCCCTCCTAGGGATTGCATTGAGCATAGCCGGTTTCGTTGCCAACAAACCTTCGTCGAACGCCCTACAGGGCTCGGGAACGGTTGAATCGCGCAATATCCGTGTCGGCTCCAAAGTCGGTGGCCGAATTAGTGAAGTTCGAGTTCGCGAAGGGGAGCAAGTGAAAGCAGGCCAAGTCCTGGTGACCTTCGACGAGCAGGAGTTATTGGCTGCGCTTGAGCAGGCTCGAGGGAAAGCTGCCCGGGCACGCGCCAATCTGGAGAAGATGGAGCGTGGATCACGTCCGGAGGAGATTCTGGAGTCGCGAGCTGCCATGGCCGCCGCTGCGGCAACTCTTGCCCAGTTGCGCAATGGCTATCCTGCTGAGCAGATCGCCCAGGCAACAGAAGATGTGGAACGCGCCCGAGCTGACGCAATCAACACCGAAAAGGCATTCCACCGATTGGAGCCGCTTACGGAAGGCGGGGTGGTTTCCCGCCAGCAACGGGACGATGCCGAGGCTGCCTGGAAGATGGCGTCGGCCCGGCTGCGTGGTAGTGAGCAAAGGCTTGCCGAACTTCAGCGGGGCTACCGTGCAGAGGAGATTGCTGCTGCCGACGCTCGCCATCAACAGGCGGCCGCGGTTCTGCAGAAGACGGAGCGAGGCACTCGTGTTGAAGACATCGATGCAGCGCGTGCAGATCTGGAGCAAGCCGAAGGGGAACGGCGTGAGGCGGAAGCACGCTATCGCGAACGCCAGGTCGTTGCACCCGCCGACGCTGTGGTGGAAGTGCTCGACGTGCGTCCCGGAGACTTGGTCGCTCCCAATTCGCCCATCGCCACTCTTTTGGAGACCGACCAGGTTTACATTCGCATTTACGTGCCCGAAACCCAGATTGGCCGAGTGCGGATTGGGCAAACGGCCAGCATGCGCGTGGACTCGTTTCCCAACGAACAGTTTCCGGCCAAGGTGGTCCAGATTAACCAGCAAGCCGAGTTCCTACCGCGGAACGTGCAGACGCGCGAAGAACGGGTTCATCAAGTGCTGGGTGTCAAGTTGACGATCGGTGAATCACAAGGCCGAATCCGAGCGGGAATGGCCGCGGACATCACACTGAATACGGAGGTCCAGTAACATGCTCGCCATCGTTACGGAGAATGTCACACGCCGGTTCGGGCAGTTTACTGCAGTCGATCAAGTCAGCTTAAGCGTGGAACCCGGAGAGATCTTCGGATTTCTGGGTCCCAACGGCAGCGGAAAGTCCACGATGATCAAAATGCTGACAGGGCTTTTGCCCTTGAGTTCGGGCGCCGCGTGGGTCGACGGGCTGGATGTCAGAACCCACGGAGAGCAGGTACGGGAACGCATCGGATATATGTCACAAAAGTTCAGCCTCTACGACGATCTCACTGTGACAGAGAACCTGCGCTTCTACGGCCGCGTCTACGGTCTGGAGACCAACAAGCTCACGAGCCGCATTGCTGATGTTGTTCAACTCAACGGCCTCCAGCCCTATCTCGACCGGCAGGCTGGCCGGCTTTCGGGCGGATGGAAACAGCGCCTGGCCCTAGGTTGCGCCATGCTGCACCAGCCAAAGGTCCTCTTTCTAGATGAGCCAACCGCCGGCATTGATCCCGTGGCAAGACGGAAACTCTGGGACCTACTCTTTGACCTCTCGGGACAAGGCATCACGTTCTTCGTGACCACACACTATATGGATGAGGCTGAGCGTTGCAGTCACGTGGCGTACATTTACTTGTCGAAGCTGATTGCCGACGGCACACCTGCCACACTAAAGGCCCTACCGGACATTCAGCCGGAAGGCACGACACGACTGGAGATTTGCGCGCCCGAAATCACGCGTGCATTCCGTGTCGCGCAAAAGCTGTCCTTCGTGCGTAGCGCGACCGTGTTCGGTGAATCGATTCACGCAGTCGTGGATGATCGGACCAGTGAGTCTGAGCTCCGGCGCCAGCTTCAGTTGCAGGGCATTGCGGTTACCGAGATTCGTCCACTGGCGCCGAGTCTGGAAGATGTCTTCGTGGAATTGACAACGCTTCATCAGAACAAGTCGGAGGTAGCCCATGTTTAGCGCCTTGCGCGGGTTCACGGCAGTTTTCTACAAGGAAGTGCTTCATCTGCGCCGAGACTCAGCGGCGGTTGTGTTCGCTCTGGTTATGCCGCTGGCACAAATGGTGATTCTTGGAGCCGGTATTGACATGAACATCCGCCAGATTCGGACGGCCATCTGCAACCTGGACGGCCGCAAGGAGAGCCGTCAGTTGATCGATCGTCTGGCCAACTCCGACACGTTCAGCATCGTCAAACAGGTTCACACCGAGCGAGAACTGAATGACGCCATCGTGAGCGGCCAAGTCAAGGTCGGCCTGAAGATTCCGGTCGACTACTCCGACCACCTGCTGGAAGGCAGCGCCGCCCAGGTTCTGGTGCTGATCGACGGATCGGACTCTTCGGTGGCGGGGCAGGCGCTGAATGTTTCCAACTCCATTGGGCTTGACGAGTCGCTGCGGCGGGTCCTGGCTGAACGGCAGGTGATGCCAGTCGAGATGCGGCCCCGTCTGCTCTTCAATCCCGATTCTCGTTCACCGAATTTCTTCCTGCCTGGATTGATGGCCGTTTTGCTGCTGACTGCGACGACATTTCTCGTGGCTTTTGCCATCGTGCGGGAAAAGGAACGCGGCACGATGGAGCAGTTGTTTGTTACGCCCGTCCGGCCTCTGGGCCTGTTGCTGGGAAAGATTGGGCCGTATCTGGCTTTGGGATTCGTAGAAGTCTGTGTCCTGCTCTTGCTGACGCGTTACGCGTTTCAAGTGCCCATTCATGGCCAAACCGTGCTGTTGCTGCTCCTCTCGTTACCGTATCTCTTCGTGTGTCTGGCATTCGGAACACTGGTTTCGACCAAAGCCCAGTCCTCTGCGGAGGCCATGCAACTCTCCTTCCTTACGTTTTTGCCCAGCATCTTTTTTTCGGGCTATCTATTTCCTCGCGAGACGATGCCACTGTTCTTTTACGTGCTGAGTTTCTTCACCCCTGCGACCTACTACATCAACATCACGCGGGGCATCATTCTGCGGGGCGCGGAACTGCAACATCTGTGGATAGACGGTGTGGCACTTCTTGTGATGGGCGTATTGATGTTGTTGATCGCAGCCAAACGGTTTCAAAAGGTTGTCACAGCGTGATAGTGCGAAGGGACACGTCTACAGCGTGGCAATGCCTTGGGCCGTATTCAACGAGCGAATTTCACGGAAACTCTCAGGAGGGTTTTATATGAAACTGAAAATGACTGTGCTCGTCTTCCTTCTCAGTATTCTGGAGATGTTTGGAGCAGACACCTCTCAGCAACCGCCTCAGGTTGCTCTCCCAACCCAATTCCACGGACCTGCAGCGGCCGGCTCGGCAGATGTAGCGAAATGGTGGAAAAACTTCAATGACGCGCAGCTCGACCATCTGGTCGAGCGCGCACTGCGATCTAACCTCGATCTTCAGATCGCAGAAGCCAGGCTGCGTGAAGCGCGCGCCAGCCGGAAGGTAGCCAGCTCTGAATTGTATCCACATCTGAACGGTAGCGGCTCGCTTTCTCGGGCTCAGAACAGCATCGGACAGGCGTTCGGCGGTTCCGCGAGCGGCAACAATATCTTTGTTGGGAGCCAGCCGGCCAATTTCGGGATGGCGGGACTTGATGCGAGTTGGGAGTTGGACCTCTTTGGAACGAAGCGCAACAACGTTCGCGCGGCCGCCGCCGATCTGGCAGGTGCAGAGGACGCACGCCGGAGCGTACTCGTGTCGCTCTTGGCAGAGCTGGCGCGCAACTATGTGGAGATTCGCACCAGCCAACGTCACATCGGGATTACCGAGAGCCGCATCCACGCTCAGGAAGAAACACTAGCACTCACACGACGACGTTATGAGGCCGGGCTGGTCGGCGTGCTGGATGTAACTCGTGCCGAGTCTGAGGCGGCGTCGGTCAAGGCTGAGATGCCACCTTTGAAAGTTGCGCTGCAGCAATCACTTCATAGGATCAGTGTTCTGTTGGGGGAAGAACCGGGTGCTCTGAATTCTGAGTTGACCGCGATGCAGCCAATGCCGGCGACTCCCCCATCGATCCCTGCAGGTGTACCTTCAGACCTTCTTCTTCGCCGACCCGACGTCCGGCAAGCAAGAGATGAGGTGGCCGCTGCGATGGCACGGGTGGGAATTGCCAAGGGCGACCTGTTCCCCAAGTTTTCTCTGACAGGCAGTTTCGGCGGGGCCGGGACAGTGGGAGAGTCTCGCGGGTTGGCACTCGGATTCAGCAGATTCTTTGTATTTGGTCCAACCGTGACACTTCCGATTTTTGACGGCGGTCGCTTGCGCGCTAACGTCAGGATACAAGAGGCACGCCAGCAACAATCCGTGATCCGCTACCATCAGGTTGTGCTGCAGTCTCTTGAAGAAGTGGAGAATGCCCTTGTGGCTTATGCCCAGGAGCAAGAACGCCAGCAGTCGCTAACTGTGGCTGCGGAAGCCAGCCGGAAGGCAGTTGATCTGGCCAACCAACTTTACTCAAGCGGGGTTGGGGACTTCCTGGCGGTTCTCGAAGCTCAAGAATCGCTCTATTCATCGGAAGATCGACTGGTCCGAAGCCAGGGCAACGTTGCAGCGAATCTGATCGGTTTGTACAAGGCGCTCGGCGGTGGATGGGATTAGCAAGAAACCGCAGCATCGTCGCTAGAGACGACATGGACCATGCGGCGTCTCAGCCAGCTCGCCTGGCGAAAGGCACCAGAATTGCGGCGGAGAGCCTTCGGCCCCACTTCCCACTCCTCCGAATGCGGCTGCCTCAAGCACGAATGCGGCTGCCTCAAGCAAAGCCCCAAGTCGTGAGTTGCTTGCTGCCGTCAACTGCGATGAGGGCCGCGTGTGCCAACGCTGGTGGCACCACCACTCGCGTCTCGCGCAGTCGAATCGACGCTCGCTGCGAAGCCAGAAAGATCTCCCAGACCAGGACTGGCGGGGAGGGCTTCGACTCCAGACATTTTTGCAAGATTCTTGCTATCAGCCTGTTTCGATTGAAACCCCTATCTGAATTGGTTCTGGACGAGCCTCCATTGTCTCTCTATTCCGCCAAAATCTCAGTGGCATACTACGGATGACGTCCGAGGGGCCTTTTTGGGGAGTGCTTTTGATCACACGCTGATGCTATCTAAGCGCTTACGGATCGCCCTTCTGGTTCCTCGCGGATTGCGCCAAGCACCAACAAGAGCAGTTCGGGAGTAAGTTCCTGAATGCCGTGGGCAGTCCGACCGTGCTCCGAACACTTCTGTAGAATCTCCTCTTCGGTCGCGCCACGCGCTTCAAAATCGCAGTCCACGCCTATGTCCCTGCATCGAAGGATCTTTGCCGCCATGTTGGTACAGCCTCCTGGTGGTTTGTTCTTGAAGAGGCCAATTTTATCACCACACTCGTCCCAAGCTTGAGCTTCTTCAGATCGTGTGTCAGAGGAGATCGCTGACACCGAGAGGGTAGAATCGTTCGTCGGTGATTGCCCAAAAAAATCAATGACTAGGCCTGGCGGAGAGGGAGGGATTCGAACCCTCGGCACAGGTTTTAGCCCGTGCAACTGCTTAGCAGGCAGCCCCGTTCGGCCACTCCGGCACCTCTCCCCGTTT
>Ga0187892_10002484_pt1 | contig 36735 bp, 32 predicted proteins | sample MA1701073metaG_FD_139345 | JGI IMG/M metagenome (GOLD analysis project Ga0187892, IMG submission 139345) | Bio-ooze microbial communities from a basaltic lava cave in the Kipuka Kanohina Cave System on the Island of Hawaii, USA - MA170107-3 metaG ... | reverse complement strand
CTAGGACCCGTGGCCGAAGCGGCGGCCGATCTGTTGTGCTACGGGAATCCGGCCTACGTCAAGAAATGCGAAAATCCTGACTGCGTGCTCTACTTCTACGACGGGACAAAAAATCACAGCAGGCGTTGGTGCAGTATGAAGGCGTGCGGCAATCGGACGAAAGTCGCGGCGTTTTATGAGCGGAAGCGGCAACAGGCGAAGCGTCAGGCTAAACGGAAACCGGGCATGAAGTAATACCCGCTTATTCTACCTCTCGGAACGAGACTCATGATTGGTCCCACTGCACCCGTCGAACGAGGTTTTCTGATTCTTCACGTTTTCTAGAGGGGGTAGGCAAGCTGTCCTTCACTGCGCGCATCGAACGACCACCATATAAATAGTCCTTCCAAGCTCGCTCGTTCTCTCTTCAAGGGATAGCGGCTGATTGGTCTTCCACTGCGCGCGTTCAACGAGGGCCTTCTGAGGCCGCGCGTTGCGCGAGCAAGGAAGATCATCAGGCGCTATCCCTCATCTCTTTGCTTCCGGCGGCGGCCAGTTCAACTCCGCATGTCTGCCGCAATAGAAGCAGGAGAGGCGGTACCGGGCTTTTCGTCGGGGGTTCGGCATGGAGGTGAAGGTGATGGGGGTGTCGTCGAAGGGGCACGTGGGTTGATCGTGTAGGAGATGCACTTCGGCCATCATGGTGATCGAAGCGCCGTCCCACGGTGGCATCGGTTGTTCTTTGCCGGTAATTTGTTCCTTCGCATGGCATTGTTTGCATTCGGCTTCGTAAGTCTTGATTCGAGCGAGATGAGGGGTGTGGTCGGCGATGTTCATCGCTCCGCCGCATCCGGGGACCGCACAGATCAGATGTTCATGCTGTAAGGCCTGGACAAACCGTTCGTGTGCAGTCCGTTCTTGTTCTGACTTCATAAGACCTCCCTCAGATCTTTTTTCTTCGTCTTTCCCAGAAGGCTGGATGACCTTGGCTCAACTGCGCGCGTCCAACAGGACCTTCTACGCTTCCCCTCTACTTCTCTCAGAGGGTGGCCTGAACCGTCCTTCACTGCGCGCATCCATAATAAATGCTCCCTCCAAGCTCGCTCGTTATCTCTTCTGGGATGGGGGCTGATTGATCTTCTACTGCGCGCGTCCAACGAGGGCTTTCCGAGGCCGCGCGTTGCGCGAGCACAGAAGATCATCAGCCTCCATTCCCTCACACCCCCCACGCCCCGCTGATCTGAATGTTCGCCCCGTTCACGTAGCGCGCTTCATCGCTAAGGAGATATCGCACTGCGCCTACGGTATCGTCTATGGTTCCGATGTAGCCGGCGGGAATGCGTTTGATCATGCCGGCAAGCTCCCCCGGCGGCGCGCTGCCTGAATCGATGAAGCCGGGCGAGATCGCATTGACGGTGATGCCGTGGGGCGCCAGCAGTTTGGCCAGCGTGCGGGTCAGAATCAAGACGCCAGCCTTGGCAATGTAATGGGCCGTGACATCCGGTTGAGAAATCATCTGATCGGCGTTAGCCATGCTGAAGTTGATAATTCGACCTGACTTGCGGGCTTTCATGCCCCCTGCTACTGCAGTGGCGAGATAGAAAATCGGGTGGAGGTTGCCATCGAACATCTCATTCCAACCCTCGACTGTTTCGTCGAATAGATTCACGCGATGGTAAGGACCGGCGCTGTTGATGAGCGCGTCGATCCGTCCCCAACGCTGCTCGACTTGTGCGACAAGGGCTTTGGCTGCCTGAGGGTCCGACACGTCGCAGCATATCGAGAGAGCACGACCTCCATGACTGGTGATAGCCTCGGCAGTAGATGTTGCCGCTATCCCGCTCGTGCGGTAGCAGATGGCGACCGACCACTGCTTCGCCGCCAGGTCGAGCGCGATCCCCCGTCCGATACCTTTGGCTCCGCCTGTGATGAGTGCTACGCGCTCTGCCATCGGTGGATCCCTCCATGGACTGGTGCGTTTGATTGCCTATCTTATCGGGTTTTGAGTCTGGTCGCGAGTAGCTGTAAGGCTTCAGCGGTTCGCGCAGAGAAGGTCCGTTCCTTTTTGGGTTTCTTATTGTCTTCTTGGGATTCTGCGATGAGCCATTGTAAGTCTGTGATCGTATCCACGTCGCGCCATGTGGCGGTGAGTCCCACAGATAAGCCCAGTGTCTTGGCCTTCTGCTGTGTAACGGGAAGGACTTGCTCGGTGGACCATGGCACCTCGGCAAAGAGTTGTTCTGCCGGCTGTCTGAGGCCGATGAGGTAGTACCCGCCATCGACTGCAGGTCCCAGGACCACGTCAGAGCGGTCCAGCATTGCGAACGCCTCTCGATACGCAGACAGAGGCAAGGTTGGAACATCGGTTCCTACAATGACCACCTGTTTGTAGCCCTTGGCAAATAAGTCGGTAAAAGTGCGGTGCATACGCCCGCCCAGATCCTCCCCTATTTGATCCACCAGCCGCACTCCTTGCCGTTCTTCCATAATCTTGAAGAACACCAACTCAGAGGAGGGAGCACATGCCAGGTATCGGTGTAACGGGAGATGAAGCGTTGCGACAGCGAGTTTGGTCCGTTCCAACATATCGAGAACGAAGCTGCCATGCAGGGTGGCCGCCTCATCGGGTGTCAACGGCGGGCAGAGCCGCGTCTTTACGTTGCCCGGGATAGGGGCTTTAGCGAAAATTACCAATGCGAGTTGGTGAGAGGTAAGGGGTGATGGGTGAAGGGTAGCCTGTTTCACCGGAGTGATGTATAAAAGTGTTGCAGGCGATGGGGGCTGATACCGACCCAATACAGGAACCGTAACGTCCACATTAAGAGAATTGTTCGCAATGGCCCCTGCTGTTCCCAGCGGCGGAAGGATGTGGTCACAGTCGCGGTGAGCGCGGCGGTGGATCCTTTGCATTTAAGTCTGCGGGAGAAATCGATATCTTCCATCAATGGCATCTCGGCAAATCCCCCCATCTGTTCGAAGATGGGACGACGTACGAAGAGGGCCTGATCACCGGTAGCGATACCGCTCAGTCTCGATCGCCAGTTCATCATCCTGCTGATAATGGTTGCCCATAGCGATGTGCAATCGAATCGGACATCGAACCGTCCGCCTACCGTCCATTGATCGACCAGTGTCGAATCGATGATCGTTTTGGCATTATCCGGAAGCTGCGTGTCGGCATGGAGAAACAATAAAATTTCTCCGCCGCTGAGCTTTGCGCCTTCGTTCATCTGTCGGGCACGTCCGCGAGGAGCTGTGACCAGTCGTAGAGGATTGAGTGTCGAGGATTGAGTGCTGAGCCTGTATGATTCGACCAGAGCGGGCGTCTGATCCGAGCTTCCTCCATCAACGACGATGATTTCATCGAAACCGAGGGTGGCGGTGTGTGCGAGTGTGGCCAGGATGGTCCGTTCTTCGTTCAGTGTGGGAATGATGACGGAAATCGGGATCGCCATGACACACGAGGTGTAGCCGGTTTGTTTGGTCTGTTTGGTTTCTCTTGTTATTGGTTGAACCAGATGAACCGAATAAACCAGATAGACGGACTTTTTCTATTTGCGTTTCTTGGGTTCGTTGAACATGAAATACATAACGACGACCACAGTGGACCAGAACAACACTTGCTTGTGCCAGAAAAGGACTTCCCCATAATGGAAGAAGACAGCAGCGAGGATGATGGCGCCGACGATGATGCTGTAACGAAGGGTTACGTTTTCGATGACCGCATTGGCCCACACGGCGACTCCACCGAAATAAATCAAGAAGGGAATGACGTCGATTTCGAACCCCCCGCTTATCGAAAGAAACACATCGAGGAATCCAATGAAAATGAGGGCGGTGCCCACAATCATCCCGGCGACACGCAGATTGTTGTCGCTTCCGGTTTCACTATGCGGCTCGCGTTCCTCCGGCTCTTGAGTCGGTTCAGGCGGCATGGTGAGCTGGATCCTCATCCTTCGTTAAACGTCAAATGTGAAACGTGAAACGCCAGGGTCTGGAGCGAACGACGCTTCACGAGAAACGCGCTAAACCTTAAAATGCTTGCTCAGAGTTAGGCCTTGGCGTTGATACGAAGATCCGAGGGCTGCGCCATAGAGCTGACTGGGGTGTGCGAGCATCCTGTCGTATACAACCTTAAAAAAGGTTTGTCCATCGTGAATCAAGAAGGGCACGTCATGGGGACGGACCTCCAGGACCACTTGGGTGCCGTGCAACTCGCCGCGGCCATAACCAAATCCCGGATCGAAAAATCCCGCATAGTGAGTTCGTAACTCGCCGCAGGCTGCTTCGAAGGCGACCATCTCAGCCGCGTAACCGGCGGGAACGCGTATCCGTTCTTTCGACGCGAGAATGTAGAACTCCTCCGGCTCCAAGAGAAGACTGTCCTGGCGGTGGCGGCATAGAGGCTCCCAAAAATCGAGAGCCGCGTAGTGGCCGACCTTCGACAGGTCGATGACATGACTATTCTTCTTCGCTCGATAGCCGATGACCGCCGAGCCGTTCCGGTCGTCTCCTATCAAGTCGATACGGAGAAACAACCCGCGATCCGTACGGAGGTCCCCGGGACCCAATGCGCGCTTCGTGGGAAGATTATGGTAGAGCAAGGGCTCCTGTGTGTGGAGCGCGTGCAGCGACCGGTCTGACACGGTGGCGTCCCCGCGAACGAAACGGATTTGATTCAAGGAGTACCCGGTCTTCACCCTGACCGCGAACGAACGTGGGACGATTTCCAGATAGAGGGGTCCGCAATAGCCGGCCCGAATCTCATCGAATCCGGTGTTGAGGTCCGTTACGACTCGAGTAAAGACGTCCAGCCGTCCGGTAGTACTCTTTGGATTGGTTCGTGCCCTGAGGGGTTTGGGTAACGTCACACGTTCCAGCAACGGTACCAGGTAGACGTGGCCTTTCTCGAGGATGGCGCCATCGGTCAGATCCATCTCATACATCACGAGGTCGGACTGGTAGAAGTCCAGAACGTTGAGTCGGCTCGTGATTTCGGACAGCTCCGGCAGGAAGCTGCTGATCAACCGATAGGCCTTGCGCCCGAGACGCAAATCGAGACTGGCCGGCTGGATCTGCCTGTCTTCGATCGGCACATCCGCCTGGATGGCACTCTTCGCGATGAGCTGCACAATCTGTTGGTAGGGCAGAATACCGTGAGAGGCGCAGGTGCTCATAGGTCGTCGTGCTCTCCAGTACCGCATGACTCCAGCGCCGGCGCTGTGCTAACCATCGGCAGCTCCCGAGTAGATCCCTGTTGCGGTTGTGGATAGTGGAATGCTTTGTCCTCATAGTTTTTCAGGAGGACCCCTGCAGCGTCCATGTGCACCATATAGTCACCCGGTAGTAATGGAATTTTGCCGCCTCCGCCCGGAGCGTCGATCACAAAGTGCGGAACTGCCATTCCGCTAGTGTGGCCCTGTAAGGCCTTCATGATCATCAACCCCGTCTCGACCGTGGTGCGGAAGTGATTCGTGCCCTTGGTCAAATCGGCTTGATAGAGATAGTAGGGTTTGATACGGGCGAACAGAAGCTGGTGCATCAACCGTTTCATGATTTCAGGGTCATCGTTGACCCCTTTGAGCAGCACCGTTTGCGCGCCGAGCGGCACCCCGGCATCAGCCAACATCCCACAGGCCGCCGTGACTGCCGGAGTCAGCTCGTCCGGGTGATTGAAATGCAGATTCATATAGACAGGGTGGTATTTCTTCACGATTGCACAGAGTTCCGGGGTGATCCGCTCCGGCAATGCGCCAGGCACCCGTGAGCCGAGACGAATCAACTCCAGATGCGGGATCGTGCGCAGAGCCTTCAGTATCCGTTCCAATAAATGATCCGGCAACAGCAAAGGGTCGCCGCCGGAGAGAATGACGTCGCGCACCTCCGTATGTTCGCGCAGGTAGGCGATGGCCTGGTCGAGCTCCCCTTTCTTGAGGAATCCCGGTTTTCCGACCAGCCGCTTTCTCGTGCAGAATCGGCAATAGATCGGGCACTGATTCGTCACCATCAACAGGACGCGATCCGGATAGCGATGGACCAGATGCGGAACAGGACTCATGAGGTCTTCTTCGAGAGGATCGTCTTCCGCTTCGAAGTCGTCCATTTCGGCGATGTCCGGGACCACCTGCTTCCAGATGGCATCGCCCTTCTCTTTCATCGTCGCCATCACGGTGGGGGTAATGCGCATCGGATAGTCGCCTACGATGGCCTCGATTTCCTTCGCATCCACACCGAGCCGGTCCGCCAGATCTCGTGGCTTCACAGTGCTGTCGGCGAGTATGCGTCTCCATGTTTCCATGCGGTCTCCTTTACTGTCGCTAACTGCCGGTGACCCGTTCCTTGCCATATTTCGTATCCAGATAATCGAGGATGACACCGGTTTCCGTCAGCACGGTATCCTCATCCTTGAGGACAGGAACATAATATTGGCCGGAGACTTCATGGACCGCCTTGCGCATCGGTCGAAAGTCCGGCACGATGACCTGTTCGTATTCGAGGTGAAGCTCTGCCAGTTTCCGGCGCACAACCTCACACTCAGGACACCAAGAAACGTGATACAAAGTTAGTGCCATAAATGCGAATGGTGAATGTTCTATGTTGAATGGTTAATTGCCGGGTGATCCTGTGTCGATTACTTCAACATACATCATTCGACATTAAACATTGGCGCCATGCGTAACGGCGCACGGCGCCATAATGGCGTCTTTCATCCCGTGGATGACCTTCTTGTCCGCCGGGCAGATGGTGGCCAGGATACCAGCCAGTTCAGCCCTTTCGCCAGTCACGAAATAATAAGGCGAGAGTCTGGCGCGGCCTGACATCCAGTTCATCTCGCCGCTTAGCGGGTCGAAGTAGTCAAGTTCATACAGACATCCCTTGTGAAACTCTTGGAGGATATATGGCGTGTGAGGAAAAGAGGTCAGGGCCTTATCGATCGCCTCGGCCCATTCGCTTTGCGGCATGTCGTGTCCGACCGAAACACCTCGACTGCCCCAGGCGAGCTCGGAAAATCCCGATGGCTTGATCACGAAGTGACGTTCCTTCTGAGTTGCCGTGGCCAGATCGTGCCAGTCCATCACGGCCCGTCCGCCGAGCGCTAAACCTGGAATCGTCGCGGACGGAGGAATCGGCGCAGGATCGAGTATCCAGGTGCGCGGCATGACGGCGGCCAGGTGCAATAAAACGTCCCGGCCCAATGCCTGTTCCCAGAAGGGTCGTAAGACCGGGTGATGGAGGAGGGCAAAGGCAAGTTTTTCCTCCAGCACCGGCTTGTACGGCGGCGTGACGGCAACCCGGTCTTTCTTGATTGCGTATTGAACGAGTTCGGACTTAGGGATGTTTGAGAGATCGAACAGTTCGTAGAAGCGATAGATCAAGGCAATCGGCTGGTCCGTTCCCTCGCAGACGATCCGGAGGCCTTCTTCGCTGAATCGAATCTGACGAGGTTCCACACAATAGGCGTCGAGTCCCATGGCTCGAAGCCGGGATGCGACCCACATCATTTCAGGCCGATAGTCCTTGGCTTCTTCCGAGATCAGAATCGCGATGCATCCGCTATGTTGGGTGATCTGACCTCTCAACATGGCGGCAAATCCACGAATCATTCCCTCAGAGCCTCCGACGATTTTCAAAGGGTAAGGCGTAAGGGGTAAGGGGTAAGGGGTTGGAACGTCTGCGTTGTTTTCGCTTGCGTGATCATCGACCATTGGCCATTGACTGTAGATCTCAGTCAATGCTCCGGTTATCCCGATTCCTCCGGGAACTGAGTCGAGCTCGGTGATGACCATGCCGTCCTGCGTGGGGATGATGTCCGGTCGGATGACTGCGGGAAGCTGGTCCCGAAACCGTTTCATCCGGCTATACGTGAGCAGACCTTCCGGCTTTCCTTGGTCGAGGTATGCCGCTACCCAGGCTGGGTGAAGACCGCGTACACTGTCGCTGTAGAGGCGGTTCAGGGCCCGGTAAAAGGATAGGAGTTGTGGTCCGAGTTGATGGAAAAAATCCAGCTGGTCTTTCGTGATCGGAAATGGTGCGACGGCGATGCGCCAGGTCGTTGCCGTCGTGCCCGTTCCCGGAGTCGAATTCTGACCGGGCAGAGTTGGGAAAAGCCCAGCTTGGCGAAGCTGGGCACGGATGGTTTCGCAGCGATGTAGGAGGTCGGAGGTAGCCAAGTCAGACAGAGGCAGTATCCGTGTGAATGAGAGCCTCTCATGCGAGGCCAAAGAACTGTAACATGGGCTTTGGGATGGTACAAGAGGCGAGGAGCACGGTAGAAAAGAAGGGGCAGTGGGAGTTTCGATGGGACAGATTCATCAAAGGGACCAGGAGTATTGTGATGCCTGATACGTGGAGAACCGGTGAAAAAATGACATCCCCTTGGGCACTCTTGCACAATGGTGCTAGCATGAACCGCACACCGACTGATACCCGTCTATGTCTGCCCATATCGATGATCTGGTGGATATCCTCATGACGCCACCGATGATGTTGCCCCAGCTGGTGCCGAGCCGCATCTGTCTCCAGTGCGATGTCTGCTGCCGGTTTCCGGACCCCGATAGCGCTCTCCGCCCGCATTTTACCGAGGACGAAATCACCCGGGCCTTGAGCCGGGGGATTGAGGAAACGGCCTTTCCTAACCGGCGCGGATCACAGATAGTCCTAGTTCCCGAACCCCATGGAGACGGGTATGTTTGCCCGGCATTCGACGCAGCGACTTCCACCTGCCGCATTTACGAGCAGCGCCCGTTCGATTGTCAGCTCTATCCACTGGCTCTGATGTGGAATGAGCTGCACACCCACGTCCTCCTGGGGTGGGATACGAAATGCCCGTTCATGCGAGAAGAGGTTCCCGAGGAGATCCGGCGTCATGCCGACCGGGTTATGGCCTTGATCGATCAACCGAGCATCCGTGACCATATCGTTGCGCATCCTCGTCTCATCGGGCGATTTCAAGAGGACGTGGTGGTGCTCGATCATCTTCCGCGCCTTACCGAGGCTCTGGCTGGTCAGTGGGGGCCCGACCCGCTGCATCGGCTCATGCTGGAGGATATTCCTCACATGATGACCGCCTTGGGTCAGTCGGGATGGAGCTTCGATCAGTCGCTCTCGGCCTACTCACCGGCCTATCACTATATATGGAGCGGATTGCTGGCCTATTGGTGGATGGAGATTGAGGGAGCCTTTTGTCTCTTTGCGCAGTCGCCGGACGGTTGGTTCATGCCCCTGCCTCCGGTCGGCGCAGGCCCGATCGATACCCCTCTGTCGGTCGCAATGGAATTTCTGCTGCGATGGAACGCCAACTCGCCGGTCAGTCGGGTGGAGAATGTGCCTTCCCAACTGGTGCCGGGATTCGAGCGGCTGGGATATGACCTGACTCCCAAGGAGCCCGACTATCTCTATCGTGCGACGGATCTCGCTGTCCTGGCGGGCGACCGGTATAAATCTCAACGCGCGCTGTGTAATCGATTCGAACGGGAACAATCGTTTGAGATGAAGGCCTATCAGGTCAGCGACCGGCAGGAGTGTCGTGCTCTCTTGAAGGAGTGGTCTAGACAGAAGCGAGCGGAAGGGCTCGAATCATTCGGGATGATGTTGTTGGCCGATGCTGCGCCGGCGCATGAAATCGTCTGGTCGCAGGCGCCGGCCCTTCGGGTGACGGGAAGGGTCGTGAGAATCCATGGTCGGCTCTGTGCTTATACATTCGGCTATTGGTTGACGAGTGCGACATTCTGTGTCCTCCTGGAGGTGACGGACAGGACTTTTCAGGGTTTGGCGCAGTACCTATTCCGTGAGACCTGCCGGACGGCAGTGGCAGAAGGGGCAACCTACATCAATGCGATGGATGATGCCGGTCTTCCCGGCCTGCGCGCATCAAAACAGGCGTACCAGCCGGCCATGAAGATTTCCAACTTCGTTGCCTTCCCGATACCTGAATCATGAAGACCTCAAACGCCTTATCATTCCTCGATCTTCGCCGCTATCGGTGGTTGCCGCAGCTCCTCATCGCCATGACCATCTTTGCGGTCTTGGCCGGTATTGTCCTGATCCGGTTCCTTGAACATCGATTCGTGGAAGTGACGGGCAAGCAACTTACGCTGGCTGCGGCTGAAGTGGCCGAGAAACTCGATCGAATGCTGTTCGAACGACGGGGCGATGTCCTGATGATGGCCCGGGCCTTTTCGCCGCGAATGTCAGATCCGGTCTATCTCTCCGAGTATCTGAACTGGATACAGAAGGAATATTCCCCGGCCTACCTGTCGTTAGCAGTGCTGGATTTCCATGGTACTGTTGTCGCCGCGACAGAACCGTTACTTGTCGGACGCAACTATAGCCGTGCTGAATCCTTTAGCGTTGCGCGTACGACACGCGGGTTCCACGTTACCGACGTCTCGGTGCAGGAAACCGGGGAAAGCGGTGTCGACACAATTACATTTACGGCTCCGATCCTCGATTCGCGAGGTGCATTTCAAGGCGTCGTGACGTTGCAGGTAGGAATCCCGTTCTTAGAAGAAGTGACCACCAGAACCATCCGGTCACTTGAAGCTCAACCGAACATGGGAGGGCAAGTCGAGTATCAAATGGTGACGCGGCAGGGCAGAGTGTTTGTCGACTCGAATCTGCCACATAAGGGGGCCATCAATCTGAAAGAACTCAAACTCCCTTCGGTGTTGCTGAGCGAAGCCGGCGTGCCGGGATTTATTGAAGAAGAGCATCTGCAACGTCATGTCCAGATGGTGACGGGCTATGCGCAGACCAGAGGCTTTGGAGAATTTGGCGGCCTGGGGTGGTCGGTTCTCATACGAATGGAACGACAGGACGTTCTTGCACCTCTTCATGCCATCTTGTGGAAGGTCGGGATTATAGGCGGGTTCATCTGGATTCCCATGTTGGGGTTGCTGTTCTGGGCGACAGCACGCTTGCGTGCGGAACATCGACAGGCGCAACAGGAAAGTGCCTGGGCGAATGCCGCTGAAGTCGCGTTGCTCCAGAGCCAGGAGCGAAATCGGGCCATCGTCGATACCGCTCTCGACGGGGTGATCACCATCGATTCGGCCGGGATCGTAACCGATTGGAATGCTCAGGCCACGGCGATTTTCGGGTGGACTCGCGAAGAAGTGCAGGGAAGGGCTCTTTCCGAAACGATCATTCCCGAGCGCGACCGTCAGGCTCACGCGCATGGCCTCAGTGAATTTCTTCGAACAGGGACAGGAGCCATCCTGGGCCGCCGGATAGAAATTGTCGCCCGACACAAAGACGGGCGGGAGCTTCCCGTTGAGCTTGCCGTATCACCGGCAAAAATAGGCGACGCATATATCTTCAGCGCCTTTATCAGGGACATTACCGAGCGTCGTCGGGCTGAACGTCGCCTGGCGTCTCAATATGCGGTGACCCGGGTTCTCTCCGAGGCGACGACTATGGAGGAAGCCGTTCCCAAAATCATCCAGGCAATCGGGGAGAACATGGAATGGGACCTGGGTGTGTTTTGGCGGGTAGATAAAAAGACCGGCGTGTTGCGCTGTTTCGATCAATGGAAGGCGCCGTCCACACAGGCTGATCCGTTTATTCAGGAGACCTGGCAGCGTGTGTTTGCAAGCGGCGAAGGTTTGCCCGGAGGTATATGGGCTAGCGGCAAGTCGGCCTGGCTACCGGACGTTACGGCAGATAGTAAGTTCCTCCGCGGGACACAGGCTCGACAAGCCGGGCTCCAGGGAGCGTTTGGATTTCCCGTTCGAGTCGGGACTGAAATTGACGGCGTCATCGAGTTCTTCAGCCGCCACGCCCGGCCGCCCGATGACGAATTGTTGAGGATGGTGGAAGACATCGGTCTCAAGATCAGCCAGTTCGGCGAACGGACGAGAACGGAAGGGGTGTTGCGGGAAACCGAAGCCCAGTTGCGGCAGGCCCAGAAGATGGAGGCGATGGGGCGCTTGGCCGGCGGCATGGCGCACGACTTCAATAATCTTCTGACAGTGATTCGAGGGTATAGTGAGCTGCTCCTTGGTCGTCTGGGACCCGCTGATCCTATGCGGAAGGATATGGAGGAGGTAAAGAAGGCGGCGGATCGGGCCTCCGGGCTGACCCGTCAATTACTGGCGTTCAGCCGTCGGCAATTCGTTTCCGCAAAAATTCTCGATCTCAATGCCCTCATCGCCAATATGGACGGCATGCTGCGACGTCTTATCGGTGAAGATATCGTCGAACTCAGCGCTGAACTCGATGCCTCGACCGGGTGCATCAAGGCAGATCCGGGACAGATCGAGCAGGTGATCATGAATCTAGTGGTCAACGCGGGAGATGCCATGCCCCAAGGCGGCCGCCTGACGATCGAAACCAGGAATGTGAAGATCGGAGAAGAAGTACGCCTCGAAGCCGTTGGGGTGACACCGGGATCGTACGTGTTGCTGGCGGTTCGCGATAACGGCCATGGGATGGATGCTGAGACCAGGTCGCATTTGTTCGAACCGTTCTTCACGACAAAGGAAAAAGGGAAAGGGACGGGATTGGGACTCTCAACCGTCTACGGCATCGTCAAGCAAAGCGGCGGATACATCACCGTAGAGAGCACCCTCGGTGTGGGTACGGCTTTCCGGATCTATTTCCCACGGGTCGAACTCGAAGGATCGGTGCTGATGGAAGGGAGCGAAGCAGTTGATCCTGCGCGCGGCCGGGAAACCATCCTACTGGTCGAGGATGAGCCGGCGGTCCGTGGTCTCGTGCACGAGACGCTGCGGCTCCATGGCTATACGGTACTGGAGGCGCGCCATGGTATTGAAGCCCTTGTCACCAGCGCAAAATACGCGGGGGCCATTCATCTGTTGCTGACGGATGTTGTCATGCCGCAAATGAGCGGGCCTGAAGTCGCAGAGAAGATTGTGACCGTTCGCCCGGAAATTAAAGTGCTCTATATGTCGGGATATCCGGACCATCCGGTATTCGACCAGGGCGGCGTGAGCCGTCAGACCGGGTTCCTGGCGAAACCGTTCTCACCCCACGCGTTAGCGCAAAAGGTGCGCGAAGTGCTGGACAGCGTGAAGGCGGCATAGGAGGGAGGCTGATGATCTTCTTTGCTCGCGCAACGCGCGGCCTCCGAAGGCCCTCGTTGGACGCGCGCAGTAGAAGATCAATCAGCCCCCATCCCTGGAGAGATAACAAGCAAGCTCGGAAGGAGCATGTATATCATTCGATGCGTGCAGTAAAGGGCGGCCTCGACTACTCCCCCTAAGAAGGTATGAGAGATCGGGAGGCCCCTGCTTATCAGTGTTCTGATATCCATGGCCGATCGCTTGATCTTCTGATCGGTTCCGTTTATCGTGCCTCCACCGAACCCGATAGACCAGTTAGACCAAATAGACCAGAGAGACCTAGCCATGCAACAGGGACGAGAATTCGATATCCACTCTTTCCGCATCGACCGGGAGCCGTTTTATGCCGAGGTCCGCGGAGAGATCGGGCTGTTCACGATCGCGGCGAAGAACAAAATGCCGGTCATGCCCAAGGGACCGACCGGGTGCGGCAAGACCCGCTTCGTCCAGCACATGGCCTACAGGCTTGGCCGGCCTCTGATTACAGTCGCCTGCCACGAAGATCTCACCGCTTCCGATCTCGTAGGCAGGTATCTGCTCAAGGGCCAGGAGACAGTTTGGGTAGACGGGCCACTGACGCTCGGCGTAAAACATGGCGCGATCGTCTATCTGGACGAAATCGTCGAGGCACGGAAAGACACGACGGTCATCATCCATCCTCTGAGCGACGATCGCCGCTTCCTGCCGATCGAAAAAAAAGGCCAGATTCTTGAAGCAGCCGACGACTTTCTTCTGGTGATTTCCTATAACCCCGGGTACCAAAGCGTGCTCAAGGATTTGAAGCAAAGCACGAAACAGCGTTTCATGGCGATTGAGTTCGACTATCCCGCGCCCGATGTGGAAACTGCCGTGGTCGAACGGGAAGCGGGAGTCAGCCGTGACCTTGCAGCCAGCTTGGTCAAACTCGGCGGAAAGGTGCGAAACCTCAAAAATCACGGCTTGGAAGAGGGGGTCAGCACCAGATTGTTGATCTATGCCGGAACACTCATTCGGCAAGGTGTGCCGACCGATCGAGCCTGTGACGTCGCTATCGCCCGTCCGATCACCGATGATCCCGATATGCAGCGCAGCATTCTGGAATTGGTGAAGGCCATATTCTGATCCTGTCTCTGGTGGTCCCTGTCACGAACGAACTCGCAAATTGTGCAGGACACCGAAGACGGAGCGATCCTTACCGTTCATATCCAGCCCAAAGCGTCCACCACTGAGTGCGTGGGCTTCTACGGCGACGCAGTCAAAATCAGAGTGGTCGCGCCACCAGTCGATGGGCGAGCCAATGATGAAGTGATCCGGCTATTAGCCCGCCTCTTATCGGTTCCCGCTGCATCGGTGCGGATTCATTCCGGCGCAGGCGGTCGACATAAGCAGATTTTGGTTAAGGGAGTCGCCGCACAGGTCGTAACGGCTCGTTTGAAACTTGATTCGCACGATGCATGAGTTCTGTCCATACCCGTCACGCTTTTCCCGCCAGTCTCGTCCGCCTCGCATCATACGGTACAGCTGTTTGCATTTCATCTGGGGCGCATTGTTGCTGGCTGCCTGTTCGACTGCGCATCCTGTCTTATATCCCAATGCGCATTTGCAATCTGTGGGGAAAGAGACAGCGGAACAGGATATCGAAGCCTGTAAGCAGTTGGCTGAATCGGCAGGGGCTGAAGAAGGCAGGGGAAAGGGCGGTCGTGTGGCCACCAGCACCGCAACAGGAGCCGGAGTCGGCGCGGCGAGCGGCGCCGTTGGTGGAGCGATTTCTGGCGCAGCCGGCAGAGGTTCGATGATTGGCGCGGCGAGTGGAGCAACCTGGGGGCTGATCATGGGTCTGTTTCGTGCCTCAGGATCATCGCACCCGAATCAGGCCTATACAAACTTTGTGAATCGGTGTTTACAGGAAAAGGGATATGAGGTCACAGGATGGCAGTAAAAAGTTCGTGGGACAGCTCGGTCGGTCTTCTTGCTCGCAGAACGCGCACGGTGAAACAGTGCTCGTCCCATGCGCGCAGTGAAGCCCAACCGAGCCATCCCACGATGATGAGGAGGAGAAGCCATTTCTGTGACTGTGTGGTGAGATGGAAGAAGGTCTGTGTTTCAGTTCGTCACATTGTTGCGACTGTGGTGGTTTTGAGTCTTGTGGCCTGTGCTGGGGGGCCGGAGCCTCTGTTGAAGCCGAATGCGAAGTCGCAGCTGCAGGGACGTGAAGCATCGAAGTTGGATGTGGCGGCATGCCAGCACAAGGCGGAAGCGGCCGGGTTGAAGCCGGGCACCGGCAGTCGAAGTGGTAACGTGGCAGCCGGTGCAGGCCTGGGTCTGGTCGCCGGCGCTGCGGTCGGGGCATCCAGCGGGCTCATTGGTGGAGCGCCGGGTGTGGCCATTGGGGCGGCAGTCGGAGGCACCCTCGGAGTCATCATCGGTTCAGTAGGGGGCGCCTACAGGCCGCTTGAGCCTGATCCTCCTTACGCCGATGCGGTGCTGCGGTGTTTGTTTGAGAAGGGATATGAGGTGAGCGGCTGGCAATGAGGCGAGCCCTCCTTGCTCGCGGAACAGAGGAGCGGATGGAGGCTAATGATCTTCTGTGCTCGCGCAACGCGCGGTCGCGGACTCCCCTCGTTGGACGCGTGCACGTGAGGTCGCCCTTCCATCCCGCTACGAGTTAGAGAAAGTAGAAGAGGATTAATGAAGGATGTCATTGAGTTGGTAGGAATGGGAGGCTCTCACAGCTACCGTTGATCCCGGAACGCGCACGATGAAAAGGTAGCTTCCTTTGCTCGACGGGGCTCAGCATAGGCTAGCTTTGCAATCTGTCACTACGAGGTTTGTGATCTTCTCACCTGCGTCGATATCGATCTTCAGCCAGGCTAAACCTCCGGGGTGCTCGTCTTGACGGGTGCCCGATCCTTCTTCGAGCAGGCTGACGATGTAGTAGCGCCCGGCAGGGATCTTGGTAAACCAGAAATGTCCGGTCGGGTTGGCTCTGGTGGTGCGGAGATAGGGAATCAACCGCTTTTCCAGATGGAGCCGATTCAGTGCCTCCCGCGCGCAATCAGTCGGTGCGCGTGGAGCTGAGGTGCTTTCAGGAGAGGTAGAGGGTTCTGTCGCTGTACAGGATGTCGTTCTGACACTGTGATCGAACCAGTAACGAGTGTAGGGAGTGAAGGGGATGAGATGGATGGGAACGCCGGCTTGGGTAATGGCTTTCCCTGAAGGCGAACCGAGAAACGCCTGTCCAGCCAGGGTGCCTCGACCCTTCTGCTTGTAGGGGAGGAAGTCTTTTTCGTTCAGGCTAGGAGATTGTCCGGTCATGACGGGAGGCGCGTTCCCGGGTTCGGTAGCCTCTGCCTGGTAGGACCATAGCATTCCTATCAGAAGCACAATGACTGCGGCGCACAAAAGGCGAAAACGAAATAGCATGGCTGTTATGTCGTGGATGAGGACGAGACCGATGTGTCGTCCGAGGGTATCGTCGCAGCAGCAGCTTTGTGCTTGAGGGCTCGACCTTTGTCGGGGGTCGGGTCTGTGACGATGCCGTAGATGTCTCGGCCCTCGTGGCCTTCCGGGAGATATTCCGTGATCGGCATACCGTCTTCTCGGACAAATAACAGGCAATGGCAGTATTTGTAGATTTGCATTTCGTCGCAGGCGCACATCCAGCGGCGGAGTTTTGCTTCTGCCTGTTTATCTTTGTAGAAGTTGCAGGGGCAGAGGGGTTTGCCCAGCTCGTCCATGTGCATCGCAAGACCTTTCACTACGGCTTCGGTGACGGTGGGATTGGGGTGCATGGATGTCCCGCTCTTTTCCGCAAAGCCTTTCACAAACCGCCACATTTTGTCGAGACTCTCTTCCTTGGGCTCAGCCATTCCTCAATCCTTTCACCTCACTGATTCCTGCCCTCGCTTGCATGCCCGCACCGGAGGCGCATAGTTTACAAGCGCTGGGGCGTCCTTTACAATCTAGCCCGCATCATTCATGACCGCTTCTGCTGCAATCGCCGATCCGCTGCTGTGACGGGCCTTCGGCCGGCTGGCTCGCCCCTCGGACCCTCAACGTACTACACGAGTACGCATCGGGGCCTCAGGACTCCGCGTGCCGGTCCCGCAACGCGGCTCAGCGATTTCGCACCGAACCGTCATGAACGATGTGGGCGACACTTCATATGAATTTCGTCGGGTGAAATCGAAATGGAGAGGCCGGATCACCATAGGCGATTGATTGCCAGGCTGGCGGAGGAGTTGCCGCCTGCTACGGCCCAGCATCTGGCGTCCTGCGTCGTCGAAGCCGTTGCGACACCGGATCACGAGGAAGGAGTCCTGGTGTTGCTCGATGAATTGACAGAAATTTCGCCGAAGGTCGCTCGCGCCGCGATCGAATCGTTTCCCGATCTGGGACAGCGGGGTCGACTCAGCGATGCGGTGGCCTGGCTGGATGTGGGGATTGCGTTGGCTCAATCCTCCGGTGCGATCGGGCTGAAGTTTTTCAAAGGAAGCTCGGCGATCCTGGGCCAGATCCAAGAATCGTCGGTTCGATCGGTGGTGCTGAAAACCACCCTGGAGTTGACTGAGCGAGATGCGAATGTCGCGCTGGAATTTTTTCAAGTCTCACCTGAGTTGGTGGCGGTTGTTTCCGCGGATCAGCTCGAAGGCTGGTTGGAGATCGGATTGGAGCTGACCCAGGTCGATCTTGTCGTCGCGTTGGAGTACGTCCGCCGGATTCCCTCGATTGCCCGCGTGCTGCCGATTCAGGACGCCAGAGCATGGGCGACGTTCGGAGTCAATCTGATTGCTCAGAATAGTCTCGGCAAGACGGACTATTTCAGGACGATCGAATTCCTCCGCACCAGTCCGTCTATCCTCGGCGATATTGAAGACCAGTCGGTGAGGGTCAGAGTCGTCAACGTCGGGTCGTTGCTGACTGATCGCGATGGCGTGGCCGGGATTGCCTGGTTGTCGGAATCGCCGCGTCTGTTGCGTGCCCTGCCGGATGAGGGCTGGCGCCTGAAAATATTACAGTACGGAGCCTTGGTGGCAGAGCGTGATGCGGATACGGCGTTGGCCTATTTGAGGAGAGCGCCGGAGTTGGTGCGCGCGATCGGCGAATCTCCCATGACCACCGTTCGCTTCGAGGCCTGGTTCACAGCCGGGATGGAAGTTCTGGCCTACAGTGTCGAAGGGGCCAGGGCCTATTTCGCCTTGGAGTCTCAGAAGGCGCTGACGTCGGTGGAAGCGGCGTTAAGCGGCGTGCCGTTGCGTCGGGTCGCCCGTACCGTGAAGCTCTTCGTGCAAGGGCTCTGCGGAACCGATCTCACGATTCAGGCGCTTCCCGATTCGTTGAGTCAGGAGACGATTGCACGGCCTACAGTGAGCCAGGACGGACGCATCATCTCATTGCCGGCGCTCCTTCGTCGGTACGAAACCGCTGAAGAGAATCTACGTTTGTATCTGGTCATGGCGGCCCACGAAGCGGGGCACGTGGAATTTGGAACATACCGGCTGACGCTCGAGCCGTTAGCTGACCTGGTTCAGGTTCTGCGCCGGAGGTATGGTTTGGCAGAGCAGGCTTCGCCTGAGACCCTGGCAGCGCTGTTTCGTTGGTATCCTCACCCGGGACTGATCCAAGACCTGTGGGTGCTCGTGGAGGATGCGCGGGTGGAGTATCTGCTTCAACAGGAGTATCCGGGACTTCAGCGGGATCTGCAGCAATTCGCGCGAGACGCGGTTACGACCAGGTCGCTGACGCACGGGCTGACCGTGAAAGAACTCATTGTCGATCAATTGCTCCAGCTTTCGACCGCCGCCTCGCAGCCTGTTGCGATACATGATGCCATCAAGGATGAAATCGCCATTCTCTGGCCGTTCTGTCGGACGATTCTGCATCCTGCAGCAACAGCGGAAGAGGCCGTACGCGTGGCTCATAGCGTCTATGTGCGGCTCGAAGAGCTGTTGACGCCGAAGGAGGCGATGATCCGGTCCAGGCAGGATGAGAACGTGCAGGCCGATCTCGGCATCGGCCCATCCGCATCCGAGCAGACGGCCGAGGCCTATCGCCCCGTCACCAATTGGGTTTATCGTGGAGCGATGAATCCGGAGTTCATTCGTCAGCAGAGCCTGGATGAACATGCATCCGATCAGAAGCCGTCAGAGGAGTTCGAACGAATGGCGGGCGCTGCGACTGAAGCCCAGATGTCGTCGAGACAGAGTCAACAGAACGAGTCAGGAACGCACAAGGAAACCGAGGGCGACCGCCTTGCCGGAGGTCGCCAGCTGCCCTCTCAGGTGGAAGAATTCCTAGATTTGAAAGTGGAGCAGTCGGTACTGCCCGATCATGCCGGGCCGGGGGATCATGCGGTGCGATACCCGGAATGGGATCAGGGGATCCATGACTATCGCCTCAACTGGTGTCGAGTTGTCGAACGTGCTGCGGAAGAGGGGAGTGGCGACATCGTGGGCGCCACCGTGAGTGCATACGGGAGTGAGGTCTCGGCCCTTCGACGATTCTTCGAAAGCCTGCGTCCGCCGGGGTTGCGGCGGGTGCCGGGTCAAGCCGACGGTGACAATCTCGATGTCGATGCGGCGGTCAGGCTGTGTGCCGAACGGGCGGCGGGAGCAGACTTGTCGGACCGGATATACGTGAGGCGGGAACGCAAAGAACGGGATGTCGCAGCCGCATTTCTCATCGACGTGAGCGGGTCGACAAGCCGTCAATTGGAAAGCGGCCGTCGCGTGATCGATCTGGAGAAAGAGGGGCTGGTGCTCTTGTGCGAAGCCCTTGAGGCGGTTGGAGATCAATATGCGCTCTATGGCTATTCGGGCCAGGGCCGCAGACAAGTGGATTTTCTCGTGATCAAGGATTTTGACGATCGGTTGGGCGGGAAGGCGGCCCAGCGTTTGAGCGGACTGGTGCCGATGCGGCAAAACCGTGATGGAGCGGCGATCCGTCATGCCACGGCGAAATTAATGACGCGCGAGGCAAAGACGAGGCTGCTCATGCTCATCAGCGACGGACGTCCGCTCGATGACGGCTATAAAGACGAGTATTCGCTGGAAGATACCAAAGCCGCGTTACGCGAGGCCCGTCAGCAGGGAGTTCATCCGTTTTGCATTACCATCGATCGAGAAGCCGATGGCTATGTCCGGAGAATGTACGGCGATGTGCAGTATACAGTCATCGATCGTCTCGAAGCGTTACCAATGCGATTGCCGCGGATCTATCAACGACTAACTACGTGAAATGTGAAAGGTAAGACGTAAAAAGTAAATATCCATTCACGTTTTACGTTTCACCTTTCACGAGAAGCAGAAAATGGTGAATGCCTCTGAAAGACCCACGGTTCCGCCCTGGTTGTATAAATTGTTTACGGGGCATCAGTATCCCTATATCCGCCGGCTGGCGAAGTTTGCACAGCCCGTCAAACCGGGGGAGGATCGCCCGGAACCGACGAAGGAAATGATCGAGGCCAAGTTCTGGGAGATCTATCCCCGTTGCCGAGCCAAGATTCTTCAGGAAGTCAAAGTTGGGATGATCGTAGTATTCCACGATCTAGGTGAATATCCGCCGGGAGGGTATCAGGAATTGGTCGGTGATCCGGACACCTTCTTGGCAAAGACGTATGGCAAGAAAAAGATTAAAGTCAATTTTTACGACGGAGATAATTTCGTCTGCACGATTAATTTCAAAGTTGCAGGCTGGACGGAACACGAACACACATGACCTGTGCTGAGCTGAAAGTGCTGAGTGCTGAGACCGGAGCTGGAAAGTTCTTCGATTTCTTCACTCGATACTCAGCGCTCAGCACGTAGGACTTTCGGAGGGAGCATGGCGAGACCGAAGATCACGGTGGTGGGGGCTGGGAACGTCGGTGGCACCATCGCACAACGGCTGGCCGGGAAAGACGAGTACGAGGTGGTGCTCGTCGACATCGTCGCGGGTGTCCCGCAAGGCAAGGCTCTCGACATCATGCAGGCTGGGCCGGTCTGCGGCTATACCACCTCCGTGGTGGGCACCAACGGTTATGATGAAACAGCCGGATCGTCGGTGGCGGTGATCACATCGGGAATTCCCCGCAAGCCGGGGATGAGCCGTGACGAGTTGTTGACCACGAACGCGAAGATTGTGAAGTCGGTCGTTTCCGAGCTGGTATCGCGATCGCCGGACGTTATTTTGATACTCGTGACCAACCCGCTGGATGCCATGGTTCACGTGGCTCGTCGCGTGAGCGGATTGCCGAAGTCGAGAGTGTTGGGTATGGCTGGAGTTCTCGATTCCGCCCGCATGCGTACCTTCATTGCGACTGAATTGGGCGTGCAAGGGTCCGACGTGACAGCCATGGTGTTGGGCGGACATGGCGATACGATGGTGCCGCTATTACAGTATACGACGGTGAAGAAAGTGCCGGTCTCGGATTTGATACCGAAAGACCGGTTGGAAGCGATTGTCAAGCGGACACGCGAAGGAGGCGCGGAAATCGTGGGTCTCTTGAAAACAGGCAGCGCCTTCTATGCCCCTTCGGCATCGGCTGTCGACATGATCGAGGCGATCATGAAAGATCAGAAGCGGGTGTTGCCCTGTGCCGTGCTCTGCGAGGGTGAGTACGGGTTAACGGATGTCGTCGTCGGTGTGCCGGTCCGGTTGGGTCGAAGCGGAGTGGAACAGGTGGTCGAATATGAGCTGACGGCGGAGGAGCAGGCGGCGTTGGCGATATCTGCCGGCGCGGTCCGCGAACTCTGTGCAGCGGTCGACCGATTAACGGCGTAGCGAAACGGTCAGCGGTCAATCGCCAATCGTCATTGGCGGGAGCGGCAAGCCCCGTTGTCTCTGTTGACCACTGATCATTAACGAGTGAGGGGCCTCGGTTGCTTGACAGGAGTAGTGGGCCTACAGTACAGAAAGCACCCTGGTAGTGCACTCAATGAGGAGAAACTATGAAATTTCTTGAAAGTCCGATGCAAACCATGGCGGTAGGATTTGGTCTCGCCGTGGTGCTGATCATGGGGTACCTCGCGATGGTCGGTATGCCGGTCGGCGATGCTGACTGGTTCGGTTTGCTGTTACGCTGGGCCCATTTCTTGGCCGGAATCGTCTGGATCGGGTTGTTGTATTTCTTTAACCTGATCAATGCGGCGTTCTTGAAGAGTTTGGACGGTCCTACCAAGAACATTGTCATTCCCAAGTTGATGCCCGCCGCGCTGAACTGGTTCCGTCATGGCGCGACGATCACGGTGCTTGCCGGGATTGTGCTGTACCTCTATATATTTCATAGAGGCGGGACCGGTGCGATCCCGGTCGGAATCGGCGGGCTGTTGGGCATCATCATGATGGCCAATGTCCACGCGGTTATTTGGCCGAACCAAAGAAAGATTATTGCGGCGGTGACAGCGGCAGCGCAAGGAACCCCTGCTCCCCCGGAGATGGCTCAATGGGGCCGGACCGCCCTCCTCGCCTCCCGGGTCAATTTCATGTTATCGATCCCCATGTTGTTATTCATGGGAGCCGGTAGCCACCTCAGATAAGCTGGCGTAAGACTACCGGTGGGACAGCCTGCCGGTAAGTCTCTTCACCTTCGCTGCTCTGCGTTTGAACTTCAGCTTTCCCAGTCTGTTCCGATGGTCCATCCGCCCGGTTTCGTATAGGGCAGTGGCCCTAAGTCATTGAGATTCAGGCCTATTGCTGTGCCTTTACCTTGACGAATACAGGCCAGGAACCTTATAGTAACAAGTCTTTGTCGAGCCGAACGGGTCAGAAAGGATACATGACGACTGTTAGCGAATTGCGAGTCCTCCAAACACTTGATGGCGCGCCCTGGGATATCGAAGCCTACCGGAAGGTTGGAGGCTACGAGGCCTGGAAGAAGTGCATCAGAGACTTGAGTGCACACGACATCGTCAATCAACTGAAGAAGGCCGGGCTCCGTGGGCGAGGTGGCGCAGGATTTCCTACCGGCATCAAGTGGGAAAAGGTTCTAAATCATCGGGTGAAGGAACACTATTTTGTCTGCAATGCCGGCGAACATGAGCCAGGAACGTTCAAAGACCGGTATCTGCTCAAAGAGGCGCCACATCAGCTAATTGAAGGCTGCCTGATTGCGGCCTACACAGTTCAAGCGAAAGCGGCATTCATATACGTGAATCACGAGTATCGCGAAGAACGTGAGAATTTGAAGAAAGCATTGGCACAGGCGAAGGCTCAAGGGTTCCTGGGCAATAATGTGCTGGGAAGCGGTGTGAATATCGACCTGGAGGTCTTTGAAGGTCACGGAAGCTACGTAGCCGGCGAAGAAACGGCAATGCTTGAATCTATGCAAGGCCGTCCGGCAATGCCGAGACAGAAGCCCCCTTTTTACCCGACGGACTTCGGCCTCTACGGGAAGCCGACGCTGGTGAACAATGTTGAAACCTTGTGCAACATCCCGCGGATCCTTCTGAAAGGCGGAGCATGGTTCATGCAGGTCGGAACAGAAAAGTGCCCGGGCACGATGATGTTCTCCCTGAGCGGCGCCGTGAATCGACCCGGTGTGTACGAGATGCCGATGGGTACGACAATACGGGAACTCGTGGACAAGTGCGGAGGAGGGGTGCCGGGCGGGCGCAAGATCAAGGCGGTCTTCCCCGGCGGGCCGGCGTTTTCGATGATTACCGCCGATCAGCTCGATCTGGCGATGGATTTCGATTCGCTGAAGAAAGCCGGTACGGGCCTCGGGTCCGCCGGCGTGATCGTGGTCGATGATGCGTCGTGCATGGTGGCGTTGACCCTGAAGTTCTCCAACTTCTTCAAGGCTGAGAGTTGCGGGCAGTGTCCACCCTGCAGGATGGGAACTATTAATCTCGCCGCGCTCATGGCCAAGATTGAGGAGGGAGAGGGAACAGAGAAGGACATGGACAGTCTCCTTCAGGTCTGTGGATTTGTGAAGGGGACGGGCTACTGCACACTGGTAACCGGGGCCGCTGTGTTGGTTCAGAGCAGCATGAAATTGTTCCGTCACGAGTTTGAGGAACATATCCGATTGCAGCGATGTCCCTATCGGCCGGTCACGGCCGATGCTTTGGTGCATTGAGAGGGAGATTGGCGATGCCGCGTGTGACATTTCTTTATCCTGAGAGCAGGAGCGGAGAAGTTGAAGTCAATACGTCGTTGTTGGAGGCGTCGAAGCTGATTGGGTATTCATTGAATCACGATTGTGGGGGGAATGCCTCCTGTACTACCTGTCGGGTTGAAGTGCAGATGGGCGCGGAGAATCTATCGGAGATTGACTTCGATGAGCAGGATCTCCTCGATCGGGAAGCGCTCAGCGAGCCGTGGCATCGTCTTGGGTGCCAGGCGAAAGTGCTGGGAGACGTGGTTGTTCGGGTTCCGGCCGGCAAATGGGGTTCACCATCACTGCCGCAGTCGGAATCGCAGGGTATTGAAATCCAGTAAAGAGATGTTACACTAAACCAATCCAAGCAGGCCGTGGAAGGATAGCTTGGTCACACGAGGAGGATCACAATGTTGACGATTACGCCGGTGGCAGAGCAAAAGATTAAGGAATTGATGGTGGAAGAGAAGGATATAGTCGGCCTGCGGGTCTACGTAAAGGGCGGCGGATGCCACGGGTATCAATACGGGATGGCCTTCGAGTCGAAGATGGGCGAGGACGACACCGTGGTGGAAAAGGGCGACGTCAAGGTCATCATGGATTCGCAGAGCGCCCCGCTTCTTCAGGGAGCCGAGGTCGATTACGTAGACAGCTTGCAAGGATCCGGGTTCTCCATTAAGAATCCCCAAGCGAAGACCACATGCGGCTGCGGCAGCTCCTTCAGTGCCTAAGGAATGTGCGCTGGAGTGGCGCAAGCCGGTCGGTTGAATGAGTGACGAGAGAAGCCAGGATTGCCCGAATGTAGCGGCCGGTCCTGGCTTCTCTGTTTGTGAGCAGGTTGTGAGCTGAGTTGACGATGGCCCAGGCGAGTATCACAAGGCGATACCGGTTTTGTGCGGCACATCGGCTGCACGCGGATCATTTGTCTCCGGCAGAAAATCTGGCCGTGTTCGGGAAGTGCAATAACCCTAACGGGCACGGTCATAACTATGTCGTGCTGGTGACCGTGAAGAGCGCGGATCCGACAGCCACCGGTGGAGTCGTTGATCTCGACTGGTTGGATCGAACGGTGATCGACCAGGTAGTCAAGCGGTTTGATCATCACGATCTCAATCAAGATCCCGAATTCGCCGATCTCACCACGACGGGAGAAAATCTGGTGCTGTTGATCTGGCAGCTGTTGGAGAAGAGTCTCTCTGCCGGACAACTGGAAAAGGTCGGGCTGATTGAAACGCGCGACAACTACTTTGAGTATGCGGGGGGCATTGGGAATGTTGCATGATAAATGTTGAATGGAGAATGATCGGAATCGCAAGGATGTCTGATTCAAAATTCATCATTTAACATTGAACGTTACAGGATAGAGGGCAGTAGCATGACGAGGCATATAGTCAACCGGAAGAGTCGGCAGCAGCTTGAAGACGTTAGCGGAAACGACAGGCTCGCGGATCTGAGCGCACTGCAATCCCTGGTGACGGAAATGTTGCTGGCTCTGGGCGAAGCGCCGGGCCGGAACGGGCTTCTCAAGACGCCCGAGCGAGTGGCTAAGGCCCTCGCGTTCATGACCCAGGGCTATCACCGAGACGTCGATCATCTCCTGAACGGTGCGCTCTTCCCGATCGACTACGACGAGATGGTCATCGTGAAGGACATCGACTTCTACAGCCTGTGCGAGCACCATCTGCTGCCGTTCTACGGCAGAGTCCACGTGGGCTACCTGCCGAACAAGAAAGTGGTGGGGCTCAGCAAGATTCCGCGCATCGTGGATGTCTTCGCGCGCCGGCTGCAAGTCCAGGAACGACTCACCGTGCAGATCGCCGAAACCCTAAAGTCCAAGCTTAACGCGCATGGAGTGGGTGTAGTCGTCGAAGCGCGACACCTCTGCATGATGATGCGGGGCGTCGAAAAGCAGAACACGATTGCAGTCAGCAGCTCTATGTTAGGTGCCTTCCGCAGTCAGCCGCAAACCAGGCAGGAGTTTCTGAAGCTTATCCGCCGGGGCAGCGTCGCCGACTCCGATTAGGAGTGGTCGATTCGCCTTCCACACCGAAACCGGTCCGTCTTACGTTTTCTTTGTAAATTCTGAAGCAAAGTCAGCGGTGATCTGATTGAAGCGTTCCGGCTGTTCGAGGTTGGAAAGATGCGCGGCGTGAGGGATGATCGCAAGCCGCGCGGCGCGAATCTGATCGGCCATGAGCTTCGCGTCGGACGGAGGGGTGGCCTGGTCCAGTTCACCGACGATGATCAATGCGGGGCAGGCAATCTGTTCCAGGAGCGGGACTGAATCGGGTCGCTCGGCCATAGCCATGAGATCTCCGGCAATGCCGCTGATCTGATTCCCCTCAATTATCGATCTCACTTGCCGGACAAGATCCGGTTTCGTGTGGATGGTCGCAGGGCTGAGGAGTTTCGGGATCATGACGTCCGCGATGGCGGACGGTCCTTTCTTATAGGCCGTTTGCGCCATCTGGAACCGCCCCTCTTTTCCTTCTTCCGTATCGGCTTGGGCTCTCGTGTCTGCCAGCACCAATCCCTTTACGCGATCGGCATATCTTCGATAGAACGCAAAGAGGATGTAGCCGCCCATCGACAGCCCCACGAACAGGGCCTGTTGGATGGCAAGGTGGTTCAGTAGCGCGCTCACGTCGTCGGCCGACTGGTCGAGCGTATAGCGCCACAGTGGCGCGTCAGATTCGCCGTGCCCTCGCAGGTCGATCGTGATGATCCGGAACTGACGGGAGAGCGCCTCCTCCTGCGTGGCCCACATGGTGCGGCTCAGCGGAAAGGCATGAAGAAACACGATAGGAAGCCCGGTACCCCGGTCGCTATAGGCCAATGTTATGCCGTTGATCCGGGCCTTCATCCGTCCTCCAGGTTTCCGGTCTTTCGTAGCATCGGCTGCCGGTTGCGTCAAGAGCAGTCTCTGCCTGTTTGCTCTGATAGGAGCAGGCGTATAGAATTCCGCAGTTGCGGAAGATCTCTATGACTAAATCACGCGATGAAGCGCCCGACTTGTTCGGCGTTCCCGAGGGGGAGATATCTGTGGAGGCTCCGCTGGCCGAGCGTCTGCGGCCACAGGAGTTTTCGGATTTTGTCGGGCAAGATGACATCACTGCGCCGGACCGGCCGTTGCGGAGGGCCATCGAGACCGATCAACTTTTCTCCATTATCTTCTGGGGTCCGCCGGGATCAGGTAAGACCACACTGGCGCATCTCATCGCGCGCCACACCAAGGCGCAGTTCGTGCCCTTCTCGGCAGTTACAGGAGGTGTCCCCGAGCTGCGAGCCATCATCAAGACGGCAGAACAACGCCAGGCGATCAAGGGGCAACGGACCATTCTCTTCGTCGATGAAATCCATCGCTTCAACAAGGCGCAGCAGGATGCGTTTCTTCCTCACGTCGAGCGGGGGACCGTCATCCTGGTCGGCGCCACGACGGAAAATCCTTCATTCGAAGTGATTTCGCCACTCCTGTCCCGATCCCTGGTCATCGTGCTCAAGCCCCTTTCCGATGGAGCTCTGGGGCAGATTCTGGATCGGGCGCTCACGGACCCTGTTTTGGGGTTGGGGAAGTGGAATGCCCGCCTGTCGCCCGATGCCAGGCAGAGACTGATTGCCTACGGCAACGGCGATGCGCGGGCGATTCTGACGGCATTGGATTTCGTGGTGAAGCAACAGCCGGCCGGTTCCGACGGTACGCGCCTGATCGATGGAGCGGCGCTGGAAGCGGGGCTGATGAAGAAATCAATCCGGTACGACAAATCCGGCGAAGAGCATTACAACGTCATCTCTGCCTACATCAAGAGCCTGCGCGATTCCGACCCCGACGCCGCGCTCTACTGGCTCGCCCGCATGCTGGAAGGGGGAGAGGACCCGAAATTCATCGCCCGGCGCATGATGATTTTTGCCTCAGAAGATGTGGGGAATGCCGATCCGATGGGACTGGTTATCGCCGCTGCCGTCGCTCAGGCCGTGCAGTTTGTGGGACTTCCGGAGGCGCAGATCAATCTAGCCCAAGGGACAACCTATCTCGCGACCAGGCAAAAAGACAATGCGTCCTACATCGGACTGCTCGAGGCCCTTGAAGACGCAAAAAGCCATGGAAATCTCGCGGTTCCACTTCATTTACGGAATGCCGTCACCTCGATGATGAAGGAACTCGGGTATGGAAAGGGGTATCGCTATGTCCACGACGATCCACGGGCCCAGGCGCAGGAGCACCTTCCGGAATCTCTGAAGGACCGTCGCTACTACAGGCCCAAAGATTCCTGACGGGGAGCCCCATAGGGAGGTGGACAAAGTTTTCTAATCGGTTATACTTAGGCTTGTGAAACGCCAGAATTCGAAACCCCCTGCAGCGATAGCCGCCACGAACGAACGGCGCAAGTTCGTGCGTGCGACGCTGGTGGGTTCCGCGCTGATTTCACCGAAGAGTGGAGCCAAGGCGATTACAGCCGTATTGGACAACGTCAACCGAGTCGGCGCGGGGCTGCACACCAAAGAGAAGCTAGCGATGGTTCAACCGGTAACCGTATCGCTGGCGTTTCTCGATTCGGACCGCGCGGAGCAGATGGAAAAGCTCGACGGAAAAGTTGCCTGGATCAAGCCGTGGGAGAAGGGGTTTCTGATCGGCGTGGTCTGGGACGAGCTGGTGACAAAAGAGAAGAACCGCTGGCTGTATTATTATCTGGAAGAAACAGCCAAATCCTCCGTATAGCAGGATGCTGAAAAAGCCCCTGTTCTCACCCGCCCACCCCGGTGCGCCAAGACGCACCTTTCACCGCGCGTCGTTCTCGCATCGTTCAGACCTTCAACGTACCCAGAGAGTACGCCTCAGGCCTTCACTCGCTGCGGCCTTGCGGACAGACTTTTTGAGCATCCTGCAAACGTATTGTTGTGCCGAAAAAGATTTCCATCAGTCTACTAGACGAAGGCCGCTAGCTTCTGTTTGACGTCTTCCAGTTCAGCCGAGAGGGTTTCCCAGCGGGCAGTGAGCCGTTCAAGGTCCTTCTTCCACCTGTCATGTTCCAGGTGTAGATCGCTCCACTTCGTGAATTCATCCTTGTAGAGTGAGGGATCGGCCAGTTCGAGATCCCGGGCTTTGATTCTGCGCTCGCACTCGGCGATCTCGGCTTCGGCCCGCGCGACCTGTTTCTCCAGTCTGGCCAGGGTCTTGTTCAAATCGCGGCGATCTCCTGCCGAGGGCTTCGCCGCGACCTGCGAAACCATGGCCCTGGTCGGCGCGACGGCCTCCCCGCGATCCGTTCCCTTCAGTTCATCGCTCGTTTCTTTGATCGATTCGAGCTCCTGGGTTTTTTTCCACAAATAATACTCATAATCGCCCGAGAAGCTTCGGGCCTTGCCCTCGTCGATTTCAATGATGCGCGTCGAGATTCTGGTCAAGAAGGTAGGGTCGTGGGAAATAAAGACGATCGTGCCCGGAAACTCCGTCAGCGCATCGGTGAGTACATCGACCGATGCCGGGTCGAGGTGGTTGGTCGGTTCGTCGAGCAACAGCGTATTGGCCGGTTCGACCAGCATCCGGGCCAGGGCGACACGGTTGCGCTCCCCTCCGCTCAGCGACTTGATCGGTTTCTTTTGCTCGTCGCCGGTGAACAGGAATGCGCCGGCAATGCCTCGGAGGAAATTCATTTCTGCCTGGCTGGAGACCTCGGAGAGAGAATCGAGAATCGTATGTTCCGGATTCAACGTCTCGGCCTGGTGTTGGGCAAAATAGTGCAGCGTGACGCCATGGCCGACAGTCCTGGTGCCTTTTTCGAAGGGCAACACTCCGGCCAGCATCTTGAGCAACGTACTTTTCCCGGCGCCGTTTTCTCCCACGAGCGCAACCCGCTGGCTCCGCTCGATCGCACAATCGAGTTTCTCGTACACAACTTTTTCCCCGTAGCGTTTCGCCACGCCCCGGAGTTCCAGCACGTGCCGGCCGCTCGCGGCGGGAAGGGGAAATGTGAACTTCACCCGCTTGGGATCGCGCTTCACCTCGATCATCTTGACCTTCTCAAGCTGCTTGATGCGCGATTGGACCTGACTGGCCTTGTTCGCCTGGTAGCGGAATCGATCCACAAACGTCTGGACCCGAGCGATCTCTTTCGCCTGACGTCCCGCCGCAGCCTTACGCTGCGCATCCCGCTCAGTGCGGAGCTTCCGGAACGAGGTGTAGTTGCCCCGGTATTCTTCGATCTTATGGTGCCGGAGATCCCAGATATGGGTGACAACACGATCGAGAAATGTCGTGTCGTGGCTGATAATCAACAGGGTCATTTGCGAGTTCAACAGGAATAGTTCAAACCAGCGCTGCGTCGGTTTATCCAGGTGGTTGGTCGGCTCGTCGAGCAGTAGCACGTCAGGGTTGGACAGCAGCAGATGCGCCAGGGCGACGCGCATCCGATAGCCGCCTGACAGTTTGTCGATCGGACGGTCGAAGTCGATCTCCGCAAATCCCAACCCCATCAGGATGCGTTTTGCTTCGTGCTCGGGATACAGATCACGATGGGCGGCGTCCAACACGGTCTTCCCGGTAATCGTTTCGAGTTCCTGCGGGAGGTAGCCGATGCGGAGACGTGGACGCTTGCGGATGGTTCCCTTGTCCGGCGGCTCCTCTCCGAGGATCATCCGGAAGAGCGTGGTCTTGCCGGCGCCGTTGGGACCCACCAGCCCGACACGTGAACCGGGGCGAAGATGCGCTGTCGCGTCCTCGATCAGAATCTTCGTCGAATATCGTTTACTGAGCGACTCGATCTGGAGCATGAGAAAAGTTCGAAAGAGTTAGAGAGCGTGTGCGGGGTTCATCCGACGGCGGTGATGACGATAAATCTCAAAATAACTGCCGCTCACACGAAGTGCGGTTTGGTGGAGCTGGCCGGGATTGAACCGGCGACCTCGTGAATGCCATTCACGCGCGCTCCCAACTGCGCTACAGCCCCACGTCGGTTGACCTGGAAATACGCGAAAATCCTTGTGAAACCGCGGTCATGCTAACATGGGCTTCCCGAAGCAGTCAAGAAAACGGGAGGGGAGCGGCCAAACCATCCTTCTTGCTCGCAGAACGCGCACGATGAAACTGTGCTCGTCCGATGCGCGCAGCGAAGGACAGTCTGGCTACTCCCCCTAGGCGAGGCGACGAAAATCGGAAGTCCTTCGCCTGGGTTAATGGCACGTCTCGGCGTGTCAGATGGTGGGCGGGTGAGAAAGTTGCGCGCAGTGGAAGATCAATCCGCCTCCATTCCTAGAGAGAGACGGGTAAGCTTGGAAGAAGCACGTATTTCGCTCGACGCGCCCACTCCGTTCTTGACAAACTACGAAGTCACTCCTACCATGGCGCCTCGGCTCTGGCTCACTGACCCGCCAGAGCTGTTTTTTTGGGAGCGTTGCAGGCGATGGGAAATCTCGTGGTGATCGGGGCTCAGTGGGGCGACGAAGGCAAGGGCAAGATCGTCGATATCCTGGCCCGCGATGTCGATGCGGTGGTTCGCTATCAAGGAGGGTCCAACGCGGGACATACTGTGATCAATGAACAGGGCACCTTTGTGTTCCATCTCATCCCCTCCGGCATCCTCTATCGCGGCACGCTCTGCGTCATCGGAAACGGGGTGGTCGTGGATCCCGCCTCGTTGATCGAGGAACTGGACCATCTCCAGATCCAAGGCGTGAAGATCGGAAAGAATTTTGTCGTCAGTCAGCGCGCCCATCTCATCCTGCCCTATCACAAGGCCATCGACAAAGCGGCTGAACAGTCGAAAGGCTCCCGCCGGATTGGAACGACAGGGCGGGGGATCGGCCCGTCCTATGCCGATAAGATGTCTCGGGTCGGTATCCGGATGGGCGATCTGCTCAATCCGAAGGCGTTTCGAGCCAAGCTCGAAGAAAACGTGGTCGAGATCAATTGGTTCCTCGAACAACTGTATAAGCTGGAACGGTTCGACGTCGAGAAAGTGTTTCGGCAGTACATGGGCTATGCCGATCGGCTGAAAAGCCATATCGCCGATACCGCCATGCTCGTCAATAAGATGATCGAAAAACGGAAAACTGTCTTATTCGAAGGCGCTCAAGGAACACATCTGGATGTAGACTTCGGCACCTATCCCTATGTCACATCCTCCAGCGCAACGGCAGGCGGCGCCTCAACGGGAACCGGAGTGGGACCAACCAAGATCGACGCCGTCCTCGGGGTTGCCAAAGCCTACACCACGCGCGTCGGCAGCGGGCCGTTTCCCACGGAGTTGACCGATGCGGTCGGAGACGGACTCCAGGCACGGGGTAAGGAATTCGGATCGACGACGGGGCGTGCGCGTCGCTGCGGCTGGTTCGACGGTGTCCTTGTGCGCTATGCCACAAAAGTGAACGGGCTCACGTCGCTCGCCGTCACGAAACTGGACGTGCTCGACGGCTGCAAGGAACTCAACATCTGCACCGGTTACCGGTATCAGGGAAAGCTCTACCGGGACATGCCAGCCGACCTCCAGGCGCTGACCGATTGCGAGCCGGTGTACAAGAGGTTCAAAGGGTGGTCCGGCTCGACCACCGGCGCGACCACGTACAAACAGCTTCCCGTGGAAGCCAAGCGCTATCTCCAGTTCCTTGAGGAGATCTCCGAATGTCCGATCGATATGATCTCAACCGGCTCGAAGCGCAGTGAAACCATCATCCTCCGCAACCCCCTCAAGATTGCCCGCCCTCGCCGGCAGTAAGCCATTCATTGCTGAAGCAGGTTAAGGCTAAGGCTAAGGTTCGGAAAAGAGTCTATTACTGCCCTAGTGTTCCTCTTCCCTCAACCTTAACCTTCCCCCAAGCCCTGCGTCGGTGGTACAATCCGCGCTCTTCGCTCGGTGAGCCGGTAGCTCAGTAATAATATAATATTATACAATATTATCAACATTATATGAAGTATCACTCTAACTCTCACTCTAAATTAATAGCTTCTTATCATTCCTCACCTGATGCTCAGGACTCAATTTAGGCAGCTCTTTCATTAGCCACAATGCTATCTTGTACGCGCCACTGCGCCTGCGGTGTCTGCGAGGTCCTAAATTTGGACACAAGGCAACTCAAAATTAGGATCAGACAAGTATTTCACTTTCTGCAAGCACTTGTTCAGCAGAAGTACCCTGCAATTCGTCAGATTTCAGAACAGCCGTTTTCGATGCAGTTGTCCGCACTGCCAGACCATGAAACGGTGCGTTACACACCAGAGAGCGAATTCGGTGCGCCGCTGTTGGAAGTAAGAAGACCTCGCTTGATTCAGTGTCCAAAGCCCAAAGCTGAATTTGTTTCTTGGATGAATACCGGCTGGGATATCGCCTCACGAAACGTTTCACTTATCGAGAAGAGACCAACTGGATTCAAAGAAGAAAACGGTGACGAGATCTATGAGGAGTTCACAAAGGACGAAGAGCGAGTAAGGCTTTTTGAGGAGTGGAAGGCAAAGAGAGTCGTATGGGCTGAGGAGAGAGTTAGAGCCGAAGCTGCACAGCGTGTGTTCGAGCTTCTATATGAGCAGCTTGCCTATCTTGAAAAAGAAGGGGGGCAGGTTGAGTTGGCGGTTGGTGATGGATTCCTCAATTGGAGGGTACAGAGTGGAGGAATAGCTCATCCTTTGCTTAGTAAAAGGGTTGAGTTATTGTTCGACGATAAAATTCCTGCTTTTAGAGTTATCGATACCAATCAACCTACTGATCTATACAACGCTTTGCTGATGGCAGTCGAAGAAGTCGACATCCGCCGTACCCAAGGTAGAACAGCGGAGCTTAAAGAGTCTCAATACCATCCACTTGGAATAGCCGACACCGCTGGATTTCTAAAGGCAGTAGTGCAAAGTGTGTCCCCCACAGAAGGCGTATTTTTGGACGCCAACCCGCATGATGGTGAGAAAGATATTCCAAGAATGTGGCGAGAGCCACTTTTGTTCGCACGAAAACGAACGACATCTTTCTCGACCGCCATCGAACAAATTCTTCAGAATATTGAGACTAGGACAGAGTTTCCTCAATCGCTTGCGGCGATCACAGGTCTACATGAGCAAGGGACACGATCTAGACAGGCAGATGTAGTTATTCCCGATCTCGCCAATCAGGATCGCGAACTGGATGTTAGCCAAATCCTCTTAGCAAAGGAAGCAAACGCTGATCAGATTGGCATCATTAAACGACTTGCTCAAAGTGGAAGAGTGCATGTACAGGGTCCGCCAGGTACAGGGAAAACTCACACTATTGGGAACATTATTGGACACCTTCTCGCACAAGGGAAAAGAATTCTTGTCACAAGTCACACCGAGAAGGCGCTGCGTGTGCTTAAGGATCAAGTTCCGAAAGAGCTACAAAGCCTTTGCGTTCCAGTACTGTCAGGCGACTCGGAAACCCGCCGTCAGTTAGAAAACGCGATCAATTCCATCAACCAACGTCTTACGAGGGATGATCCAGACGAACTCCTCACAAGAGCGAAAGCAAGATTCACTGAGCGAGAAGCATTTCTAAGGGAAGAAAAAGAACTGAAAGCGCGTTTGAGGGAAATTCTTGATGCTGAGTATAACTCATTTGAAATAGATGGGAGGCAGATCGAGCCTTCAGCGGCTGCAAGGGAAGTCGCCACAACAAAATCTGGCAACGATTGGATTCCCGGTTTCTGTACCCTTTCTGATCCTGTCCCTCTCTCCATCGGGGAAATCGGAGACCTCTATTCGAGCAATCATCAAATCAGTAGGTTAGATGAAATTGATCTGGAAGATGGCATTCCTGATCAGGCGATAATTCCTACCCCTGAGCGGCTGGAGGTCTTCATCAAAGAGTATAGAGAGCTTCTAGGTAAGAACCTAGAGGAGCATAAAGAGTTTTGGCGAGCTGGAACACATGAATACGACGATTTGGAGGAAAGCGCCAATAAGCTGCTCGCGGAGTTTTCAGAAGAATTTCTCAGCCTGACTTGGAGACCAGCCGCTATTTTGGCAGGGAAACATGGAGGACAGCACAAAGATCTATGGGAGTTGTTGTGTGACCGTATTATGCGAGCGGTGGATTACAATCAAAAGCTCGCTGCACTTACTTATCTTGAACCCACTATCCAAGATGGTGTGAATATCGACACCGTGGTTGAGGTTCTCAAGCAAATACAAGTGCATGTCGGGGAAGGGAAAAGCCTAACCATTTTCACACTCCTCATGAATTCTCAGTGGAAAGAAATCCTGCAAGTAGTAAAGGTGACCGCCGGAAAGCCGCATCGACCGGAGCACTTTGAGGCGTTGCTATTAAAGGCAAAGCTTTGTCAATCCCGCTGGCAAGTCCAACATCTTTGGAACGACTTGGTTGCTTCTAACGGTGGGTCAAAGTTTGAAGATCTTGGCGAGAAACCAGAAACCAAATGTTGTGCCATCGTTTCAGAAGTAAGGCGGTCTTTAACGTGGTACGTGGATATCTGGCAGCCGATAATCAATGGACTCAAAAAGCACGGTCTCGATTGGGCAAAGGTGGAAGGACGAGTGCCCAAACAGCTTTCCCCTTTGGCAGACTACTTTCAAATGCAAACCATTGTTACAGAGCAGCATCATTTGCCACAGATATTGGTTGCCGAGCTTAATAGAAGACGAATGAAGTGGCTTGAGGCAGAACTCAACAATGTCACGAAAATGTTTGGTGCCGGCGGTCTTGGACAGAAATTTCTTAGCGCAATTCATGCTAGGGACATCAAGGGTTACAAAGATTGCTATACAAGATTAGTCGCATTAAGTGCGGCAAAGCCCGTCTATGAGAGGCGCAAGCATCTACTCACAAAGTTGGAAGCGAGAAATGCAGAATGGGCGAACATGATCCGTAATCGTCTTATGCCCCATGACGCCAACGTACTCCCAGGAGTTCTCGAAAAAGCATGGCGCTGGAAAAGACTCAATTGCGAACTAGACAAGAGAAACAGAGACTCTGTGCAAGAGATTCAAGAACGCCTTGAAAATGTTCAAATACGATTAAGAGGAGCGACCACTGAGTTAATTGAGAACCTAGCTTGGGGTAGACAGGTAAAGATCATCCGTGCCCGTCCTCAATTACAACAATCATTGACAGGATGGCTTGATCTGCAAAAGCGGCAAGTATCGGTAAGGAACAAGACGATTCAAGCTAAGATGGCGGCGGCGGCTCGACGAGCGCTTGCGGAATGCTCCGTAGCAGTACCAGTGTGGATTATGCCTTTACAAGCGGTGGCAGAGAGTTTTGACGCTAGTCAAACAAGATTTGACGTGGTCATAATCGATGAGGCTTCACAGGCTAATCTTATGGCGTTGATACCGCTGTATATGGCGGAGGAAGCCATCATCGTAGGTGATCACGAACAAACGAGCCCAGAAGCAATCGGAATTCAACAGCTTCCGATTCAAAACCTAATTGACGTGCATCTGCAAGGAATTCCAAACAGCGAACTCTTTGACTTACAGACTTCGATCTACGATCTTGCAAAAAGGAGCTTTGGTAATTCGCTCATGCTCACGGAGCATTTCGGGTTCTACCCCGTTTCCACGGACGGTTGAGTTAAGAGTTTCTCCCCCTGTTGTTGCCTCTCGCGTCGTCGCCGCTGTCGCGGATTGTGCCAGCGTTCGATGTAATCAACGATATCCGCTTT
>Ga0187892_10002483_pt1 | contig 36754 bp, 28 predicted proteins | sample MA1701073metaG_FD_139345 | JGI IMG/M metagenome (GOLD analysis project Ga0187892, IMG submission 139345) | Bio-ooze microbial communities from a basaltic lava cave in the Kipuka Kanohina Cave System on the Island of Hawaii, USA - MA170107-3 metaG ... | reverse complement strand
TGTGTTGGATGAGCGTAACCATAAAATCAACCCTCCCAGCCCATGGCACGGACAGGGAGAGAATTTGTAAACCATGTGCCCGGTTTAATTTGTAAACGATGATCGGCTTGCACAATGAGGGGAATCAAATCAAACACATGCGTCGATTATTCTGATCCCCTCACCCCAACCCTCTCCCTGTGGGAGAGGGAGACAAGACCGTGCCTCTCCCGGAGGGACAGGGAACTTGGAGAGGTGCCTCGAATTTCAAATATGTTTCGCTAGGTTTAGACATGAGCAAACCAAAAGTCATCGTGACGCGCCGCTGGCCGGCGGAGGTCGAGGCACGGCTCAAGGCACTTTACGACGTCCAATTGAATGCCGACGACAGACCCATGACGGTTGCCGAGCTTCAAGACGCGCTGCGCGGCGCGGACGCGCTCCTGCCCACGGTGTCGGACAAGATCACGGCCGAGGTGCTAAGCGCCGAGCCGCTCAAAACCAAGATCCTCGGCAACTTCGGTGTGGGTTTTAACAATATCGATATCGCGGCCGCCAAGAACCGGGGTCTTGTAGTCACGAACACGCCCGAAGTCCTGACCGATTGCACCGCCGATCTCGCGATGACCTTGCTACTCATGGTCGCGCGCCGTGCCGGAGAGGGCGAGCGCCACGTGCGGACGAAAGCCTGGACCGGCTGGCGGCCGACGCACATGATCGCCAGCAAGATCACCGGGAAGACACTCGGATTAATCGGTTTCGGTCGCATCGCCCGGGCGGTCGCCGCGCGCGCGCATCACGGTTTCGGGATGAAGATCCTTTTCCATGATCCCTACCCGCCGCCCAAGGAGGCTTCGGATGCGGTAAAGGCGACTCAATGCGATACGGTCGAGGAGGTCCTCGCACAGGCGGATTTCGTCTCGCTTCATTGTCCGGGTGGACAGGAGACACGTCACCTCATCAATGCCGAGCGCTTGAAACGGATGAAACCCACGGCGTTCTTGATCAACACCGCACGCGGTGATGTGGTCGACGAACAGGCGTTGGCCGCGGGACTCAAGAGCGAGACCATCGCCGGGGCCGGTCTCGACGTCTACGAAAGCGAACCGCGCGTCACCGAAGAATTGCTCACCATGGAAAACGTCGTCCTGGTCCCGCACCTCGGGAGCGCGACCCGTGAGACCCGGGTCGCCATGGGGATGCGGGTGCTGGAAAACGTCGAGGCCTTCTTTGCCGGGGAACCACCGCGTGACCGCGTGGTGTGAGCGAGAAACGGCGCCCGGCCCGTAAGGCCACCGGCGAGGGGACAGGGGCCGCCTACGCTCAAGAGCTCCTCGATCTTCTTTTCGATCTCATGTGCGAGGTCGTGCGCACGCACCACCCGGAGGTGGAAGCCGTGTTGCGAGGGCGCGCGACGCTACTGCATAGCGCGCCCGAGCTCCTGCTGCGAACGCTACAGGCCTGGGGGATCTGGTTCCAACTCGTCACGCTTGTGGAACAGAACGCCACGATGCGCCGCTTGCGTCAGACCGAGATCGAGCGCGGGGCAGAGCATGTTCCGGGTACCTTCTCGTTTGTCCTCGCCGAAGCACAACGCGCCGGGATCGCGCCGGCTGTCATTCAGAGGGTCTTGGAGCGAGCGCGTATTCAGCCCGTGCTCACCGCCCATCCCACGGAGGCGAAAAGGGTCACCGTGCTCGAGATCCATCGGCGGATTTATCTCTTGCTGGTGGAGTTGGAAACGCCGCGCTGGACCCCTCGGGAGCGCGAGAATCGAATTGAAAAACTGCGCAACGAAATCGAGCTTCTTTGGTTGACCGGCGAGCTGCGGCTCGAAAAGCCGACGGTGGATCAGGAAGTCGCGTGGGGCTTGCACTTTTTCGATGAGGTATTGTTCGAGCGCGTGCCGGAGCTGATGGAGAAACTAGAACGGGCGCTCGATCAACACTACCGAGGCGCGGGCTTGACGCTCCCGGCGTTTCTTAAATTCGGATCGTGGATCGGGGGTGACCGCGACGGCAATCCCTTCGTCACCAACGAAGTGACGCGCGATGCCTTGCTCAACAACCGCCGGGCGAGTCTCCAGCGTTACCGGAACCGGCTGAGTCAATTGGTGCGGATGCTGAGCATCGCCGCTCATGCGGTCCCGGTTCCGCCCTATTTCGAAGCCGCCTTGAAGATGATGTTGGCGCAGTTTGAAGACCAAGCCGTCATCACGCGTCGTAATCCGGGCGAGGTGTTCCGACAATTTGCCGCCTGCATGCTGCGTAAGCTAGAAGGCACGCATGCGGCGCCCAGCGCTGGAAACGGCTATCCTCGTTACGGCAGCGCGGACGAGCTCATCGACGATCTCAACACAGTGGAACGCGCGCTCGTGGATGCTCATTGCGAGAGCTTGGCGAGGAGCCTCGTGCGTCCGCTCAGGCGGGAGGTCGAGGTGTTTCGGTTCCGGACGGTCCGCTTGGATCTGCGCGAGAACTCGACGGTGACCACAAAGACCCTGTCAGCGCTGTGGCAAGCTCGGCACGGCGGCGCCGAGTCGCCCGAGATCGGGTCGGCGCCCTGGAATCAGTGGCTTCACGATGAGTTGGCCCGGCCGCTCGACCATCCGGTCCAGTTCCAAGGGCTCGATGAACAAGCCGTGGCGACGCTGGGTATGCTGCGGATGGTGCCGTTGATGCGGCGGCAAGTGGATCGCGATGCTTTCGGTCATATGATCTTAAGCATGACGCGCTCGGTGGCGGATATCCTGGGCGTGTATCTGCTTGCGAAACACGCAGGATTGTTTGCCGATCCCGAGGGCGTGGAGCACTGCACGCTGCCCATCGTGCCCTTGTTCGAGACCGTCGAGGATCTCAAGCGCGCGCCAGGGATCATGAAAGAGCTGCTGGCGGCGCCGGTGGTGCGGCGCTCGGTCCGGACACAAGGGGGCGCGCAAGAGGTGATGATCGGGTATTCCGATTCCAATAAGGACGGCGGGTTTTTCACCTCCAACTGGGAGTTGAGCCGGGCCCAATCGCGGCTGACCCGGATCGGCGCCGAGGCGGGGATCGCGATCTCGTTTTTTCATGGCCGCGGGGGTTCGGTGAGCCGGGGGGGTGTCCCGACCGGGCATGCCATCGCGGCGCAACCCCCCGGCTCCATCGACGGACGTATGCGGATGACCGAACAGGGTGAGGTGGTTTCCTTCAAGTACGCGAACCGCGGCACGGCCTTGTATCAAATGGAGCTGCTCGCATCGAGCGTGCTGGAACATACGCTGAAATCCGAGCACGAGCGGGAGCTGCAACCCGATGCCGAGGCCGATGAAGCCATGGAGGCGCTGTCCGGGGCCGCCTACGCCGCCTACCGGCGCCTGGCCGAGCATCCGGGTCTCGTGGACTACTACCAGGCCGCGAGCCCGGTCGATGAGTTGGTGCTCTTGAACATCGGCTCACGTCCCGCGCGGCGCTTCGGCGCCGAGACCTTGAATGATCTGCGCGCCATTCCGTGGGTATTCGCGTGGACGCAGAATCGCCATATGATCCCCGGATGGTACGGGGTCGGAAGCGGCATCAAGAATTTTCTCGAGGTGCGAGGTGCCGAAGGCCAAGCGCTTCTCAAACGCATGTTCCATCACTCACGTTTGTTCCGGCTCATCATCGACGAGGTTGAAAAGACCCTCCCGCAAGTGAGCTTGACCATCGCCCGTGAATACGCCGAGCTGGTCCCGAGCGCGGAGGTGCGCGAGGAGATCTATGCCATGGTCAAGGAGGAATACGAGCGCACTGTCGCGGTGGTACATCGCGTGAGCGGCGCGCGGGATCTCTGCGTCCGCTTTCCCCGCTTTCGCCGGCGGCTCGCACGAAGGCTCGCGATCATCGACCAGGTCGGCCACGAACAAGTGCGGTTGATTCAGCGGTTCCGCGGCGCCAAGAAATCCGAGAGAGAGCGCCGCCGGGAGCTTGTGCCCTTGTTGCTTTCGATCAACTGCATCGCCTCGGGCCTCGGCTGGACGGGTTAGCTGAATGTGAAAACGCATGGTACGCATGCGGCCCGGTGTAAGATATTGGCTACTAACGACCGCGTGGTGGCCGCGGTGAAATCTCCGTCAACAGAGTGCTTGGAAGGGGGCGTGGCAGTGTGGAAACGGATCAAGCGGATCGAGTGAAGCAGACGGCCCTCGAGTGGCTACCCGTTTTGGCGGGTACGGATCTATTTTCTGATTTATCGCCATCGGACCTGGAGCTCGTCGCCGGGGAGATGGAGCTTATCTCCTTGTCCCAGGGTCAGTTTCTCATTCGCCAGGATGATCCCGGCGATAGCCTTTACGTGATTCTCGAAGGTCAATTCCTGGTCACCCGGAGAAACGATCGGGGCGAGGAGGTTCCTCTCAATCGTGTCGACCCGGGCGCCTGTGTCGGCGAGATCGCGCTGGTGACCGGCGAGCGGCGGAGCGCATCGGTTCGTGCCGACCGCGACTCGATCGTTGCTAGACTCGGCAAGGACGCGCTCGAGCACGCATGCCGGAGGGCTCCGAAAGTAGCGGCCAGGCTGGCGCGGATCATCGTCGAGCGCTTGCAAAGGGCGGAGCTGCGAAGCTTGCTTTTCTTCGGCGATCAGTTCAAGGGCATGAGTCAAGCCGTGCTCAAGGATCTGGAAGCGGAGATGGAATTGATGCTTTGTCCGAGCGGCGCCTGCCTCATGCGCGAGGGAGACGATTGCGATGGCAGCTACATCGTCGTGAGCGGCCGCTTGCGTGTCACTCACCAACATGCGGGCGGCGAGCCGCGCGTCGCCACCGAGCTCGGGCGTGGCCAGACGGTCGGCGAGATAGGGATCCTGACGGGAGGCAAGCGCACGGCGACCGTATGCGCTATTCGTGACACCCTGATGGCCAAGCTATCGGTCGAAGCCTTCGAGGGTCTGCTACGGAAACATCCTCACGAATTGGTCAAACACTTCGCCGGCGCCGTGATCAACCGGCTTTGGACGCAAACCTTAGGGAAAGCGCGGGATACCAACAGCGTGCTCACTATCGCGCTCATCCCGTGCGGCAAGAATGTTCCACTCACGGATTTCAGTCGCCGGTTGGCCGAAGCTCTGTCGGGGCATGGGCCCACTTTGCTCTTGAACAGCGGCTTGCTCGGTGAGTATCTAAGCTCGAAGGACATTGCCCATACGCCGCTCGATGATCCGGACAATCTTAGCATCGCACGCTGGCTAAACCATCAGGAGTCCGCGTACGGTTATATTCTCTATCAGACCGATAGCGCACCCTCTGAATGGACCAAGCGCTGCTTGCGTCAAGCCGATCGCGTGCTGCTCGTGGCCGATGCCGTCTCCTCAGCGCGCAAGGCGGAGATCGAAGAGACTCTCTTGAGCGATCCCCGCTACCGGCCATTACCCAAGAGCCTCGTGATCTTGCACCAGGGAAACGTTGCCTGTGAGCGGACCGAGGCCTGGCTGCGCGAAAGAGAGGTGCGTTACCACTACCATGTCTGCCCGTCCGACGCGCACGATATGGCGCGCTTGGGGCGGCTTGCGAGCGGCAATGGCGTGGGCCTGGTATTGAGCGGCGGCGGCGCGCGTGGGTTCGCTCACATCGGTGCTATCCGCGCGCTTAGGGAAGCAGGGATCCCCGTCGACAAGGTGGGCGGCAGCAGCATCGGTTCCATCGTGGCCGGCATGACGGCATTGCGCTGGGACCACCGGACGATGATCGATCAGGCGTGCGCGTTCAATTACCGCATGGACTACACCTATCCCGCGGTGGCCTTGACCACCGGAAACAACATCACCCGCCAGCTAAAGAAGGCGTTCGGCGAGCAGAAGATCGAGGATCTTTGGATCAGTTTCTTTTGCGTGAGCACCGATTTGAACGCCTCCCGGCAAGCGGTCCACGATCGAGGCCTGCTGTGGAAATACGTGCGCGCAAGCATGTCGGTCCCCGGCCTGTTCCCGCCGGTCATCGAAGGGAACCGTTTTCTCGTCGACGGGGCGGTTTTCAACAACATGCCTGTGGATGTGATGCGCAGCCAGGACGATATCGGCCCCCTGATCGCTTTCGATGTCGGCGCTCCGGTGCGGCTCGAAACGGAAACCCGAATCGAGGGAAGCTTTTCGGGTTGGCAGGCGTTGACGCGCATGCTCAACCCGGCCGCGCGATCCCTCGGCCTGCCGAGCCTGACCAAAACGCTGATGGCGTCGTGGTTGATCAAGAGCGATGAAGCGAAGGAGACCATGCAGAACCTGGCCGACTTCTACCTGCGGTTTCCCGTGCAAGAGTTCGGGTTGCTCGATTTTAATCGAGTCAAAGAGATCGCGGAACGGGGATATGCTTACACGTCCGAGAAACTGGCCGAATGGGACAGGGACTCGGCGGGTCTTCCAAGACTGCATAGCAAAGATGAATGACGGGCGATTCGCACCGCCACCTAAGTGGGTATGCATATAGTTCCGTCTTCAGTCCCGCACCTACCTCGAACCGAGCGTCGTGTCATTCCGGATCTTCGTGGTCAGGACGATCAACAGATTCGCAAGCAGATTGGGCGACTTCCCGAGAAGGTCCAGGAACGCGCGGCGTTCGATCACGAACAATCGGCACGCTTCGGTGGTCGTGGCGGTGGCTAATCGTGGCCCGCCATCGATAAGCGCAAGCTCGCCCACAGCGTCGCCCGCCTGCCGGACGCCGATCTCGGCGGCATGGCCGGTCCCGTCTTTAACGCGCAAAGAAACCTTGCCTTCCAAGATGCAGTAGAGCGCGTCCCCCGGATCGCCCTCGCGGAATAGCTCGGCCCCGGCGGGCACCGGGCGCTCCTCCCCGATCTCGGCGAGCCTCTCAAACGCTTGTTCGTTGAGGTCGCGGAACAGCGGAACGCTGTGATGCAGCTTGGCGGTTAACCGGGGGTGGTAGCTTCGATGCTGGCCGGCGGGCGCCAGGCCCCCCAGCAGAGGCCTGCGTTCGAGCAGCGTCAGGAGATCAGGTGCTTCGGCGCGCATGGCTCGGCGAAAGATCCCATGCATCCAGATCAAGCAGATGGCCGAAATCACAGTGAGCACTAACCAACAGCTCGCCCAGACACCCGTCCAATCGAGCAGATAGGCAAACGCCATGGGTAGGACGAAGCCACCCAGGGCGCCGATCAGCCCCACCATGCCGCCGACCGTACCGACGGCGCCGGGAAAGTGCGCCGGAATCATTCGGTAGTCACTGCCCTCGCCGACGCCCGTCGCGAGACCGAAAATGCATACCAGCAGGGTGAAGATCCAGAGGTTCGCCGGGTAGTAGATATTCGTCACGCCGCGCGCCAAGAGTGAATTTTTCTGCACCGATTCGCCGATCTGGACGACCGACTCCTGCCAGATCCTCTTTTGCACCCATAACATGCTACCGTCGTCGCTGTCGGCGAGACTCCGCGCGGGCGGGGGGAGTAGCGCGTAGGTTGTCTCGTCCACCACGATGTGGTCCTTGGCGACCGAGGTAATCGTTCCGGCTTCGTCAGCGGTGACCCCCGGGCCGGGCAGGCGGCTATCCATTTTGGGGATAGCGAGGAACAGGCAGACAATGGCACAGGTCCAAAACACCCAATTCATGACCGTCCGGGCTCCGCAACGGTCCGACAGCCAGCCGCCCGCAACGGAAATGATCCCCGAGGGCAGGCTGAATGCGGCCGCGGGCAGGCCGGCTTGGGCGAGGGATAGCTCGTAGACATTGACGGCGTAGGGAACGAGCCATTGCGCGAGCGCGACGAAGGACCCGGCAACCAAAAAGAAATAGAATCCAAGCCGCCAGACCACGATGTCCCGAAGAGGCGCGAATAGCTCCGGTAACGAGCGCGCGCTAACGTTCGGGGAAACACGGGGCGGAGCGGCGAGATAAAAGAACGCCGCTGACAAGAGCAATAAGCCCGCGTAGATGCGAGGGAGTAAACGCCAACCATCGAGATCCGATCCGTGGCCGGTGACCCACTGCAGGAGTTGCGGGGCGAGGACCGTTGTCGCGGCGGCGCCAGCGCTTCCGATGCCGAAGATCCCGAGCGCGGTTCCCTGCGAGCCCTTTGGAAACCACGCCGATACATAAGCGAAACCGGCCGCGAAGCTGCCGCCCGCGAAACCGAATGCGAGGCTCAGCAGAAAAAACTCGGCGAACGAGTCCGCGAGCGACAGGAAGTACAAGGGCACGGAAGCGCCAGCCATGAGGAGCGCGAAAACGCCGCGGCCGCCGTAACGATCCGCCAGCATACCGAGGGGCACGCGGCTCAAGGCGCCCGTGAGGATAGGCGCGGCAAACAGCCACCCGATCTCGGTCTTACTGAAGCGAAAAATCCCCGCGCTCACGAGATGGGTCACGAGCACCGAGTTGATTACCCAGGCCGCGAAACAAACCCCAAACGCGATCGTGCTGGCGCTCAGCGCGGTCAGGGCGGCGCGGCGATCAGTCATTACCGCGCCGGTGAATGTCCTCTGCCCATGAGTGCATCGTAAGCAATGATTCTTCAGCGCTCAACCCCAGACGTGTCCGCGCCGGGGAGTAGCGCATGCGGCATTGATCTCAGCGGGTTGTTCTAGCAGGGCGCTCCGCCGCATGGGTGGATTCGGCCGGCAGTCATGCAGCGGCTCGCCCACAAGGGGCCTCCGCCCGAGCTGACACTTTCGTCGTGCCTGCGTGGCCTCTTTTCTGGTATAGTGGAACGCTGCCTTTGAACCAACCACAATGGGGGATGATGATGGCCACAAGTCAAAAATCAGGACCGACCCCGGATCTTCAGGGGACTAAAGTAGCAGCCGCAGCCCTCGCAGGCGGAGCCCTGCCCGGCGTCGATGCCGTTGGCGTCGATAAGATCCGGGACCTCTTGTTTGGCAACCAGATGCAGGATTACGACCGCCGTTTCGTCACCTTGGAAGAACGGTTTCTGCAGAAGTTCAGGGAGATTGAGTCGGAGATCACCCGCGGCTTGAGCACCCTGGAGACTTCGATGAAGAAGCAACTCGAATCCATAGCGACGCAACTGCGCGAAGAAAAGGACCTGCGAACGGATGCCGATAGGGACCTTGAGCGGAGTCTCAGAGACCATAACCAAGCATTGGACAAGCGCCTTGGACAGCTTTCCGATCACCTGGCGCGCGTCGAACGCGAGTTCACGGAAAGGCTGAGTAAGGAATCGCAAGATCTCCGGGACGAGCTAAAGACCAAGAACGAGGAGTTGCGCCTGACGGCCGCCAAGATGTTTGCCGAGCTCGGCAACGTTAAGACCGATCGCAACCTACTCGCCGGCCTATTCATCGAAGTGGCGAAATGTCTGAATCAGGATTTTGGTCCCAAGCTCCTTGCCAAGGGCGGGGACGGTGAGCATTCCTGAGCCTCTATCCGCGTGGCTTGGTCCAGAGTCCGAGAAGCTAAAGGCCCAACGCGAGTTACTTGCCGGCCTTTGCCTCGAGGCGGCGAAATGCCTCAATCAGGATCTTGCCACGCACCTGCCCGGCGAAGGCGCGCTGGATCCGCGCCTTAACGAGCTGCGCCGGATCCTCCTGGGGCGCGAACAAGCTACCCTCGCGCGGCTCGAACAACGTTTGGAGGACCCCGAAGAGCTCGCCGCTGCAATAAGTCACATCCTTCCTTCGGCGATCCTTAAAGCCGCTGCCCGCGACGGACGACTGAGTCAGGTGCTCGCGCCGACCTTCGAGGGCGCTGCCCAGTCATCCATTAGAAAGGACCCGCGCACGTTGGTAAGTATCCTCCATCCTCTGATGGGGCCAGCCATCCGCAAATCCATCGCCGAAGCCATCGGGAGCACTGTGCAGTCGCTGAACGAGATGTTGAAGCACAGCCTTTCCTGGAAAGGCATGAAATGGCGTCTGGAGGCGTATCGGTCAGGGACCTCCTTTGCCGAGATCGTGCTGAAGCATACCTTGATTTATCGGGTCGAGCACATCTTTCTGATCCATAAGCACACAGGACTGCTCTTGCAACATGTGGCCGCCGACAGTGCGGTGGCCCAGGATCCCGAGATCGTCTCCTCGATGTTGACGGCGATCCAGGATTTCGTGCGCGACTCGTTCTCGGGGACCGCGAACGCCGAGCTCGATGCGTTACGGCTCGGGGAGCTCGTAGTCTGGTGCGAGCAAGGCCCTTACGCGTTTCTGGTCGCGGTCATCCGCGGCAATCCCCCGGAGGCGCTCCATGATGTCCTGGGCAATGCCTTGAGCACTGTCCATGCGGAGCAGGGGCAGGCGCTGGCAGGCTTCGATGGAGATACCGCCGTGTTCCGGGCGCTGCAAGAGCAGCTCGCCGACTGCCTTAAGGTCCAGGCCAAACCCCCCGCCCAGGGGACGTCCCCCGCTCTTTGGGTCCTGTTCCTCCTTCCCGTTGCGTTGGTCTTGTTCGGTGGTTACTGGCTCTACCAGCGTTACCAGGACGACCGCCAGTGGGCCGCTTACAGCGAGCGGTTACAGGCCGAGCCCGGCATCATCGTCACCGGTTTCGAGCGGCGCAACGGCACCTGGCACCTGACCGGGCTTCGCGATCCCCTGGCCGCGGACCCGGAGGCACTGATGGTCGAAGCGAAGCTGATCCCAGCGAGAGTCTCGGCGCGCTGGGAGCCCTACCAGGCGCTGCATCCAGCGTTCGTCTTGAAGCGAATAGCGGCTATCCTAGGGCCCCCGTCCAGCGTGGCGCTGGCGCTCGAAGGCGATACCATACGCGCTCATGGCTCCGCGCCCCACGCGTGGATCGAGCAGGCGCGCCGCCTGGGACGGACACTGCCTCCCGGCTCGCCCGCGCTCGATCTGGGTTCAGTGAAAGACATCAACCACTTGGAGCAACGGGAGTTCGACAGACTGCGTAAGGCCATCGCATCGACGCTGATTCACTTCGCCCGAGATGATCCTCTTCCTGCTCCGGATCAAGAAGCCGCGATCGATGCTGTGGCTTCGGAGCTCCGCGAGTTAAGGGTACTTGCACAGCTCTTGGGGCTCACGGCGCGCGTCACGATCGTCGGCCATGCAGACTCCACCGGCAAGAGCCGGGCGAACCTCGCGCTGAGCATGGGACGCGCCGAGGCCGTGCGCTCGCTGCTAGGCGCCAAGGGTGTCGACACCGATTTCGTATTCATACGCGCCGCGGGTCCTCTAGAACCCTTACAGGCGGAGGCCTCGGATACCGATCGCGCTCGCAACCGACGCGTGTCCTTCACCGTGGGCCTCGTAGAATAAGCAGCGGGCGCGATGCTGCAAAAGAAGATCTGCATGCTGGGTTTTTTCGGCGTCGGTAAGACCAGCCTGGTGCAGCGTTATGTCTGCAGCGTATTCTCGGATACGTATCTTACAACGGTGGGGGTTAAGATCGACAAAAAGACCGTGACCGTGAGGGACCAAACCCTCAATCTGTTGTTGTGGGACATCGCCGGGGCCGATGACGTTTCCGCGCTGCGTACCATCTATCTACGCGGCGCGGCCGGCTATCTGCTGGTGGCCGATGGCACGCGTCCCGAGACACTGGAAGCCGCGCAGTCGCTGCAAGGACAGGTGGTGTCGGAGCTAGGCCCGGTGCCGTTCGTGGTGCTGCTGAATAAGCACGATCTTGCCGGAGAGTGGCGGATCTCCGAGCACGATATCGTTGAGCTGACCGGCACCGGTTGGACGGTCTATACCACGAGTGCTCGGACCGGAGAAGGTGTAGAGGCTGCCTTTCAAACACTCGCCGAGTGTATCCTTGGGTAATGCGACATTCGATCTGCCGGCCAGCGTCGCAAGCTCCTTGTGCTCGCTGGTCACGACGGAACGCGCCCCGGCCTATCTGATCGTCGATGGGTCTCTGACCTTGAGAGGAGCCGGTGGCAGTCTCCAGACCTATGGGCTGGAGGCGCTAGCGCTTGGCTGCCCGGCCACCGAACAAGCGGTGTTTCTCGAAGGACTTCTGCCGTTTGGCGAGACGCCGCTCGTCATGAAGGCCGTGGAGATGCCTTCTGGACGGGCCGCCGACCTTCATCTCCATCCTGCTGAGGAGGGTGGGTGGATCCTGCTCCTAGATTGCACTTCGGAGCGCGCGGAAACACAGCGCTTGCAGCAGAGGGCTTACGATATGACGCTATTGCGCCAGCGAGAAGCCCGGCTCAAAGAGGAGCTTGCGGCGGCCTTCGCAGCGCTCGAACGCAGCAATGAGGAACTCAAGCGACTGAGGGTAAAGCTCGAAGAGGAAAACTTGCGCTTAAGCGCCGAGCTTGAAGTGGCGCGCCGCCTCCAGGCAATGTTACTCCCTACCCCGGAGGAGCTCCGCCACGTCCAATATGTAGACGTCGCTTGCTTCATGCAGTCTGCAGCCGAGGTCGGGGGCGATTACTACGATGTGCTGCAGTATGGCGGGCACACGTTCATCGCTATTGGAGACGTCACCGGCCACGGGTTGCATAGCGGGGTGGTGATGTTAATGGCGCAGGTCGGAGTGCGCGCGCTCATCGCCAGTAAAGACAGCGATCCGGTCCGATTCTTTCAGGTATTGAATCGAACGCTTCATGATAACATCGCCCGCATGCGGGGGGAGAAGAGCCTGAGCCTTGCAGTCCTCGATTTCAAAGACGGAGAGGTTCGTGTTAGCGGCCAACACGAGCAAATCATCGTCGCCAGGCGGGGAGGCCAGGTCGAGCTCGTGGACACGCTCGATCTCGGTTTCCCGATCGGCTTGTGTGACGACATCGCTTCCTTTGTTCACGAGAAGAAGGTGCGGCTCGGTGCCGGTGACGGCGTGGTGCTGTACACCGACGGTTTCACCGAGGCAGAGAACCCCGCCGGAGAGCAATATAGCTTAGAAAGGTTGTGCGAGGCCGTGAGGCTAAATTGGGCGAAGCCGGTTAAAGCCGTCAAGGACGCTATAGTCGCCGACGTGCGAGCGTTTATCGACGTGCAAACTGTCTACGACGACTTGACGTTGGTAGTGGCCAAACAGAAGCGGTAGGTGTCTGTTCGGCGTACAATGGCAGAGTTTTTTGGCAACTTTACGGAAAGGGACGTGCGCGATGCGGAATGTCTCGAGCTCCGTTTTTCCGCTACCTCGATTCCTTTGCGGCAGCGGTGGCGAAACAATCGCCTATCTGCGGATTTTCTTAGTGATTGCTTGATATCCTTTTTTCCTGGTGAAGATACTGGGAGCGCAGGGAGGCGCGAAGCAGCGAAGAGCGCCGTGAGTTACATCGCCAACGAATTATTGGAGAACGCGATGAAATTCACGCATGCACCGTCGGAGTACCCGGTTACCATCGGTATGCATCTCGATCGGAACCAGCTGCGATTCTATGTCACGAACAGTGTAGATGCCGAAGCGGAGCAAGGCTTGAGAGCGATGATTCGAAAGCTGCTGACAGAAGAGACCAAGGAGTTGTTTATCAAACAACTGGAGAGCAGCGGGGAAGGACGAGGCTCGGGGTCCGGTTTGGGTTATCTGACGATGATCAATGATTATGGCGCCGAGCTCGCATGGAAGCTCGAACCCCATGAAGGTGACTCGCGGGTAACAAAGGTCACGACCCTCGTGAAGCTACCCATATGAAGCGCGTGTAGCGTTGCTATGGAAATAATTCAACAAGACTACCAGATCAGATATGACCCGCGGGCGAGCACGGTCATATGCTCGGGATCGTTTCGCTTAACCGGCGACGAATACGCCTCCATTATCGAGATCCTGAATGCAGCGGCGGATGCAAAGCCCTGCGAGCTCACGCTAGACGTGACTGGACTTGAGTTCCTCAACAGCTCAGGGATACATACCCTGTCTAAGTTCGTACTGCGTGTGCGCGGGCACAATACGACTCGGGTCACGGTGAGAGGCAGTAGCAAATGTCCCTGGCAGCAAAAATCATTGGCCAACCTGGAGCGGCTTCTACCCGGCCTACGACTGGAGCTGGAATGATTCCGGAACCTCAAAGAGATCCCGCATTGTCGGGTGACGATCAAGTGGCGGAGGTGCAGAGTCTTCGGCGGCGAATTGAAGAGCTTGAGCAGGACAAGCGGGATCTGGAAATGGTCCTGGAGATGACTACAGAGCATTCGGATAACGTTGAGGAAGAGCTGCATACCAAGGCCGAGGAGGCGCTGCGGGAAAGCGAAAGAAGGTTACGGGTCATCGTGGAAGCGACTCCGATCCCCGTCGTGATCAGCCGGGAAGCGGATGACCAAATCGTATACGCAAACGCTATGGCGGGCCCTCTGCTTGGCCTGCCGACCCGAACCCTGGTGGGCCGGACTATAACGGAGTTTTACCATGATCCCAGCGCTCAACAGGAGTTGTTGGAGGTGTTGGCGGGTGAGGGACACGTCGATCATCGGGAGGTCCGATTCCAAGGTGCGGATGGCAGGGTGTTCTGGGTGGACGTCTCGATGCGCCTATTGGATTTTAACGGTGAAGCAAGCCTGCTGAGTGCTTGGCACGACATTACCCATCTCAAGGAGCTCAATTTGGCCGCTAGCTGTTTCGTGCCGAGCGAATACCTAGCATTTCTCGAGAAGGATAGTCTAGTCGATGTTCACTTGGGTGATCACGTCAGCGGGGAGATGACAGTGATGTTTTCGGATCTACGCTCTTTCACCTCGCTCTCGGAGGATATGACGTCGCAAGAAAACTTCGACTTCGTCAATGCCTATCTCGGGCGCGTGAGCCCTGTCATTCGGCAACACCGCGGGTTTATCGTTAAATATCTTGGCGACGGCATCATGGCCATTTTCCCGAGAAGCGCCGATGATGGCGTTCAGGCCGGGATCGAGAAACTGAATCAGGTCAACGAATACAATGCCTATCGAAAAACCAAACGCCGCTTCCCCATACAGATCGGCATAGGGGTCAACACAGGACATATGATGGTCGGCATGGTGGGAGAGCGGCATCGCATGCAAGGCGATGCGTTTTCCGACCATGTAAATCTGACCTCCCGACTGGAAGGCCTGACCAGACACTACAGCATCTCGTACATCATCAGTGCGGCTACCAAGGAACGATTGGCAGACCCCGGGCGTTACGATATCCGCTTTCTGGACAAGGTTCAGCTCAAAGGCAAATGCAAGCCCTTGGATCTGTACGAAGTGTACAGCGCGGATCTGCCCGAGTTCCGATCACTGAAGCAAGAGACCCAGGAGGAATACGAACAGGCCTTAGCACATTTCTATGCACGGAAGTTCGCCGAAGCGCAATCCATGCTGTTTCGGGTGTTGCAGAAAAACCCAAGGGATAAAGTTGCCTGGCACCATCTGATAAAGACCACCGAGTGTCTTGATAACGGATTTCCTGAGAAATGGACCGGGGTCACAGTGATGGCGAGCAAATAGGCTGGCGTCGTTTCTTAACGATTATTTCGATACGCTCGCGCAACCACCTCTACCGAGCTATCCCGGCGACGGTCCGGCGCGTTTCTATCTTTCCCTCTGCGAGCGCTATCAAAGCGGAGCAGCCGAACGCGAGGATCCGCGCATCATCCACATGGACGCCAAGTAAGGAAGCGGATTTTCAACACCGTCGCGGCTCTTCCTACGGGACCGCCGGGGCACAACGCTAGTATGCGCCACACACATCGCGTCGTAGGATCCCCGAATGCTCAATGGTAACGGAAAATCCCTCGAATCCTGGATCTGGGACGCCGCTTGTTCTATCCGCGGCGCGAAGGACGCGCCGAAATATAAGGAGTTCATCCTACCGCTCATCTTTGCCAAGCGCCTGTGTGACGTGTTCGATAACGAGCTGAACCGCATCGCCCAGGGGGTAGGGGCGGGGCTAGTACCCGCCCAAGCGCGCGCTAAGGCCTTCAAGCTAGTCAAGCACGACAAGAAGCTCGTGCGCTTCTACCTGCCGCTGGAGCCAAAGACTCCGGATGACGCGGTCTGGTCGGTTATCCGCACGCTCTCGGACAAGATCGGCGAGCAGCTCACCACCCACCTGCGCGCCATCGCCGACGCCAACCCGTTGCTCAAGGGCATCATCGACCGCGTGGACTTCAACGCCACCACCCACGGCCAGCGCGACCTCGACGACGACCGCCTCTCGAACCTGATCGAGGCCATCAGCGCCAAACGGCTCGGCCTCAATGACGTAGAGTCCGACATCATCGGCCGCAGCTACGAATACCTCATCCGCAAGTTCGCGGAAGGCTCAGGCCAGAGCGCGGGCGAGTTCTATACCCCCGCCGAGGTAGCCCTCGTTATGGCCCGCATCACGGATCCCGAGTCGGGCATGGATGTGTACGACCCCTGCTGCGGCTCCGCCGGCCTGCTCATCAAGTGCCGCCTCGTATTCGACGAGAAGATGGCCCGCTCACCCCAACCCCTAACCCGCGAGGGGAAAGGGACTCCTTTTTTGCTCTCTCCCTTGATGGGTGCGGGCGGGGGTGAGAGCGGATTTACTCCCTCTCCCTTGATGGGAGAGGGCGGGGGTGAGGGTGAAACTCGCCACGCCCCCGTCCGCCTCTACGGCCAGGAAAACGAGCCCGGCACCTGGGCCATGGCCAACATGAACATGATCATTCATGACATGGAAGGCGAGATTCAGATCGGCGACACCTTCCGCAAGCCCAAATTCCGGCAACGCAACCGCCTCCAGACCTTCGACCGCGTGGTAGCCAATCCCATGTGGAACCAGACCGAGTTCAAGGAGAAGGATTACGACGCCGATGAGCTCGATCGCTTCCCCAAGGGCGCGGGCTACCCCGGAAGCAAGGCCGACTGGGGTTGGATACAGCACATCCTCGCGAGCCTGAAGCCCAACGGCCGCGCCGCCGTGGTCCTCGACACCGGCGCCGCCTCCCGTGGGAGCGGCAACGCCAACACCAACAAGGAAAAAGGCGTGCGCCGCTGGTGCGTGGAGCAGGACTTCCTCGAAGGCGTGCTCTACCTGCCGGAAAACCTCTTCTACAACACCACCGCGCCGGGCATCGTCATCGTGCTCAACAAGGCCAAGCCGAAGGAGCGCCAGGGTAAGCTGTTCCTGCTCAACGCCAGCGGCGAGTTCGTAAAAGGCGATCCCAAGAACTACATCCCCGAGGACGCGATTGCCCGCGTTGCCGACACCTTCAACGGGTGGAAGGAAGTGGAGAAGTATTCACGAATCGTCACCCGCGAGGAGATCGCCAAGAACGACTACAACATCTCCCCTGGCCGCTACATCCACACAGGCGAGGGCGAGGAATACCGGCCGATTCGGGAGATTGTGGAGGAGTTGGAGGCGCTGGAAGAGGAGGCGAAGGAAAGCGACGCGGCGCTAAAACGGATTCTGGCGGTTATCGGGGGCTGTAGCCAGTGAACTGCACGGCTTATTTTCTCTATACTCGAATGCGCCCTGATCGGAGCGTTATTCGGGACGAATGGATCGAACGCGCCATCCGCCAACCCCTACGCGAGGTAATCCAGACCGATGGCCGCATACGGCGCTGGGTTCGTATCCCCGAGATGGGCAATCGCGCCTTGCGCGTGATCCTGATGGAAGATGGCAAGACCGTGCATAATGCCTTTTTTGACCGGGATTTCGAGGAATGACTAATGAATGTCAAATACTTTGCTGATACCGACACCGCGCTGCTGGAATTCTCTGATCATCCGCCCGTGGAAACTCGGGAGATCAACGAAAACCTCTACATTGATGTGGATGCGCAGGGGCGGGTCGTCAGCGTCACCATCGAGCATGCCCACCAATCGGTACAGATGCCGGATTTCTCCTATCAGGTCATCGCCGGTCCTGAGCAAGATGTGCGCGCTTAAGCCAAAACATCAGCACGGGTGAGGGCAAGGAATACCGGCCGATTGCGGAGATTGTGGAGGATTTGGAGGCGTTGGAAGAAGAGGCGCGCGAGACGTACCTACGCCTCAAAACGATTCTGAACCAGCTTGGCTGAATGCAGACAATCGATCATGAACTCCCGCCGTCTTGGCGTCGCCTGAAGGTCGGTGACGTTTGCAAGTTGGAGGGCGGATTTGCTTTCAAAAGCAAGGAATACAAAACCGAAGGAATACCAGTCGTTCGGATAAGCAACGTAAAGGCCGGCGGTCTCGACTGGAGGAGCAAAGTCTATTGGTCTGAGCAGTTAGAGCCCGAGTTGCAGCGGTATCTACTTCGCCGGGGTGACGTTCTGATTTCGATGACTGGAAACATTGGTGAAACGTGCCAAGTAAGGGAGAGCGACCTGCCAGCACTTCTCAACCAACGTGTCGGTCGTTTCGCTATCAATGGCTCCGAACTGATTTCCAGCGAGTTCCTCCTGTTTGCCTCAAAGACTGACGAATTCCGTGGTCGGGTCAGCGGCAACGCCTACGGGGCGGTTCAGCAAAATGTCAGCGGCAAAGGAATCGAGGCCGTTGAGTTCAGCGTTCCACCTCTTCCCGAACAGCAGAAAATCGCGGCGGTGTTGGGTGTAGTGCAGCGAGCGATCGAGCAGCAGGAGCGGCTGCTTCAGCTCAGCGCCGAACTGAAAAAGACGCTCCTCCATCAACTCTTCACCCAAGGCCTGCGCGGCGAACCCCAAAAGAAAACCGAAATCGGCCCCGTCCCGGAGAGTTGGGAATTAGTACCGCTGGGTTCATTAGCAAAAATCGGAAATGGTTCGACTCCGAAGCGTGACAATGAAGCCTACTGGCAAGAGGGAACGATTCCTTGGCTGAACAGCGCCAAGATTCACGAGCGTTTCATCACCGAGGCGGACCAATTTGTGACCGAGCTTGCCGTTAATGAATGCCATCTGCCGCGAGTGAAGCCCGGAAGCCTGCTTATTGCCATTACTGGCCAAGGAAAGACGCTTGGCAACTCCGCGCTTGTGTCCTTTGAGACATGCATTAACCAGCATCTTGCCTATGCCCTGTTCACCTCCTCAAATGTCGTCCCAGAGTTTGTTCTATGGTTCATGGAGACACGTTACGAACATCTACGGTCTGTGAGTCAGGCGGGTGGCAGTACCAAGGGCGCATTGACTTGTCGCTACCTCAAGACCTATCCCGTGCCCGTCCCGTCTTTGGATGAGCAACGTGAGGTTGCTCACGTGTTCGCCGCTCTGGACCGGAAAGAGAAGGTTCACGAGCGCAAGCACGCCACACTGACCGAGATCTTCCGCACCCTGCTACACCGGTTGATGACGGCGCAAATTCGAGTTAACAGCCTCGACCTGTTAGAGCTTGGATTGGACAAGGAACGGACAATTCAGCAAAGTTCTTGCCCTGCGAAGGGTCGCGCAAAAGCTGGCTTGCTAGAACGCCAGACCCCTACCGAGGAAGGGTTCATCTTGTCATGACCGGCACGCAAGATTATCCAATCAACCTCGATGAAGCCTTCGAGCACCTTCCTCATGCACCCATTGTGGAGGCCGTGATTGAAATCCGGGCCCGGGCGGAAGCCGCATGGGAGGAACCTGCGGTGATGACAGAACTCAAGGCACATCTGCCGGATTACCCCACTTTGGATTCGCACCGAGCGTTCCAACACGAACTAAAAGTGGGTCCCGGCCAGGAATCGCACCATACGCTTCGGGATCTGGGCTGGCGTGGACTTCGGTTCAAGTCCGCCGATGGCCGTCAAGTGGCCCAGTTCAACCACGATGGATTCCTCTTCAGCAGATTGCGGCCCTACCAGCGTTGGGAGCAGCTCAAAGACGAAGGACTGCGCCTGTGGGAGCTTCACGCGGCGCTGGCGAAACCCTCCGAAGTCCAGCGACTTGGCCTCCGCTACATTAACCGTATGGTGCTCGGGCCACAGGAAGTTCGATTCGAGGATTACCTCCGACCCCGTGCCCAACCGCCTCAGGGACTCAACCTGCCGTTTCAGGGTTTTTTTCACCATGACGTGCTGGCAGTTACCGGCCATGCCTATGCGATCAATATCATCCGCACTAGCCAGCCTCCGCAGGAGCTTGGATCCGAAGGGATGGCACTCATTCTGGACATCGACGTGTATACGACCCAGCCATTCGAGCTACGCCGCGTCGAATTGGATCACCGGCTGGCTGAAATGCGGTGGTTGAAGAATAAAGTCTTCTTCGGCAGTGTCACTAGGAACGCGTTGAAGACCTTCCGAGGAGAACGGAAATGAGCGCGTTACCCTTCACGGCCTTTGAAACGCTGACCAGCGGCGGCACGAGTGACGCAGCCCGCTTCGTCGCCAAGCGCGGAGAGCAAGGACGCCAGCGCTTGCAGGAGTCCTACACGCTTGGCATGGGCGGGAAAGGCGTCTTTGCCGAGCTCGGTGCCGTTGTCAATGAGTGCCTTGTCCCTAACTGGGACGGACATGGAGCGGCGCCCGTTCGTTACGACGTATACCTTCTGGCTTATCAATTCTTGGAGGCCATGCCGCTTGGCACCCCGGCACCCTCCGTCGGCGCCGAACCAGATGGACACTTGACCCTAGAATGGTATCGCGCTCCGCGCCGCATTCTTTCTGTGAGCATAAGCCCGGAGGGGGAGCTGCACTACGCCGCACTGCTCGGGCCGAGGAAGGCATATGGAACCGAGCCTTTTTTCGGCGAAGTCCCGAAGGTGATACTTGATATGATTAGGCGTGTGACGGCCGCGTGAGCCACCCGGCATCACGGTCTGACGTTGCACCCAACGAGTGGTTAGCGCGGTTCATTTTGTTCAGGAAGTGTATTCGCAGTCGCGACAATACAATAAGACCCGACGCCTTTATTCCCCATCCCTGGCCTGACCTTTCAGTGACGCGTCACAAAGACATCTCCGTTCAAGAACTCTGGCGCATCGGGCAAGGAGTGGCCGATGCCCGCCCAGCATCTTTGTATGGACGGGCAGACCTCACAGCAGAGGAAGTGAACCGCCAGAAGCTCGATGTTCAGCCTAGACCGATTCCTGGAAATTGGAGCCATGCGTGCATTGTCGGCTGGCCTGAGGATAAGGCTGCACAAAAGATCGTCGCCCAGGAATTAGCCGCGGTCGCGCGATATGTCCCTGCCCCGGTAGGGGCGTCTACGACGAAGCTTCCTTGAAATGCCAGGTCCGACCGAGCACAAGACGGTCCAAGCCCGCATTCTGAAGTACGCACAGGAGATCGGCTGGCGTTATGTGTCGCGCGCGGAAGCCGAGGCGCGACGGGGATTTCCCCCTCACCCCAACCTTCTCCCGCAAGGGGAGAGGGAAAATGCGGATGAGGCACGCAGGGCGTCATTGTATTTCGGCGACCTGCTGCACGAGCAGGTTTTGGCCTTCAACCCGAAATACAAAGACGCCGAAGGGGCGCTGGTCGGCGAATTCCAGCGTCTGAATGCGGACATTGCCGGCAACCGCGATCTCCTCGCTTATCTCCGCAACCAGGGCAAGTTCTTCTGTGCCGAGGAGAACCGGGAGCTGGACCTTCAGCTCATTGACTACGGCGACCTGACCCGCCTGCGCGGCGAATGGCGCAATGTCTACGAGGTCACGGAGGAGTTCTTCGTCCACAACGGCCACCACGGCACGCGGGAGGACGTGGTGTTCCTCATCAACGGCATTCCGGTGCTGGTCATCGAGTGCAAGAACGCTAGCAAGGACGAGGGAATCGCGCTCGGGGTGGACCAGATCCGCCGCTACCACGCCGAGACGCCCGAGGTGATGGTGCCGGAGATGCTCTTTACCGCCACCGAGGCGATTGGCTTTGCCTACGGGGTGACGTGGAATACCGTGCGACGGAATATCTTCCAGTGGAAGAGTGACGAAATCGGCAACCTCGAAGCCAAGGTGAAGAGCTTCTGTGCCGTTTCACATCTGTTGCGGCTCTTGAAGAACTTCATCCTCTTCGCCGAGAAGGAAGAGGAACTGCAGAAATTCATCCTGCGCCAGCACCAGACGGTGGCCGTGGACAAGGTGGTGGCGCGTGCCCTCGATCCGAAACGCTCGCGCGGCCTGGTCTGGCATACGCAGGGCAGTGGGAAGACGTACACTATGATCAAAGCCGCCGAGTTGCTCTTTTAAGGCCAACGAGGCGCAGAAGCCGACCATCCTGTTGATGATCGACCGCAACGAATTGGAAGATCAGATGCTCAAGAACCTGGCGGCAGTGGGCCTGGGCAATGTGGCGCACGCCAACCGCATCGCCACGCTCAATAAACTACTCAACGAGAAAGGGCAGGACTACCGCGGCATCGTCGTGACCATGATCCACAAGTTCCGCGACATGCCGGCGGACCTCAACACGCGCAAGAACATTTTCGTGCTCATCGACGAGGCGCACCGCACCACCGGCGGCGACCTCGGTAACTACCTGATGGCCGGCTTGCCGAACGCGAGCTACATCGGTTTCACCGGTACGCCGGTGGACAAGACGGCCTACGGCAAGGGTACGTTCAAGACCTTCGGCTGCGAAGACGATCAGGGCTACCTGCACAAATACTCGATCGCCGAGAGCATCGAGGATGGCACCACCTGCCGCTCTACTACAACCTCGCGCCAAACGAGATGCTCGTGCCGCACGAGATCATGGAGAAGGAATTCCTCGGGCTGGCCGCGACCGAGGGCATTGCCGACATCGAGGAGTTGAACAAAATTCTCGAACGGGCGGTGAACCTGAAGAACTTCCTCAAGGGCAAGGATCGCGTGCCGAAGGTAGTGCGCTTTCTGGCCGACCATTTCCGCCAGAACGTGGAGCCGCTGGGCTACAAGGCGTTCCTGGTCGCCGTGGATCGCGAGGCCTGCGCCTTCTACAAAGAGGCGCTCGATCGGATTCTGCCGCCGGAGTATTCCGAGGTCGTCTTCACCGGGAACTACAACGACCCCAAACACCTGAAGAAGTGGCATCTGGATGAGAAGAAGGAAAAGCAGATCCGCAAGAACTTCACCAAGGTCGGCGAGTGGCCGAAGATCCTAATCGTGACAGAAAAGCTGCTCACCGGCTTCGACGCGCCGATCCTCTACGCGATGTATCTGGACAAACCGATGCGTGACCACACGCTTCTCCAGGCCATCGCACGGGTGAACCGACCTTACGAGAATGAGACGGCGGAGATGGTGAAGCCGCACGGCTTCGTGCTCGATTTCGTGGGTATCTTCGACAAGCTGGAAAAGGCGCTGGCCTTCGACAGCGACGAGATCAACGCCATCGTCAAGGACCTTGCACTGCTCAAGCAGTTGTTCAAGGCGAAGATGGAGACCAAGGCGCCGGCGTATCTGGCGCTGGTGATGCGCAAGTTCGACGACAAGGACGTGGACAACCTGATCGAGCACTTCCGCGATAAGGAGCGGCGCAAGGAGTTTTTCAAGGAGTACAAAGAGATCGAGATGCTCTACGAGATCATCTCGCCGGATGCCTTCCTGCGGCCGTTCATCGCCAACTACGCTACCCTGTCCTCGATCTACGCCGTGGTACGCAATGCCTACGCAAAGAAGGTCTATGTCGACAAGGCATTCCAACGGAAGACTAACGTGTTGGTGCAGCAACATATCGGAACCATGCTCTCTCAACCATCCGCGGAATATGCCGTCCTCGACAATGCGACATTAGAGACGATCAAGAAACGACGCGAAGGGGATGCGACGAAGGTCATCAATCTCGTGAAAGCTATCGCAAAGACGGCGGAAGAGAACAGCGACGATCCCTTCCTCGTCGCCCTGGCGGAGCGAGCCAGGGCGGTCCAAGAGAGTTTCGAGGACCGGCAAACGGCAACCGCAGAAGCGCTGGCCGAGCTACTTAAAGAAATCGAGAAGAACGACCAGCGCAAGAAGGAACAGACCGCGAAGGGGCTGGATGCCATGACCTACTTCGTCCTGTGCAAGCTCACCGACGACGGTATCCCGAACCCTGAGATCGCCAGCCGCAAGGTGGCGGCCGCGTTCGCCAAACACCCGAATTGGCGGTGCAGTGAGGCTGAGCTGCGCGAGGTGCGCAAGCAGGTGACTTTCGCGCTCATCGCCGAGGTGGAAGACATCGCAAAGGTGACAGCAACGGTCGAAGCTCTTTTCACTCTTCTGCACAAGAGCTTCTGGCGGTGAGTGTCTGGCGCGACAAAGAGGAGTTCAAAGCCCGCGTGCTTGAGTGGGCCGACAAGCTGGACGTCAAGGTGCGCGCGCTGACCGTCCGGCCGATGCGTAACAAATGGGCCTCTTGCTCCACCGCTGGGAACTTGACCTTCAACGCGGAGTTGATAGTCTTGGACCGCGAAATCGGTGACTACGTGATCGTCCACGAGCTGCTGCATTTTTTTGTACCGAACCACGGCAAGCTGTGGAAAAGCCTGATGCATGCCCATCTGGGGGACTTTAAAGAGCTCGAAGACAAGCTGAAACAATCGGTGGGACCTGGCGCGAGTAGCGTAACCGTTGCCCGTTAGAAGCAGAAGAGAACGCGATCAACGGGAACCCAAATCGCATTGCTCACGGAGAATCTTGATAAGATAAGTCATTACGCGCATTAGGAGCATTAGGAGGGACTAGTCTTGGATTGTAGCCCCGGAGGCAGATGGTGACTCGCGAGCGGCATGGCACGAAGGGTAGAGGCGCAAAGACAAACACGCCTATTCGGTTCTTCACGGAGACCCGCGAAGCCTTCGATGACGGATGGACGGGCGACGATGCGGTTCCTCCGCCGTTGCAGACCATCGTGACCGAAGAGCAGGCACGCTCGATCATCTCATATAACCAATCCCCCGACCTGCCGTTCGGGCGTTCGATCAATCCTTATCGCGGCTGCGAGCATGGCTGCATCTACTGTTACGCGCGGCCGACGCATGCTTATCTCGATCTCTCGCCGGGGCTCGACTTCGAGAGCCGCTTGTTCGCAAAACCGAATGCCGCGGCGCTGTTGAGAAAGGAGATTGCCAAGCCCGGCTACGTGTGCCGCCAGATAGCGCTTGGCACCAACACGGATCCCTATCAGCCGATCGAACGCAGCTTCGGGATAACCCGGCAGATCATCGAGGTTTTGTGGGAGTCCCGCCATCCCCTGAGCATCGTGACCAAGTCGTCGTTGGTCGAGCGCGATCTCGACCTGCTCGCCCCGATGGCACGCGAGAACCTGGTCGAGGCGTATGTTTCGATAACGACCTTGGATCGGGCCTTGGCGCGCCGCATGGAACCACGCGCCGGCGCTCCGCAACGGCGCCTGGAAACAGTCAAGCGCTTGAGCGCTTCCGGGATCCCGGCAGGGGTGCTGTTTGCCCCGGTGATCCCGGCGCTGAACGATGCGGAAATGGAATCGATACTCGGAGCGGCCTCGAACGCCGGTGCGCGCTATGCCGGTTACGTCTTATTGCGTTTGCCGCATGAGGTCAAGAATTTGTTCGAGGAGTGGCTGCAGGTCCACGAGCCGCTGAAGGCCGCGCGCATCATGAACCGGGTGCGCGATATGCGCGGCGGTCAGGAGAACGATCCCCATTTCGGCACGCGCATGCGAGGCACCGGGATTTTCGCTGAAGTCATTCGCAACCGTTTCGACCTCGCCTGCAAGCGCCACGGGCTCACGCGCTCGGCGCGCGCATTGGATACCTCGAAATTCAAGCCCCCGGGCGTGCCCGGCCGGCAGCTCACTCTGTTTTGAGAGCGGTTACGAGAGGGCGGCGGATCAAGCCGTCGACGGTCGTCACGCTCCTCAGCGCAGCGTTCATCGCCAGCTCATACGCCTGCGCAGGAGCTCCTCGACGGTTGAGCAGAGGGTATTAACATCCAGGATAACGCCGAATATGCTACGAAAGATCGGGCTAAGCAGAATTAAGACTTTCTTCTCAGCCATCGTGCGCATTGCAAACACGGCGGCGTTGATCTCGATGAGCAGAAGGATCAGGTACCAGGGAACGAGCGTTCCGACCTCGCCGACAATGATCAGCAAGCCAGCGAACATCACGATGCCGTAAATATTCACGAGGGGCCATAGGATATTCTCGATGATAAATATGCCGAGCCAAAGCGGGAATGCTCGGGGAGGATGCGGTAACACGTGCCAGCGCTTCCAGTTCTTCCGGAGTGCCTGGATGTTGCCACGAGTCCAGCGGTAGCGCTGGCTTAGGAGCGGTGCGAGAAAGGCCGGAGCGGTGGTGAAGGAGAGCGCCGCCGGTTCGAAGATAACACGCTTCCCAAGGAGAAGCGTGTTCAGCGTCACGTCACAATCTTCGGCGTAGGTGTCGTGTTCCCAGGGGCCCGTTACGTATCTCGAACTCTGTCTACCGCCCGGCGCCTCATTGCCCCACTTTCTCCAAATCTCCCTCAGGACGGTCCGGTGGAACATGGCGACTGGACCCGGTGCTATCAAAACATGCCCGAAGTTACTCTGGGCCAGGCGGGGCATACCATTCATGAGGGCATATTCGAGCGCCTGCAATCGCGTTACTAGCAAACCGCGGTTACGTACCCGCACCTGCCCGGCGACTGCACCGACGTCCGGGTCCTGAAACGCAACGACGAGTTGCCTTACGGCGTTGCAATCGAGCCGCGAATCGGCGTCTACGCACATCACCAACGTTCCATTGGATTCCCTAAACCCGAGGTTAAGCGCCGTACTCTTACCGCCGTTCGGTTTGCGCAGAACCCTGACATGCACCCCGCCATGCTGCCCAACGTAGCGAGATGCCACGGCGAACGTGTCGTCTGTCGAACCGTCGTCCACCACGATGACCTCAAGGTACGGATACTTTACGCAAAGGATCGACTCGATGGTGCTCGCGATGCGCTCGGCTTCGTTGAATGCGGGCAACAAGATGGATACCAGCTGCCAGTCTCTCGGCTGCTCACGCGGGCGAACCGTATGCGACCATCCGAAGTAGGCACAAACCATGATTACGAGGTAGCGCGTTGCTGCTACCCAACAAAAGATCAGGAAGGAGGTAGCGAAGGTCACCGCGAAGGCGAACGCAAAGCCGGAAAGTCCAGCAATCGCCGACTGCAGCTTGCCGAAGTAGTAGAGCTGCGCGACCCCTAATACGATGGTTGCCACGAAACCGACAGCCACATTAGCTGCGGGGGAGCTCTGAGCGGCGCCAGCTTCGACGGTTCTTACACTGACGAGACGCATCGGTGCCCTGCTACTGCATAGCGACCGCCTCAGTGACGAGACGGCTCATGGGCAGCGGTTTGTAACTTTACAACTTTTTCTTCGGGTGGAGCACGCCGCTCTTCCGGCAAGCTAGCCACAGCTATGGGTTGGCGTAGCTTCCGCAGCACCGTGCCGCCACCCCCGACCACTGACTCTTGGAACTCATCGGGATCGCCACCCCAGTCTATTTGCAGAAAGCTCGGACGCTCGGGTTGTGCGTCACTCGACGACAGGCGGGCTGCGTGCCGCGCGGCCCTACGCCAACGGACTTCGCTGAACAGGAGTCCTAGCAAACCTACGCCAGCAAGCTCCCAGCCCCAGGACACTCCCGCCGCAGCAATGGGGTTAAGCCCGCGAATAATAACGTGCACGGGAACCGAGTCGCCCGCGGCGAGCTCGCGAAGGGCACGACCGGGGGGATCGCAGGCGATCAACAACTCGGCGCTCCCGTCGCCACGCAGCTTCTTTTGCGCCAATCGGCCGGTGAACGTCGAGCTCGACGTCTCCTCAATGAGCGCCTGCATTTCAATCGCGATGCGATCCCCCGGTTCTAGCGCGGCCTGATCAGCGGGCACACTGATCTTTACCGAAACCTTGCCTGGCTTATAGAGAATAAGAAGGGGACGCGACCCTAAGCGTACCGCCTCAGGTGATGATTCGCGGAAACCGACGATACCTGTCCACGGTGCTTGCACATCCAGCCTGCCCTCACGTGCCTCGAGAAGTACGTCGAGATCGTCGATCTGCAGTTGAATCTGCTGAATTCGATTCTCCCTCTGAAGCTCGGCGCGCTGTTTGTCTTGCTCTATCCGGCGCTCGGCACCCGCAACGCGTTCGCTCGCGTCGGAGATCTGACGGTCTATATCCGCCAGATCGCCAACCCGCAACTCCAGTTGCGCGTCGTTAGTCTCATGAACCTTGGACGTAAGTACCTGCAACCGCTCCTGTTCGCGATGAAGCAACTCGATGCGTTGCTGTAATGCGGTCTGGCGACTACGGAGCAACTCGACGCGTTTGCGGTGATCCTTAAGTGCGTCCCCGGCCAATAAGTCCTGTCCTTCAGGGCCGTACTCCGTAGTCATTTGCTCAAGCTCCTGTGTCGCAGCGGCGATGCTAGCTTCTGTTTGTCCCAGCTCATGCCTGGAAGACTGCAAGTCCCTACTGATCCCGTCGAGTTGGTTTTGGTCCTGCATTTGCTGACGCGGCGAACTGCGAAGGAACGTGTCCCGCGAGTCGAGCAGCCTTTGCTTGCGGTTCCCAAGCTCACGCAGGTGCTCCGTTGCGGCCGCCTGCTCGCCCACAAGCAAGGGGTCGACCCGAAGTATCTCGAGTCGGGCGAACTCGCGGTCCTGGAAGAGGAGGGCACGACGATTTGTGGCTGCGGCGACCTCATCCGGTCCCGCGTCTCGGACTAGCTGAAGGATGACGTCGCCCTGTTTGACGGTATGGCTCGTATTAGGATAGTTGGCACGGAACCCGGGCCGGTTGTTAACCGTAAATAGACCGTCACCGGAAAGCCAGCCCTTGCCATCAACGAGCTTAGGGCCGGACACGGAATGCACCAACAGGAGGACCAGCATGATCGGTCCGCTCACAGCGACCACCTGGCGCAAACGGAACGCGATAGGGTGCGGCGGTCGGACGTCTACGCGGCGGTGACGCCGGACAAGGACATACAATGCATTACTAACGGCAAAGACCAGCAGCCCCGAGATGCCGCCAAGAAGCACAACGAGCCACGGATTGAGCGCCGGCTGTATCTTCCATACTGTGGCAAGGTCATCCATGGAGAGGCAGGATCGATGGCTATATACTCATACTATCACGACGTTATGGGTGAAACCAGCCACCGTCTTTTCTTGCATGGTAGTTCCCGAGCTTATCGGTTGGCTCGTGGGTTGACAGCTACTCACTCGCCCCGTACCTTTCCTCGGGGCTTTTCCAGTCGAGGCGATGCACAACGTAGGTCTGTGCACGGGACAGCCGCAGGATGGGCACGAATTAGCGGATCGGTTGAGGTTGCGTTGTTATGGCTGGTTGCAAGACTCTTTGTGTCACGTGGCTCTGTTTTGTCTGCTGTTGGACCTTGCTTACCGATCGGGCCCTAGGCCAAGAAGCCGCGACGGTGAGCAGGGTTCCCGCGCCTGGTCCGAGGCCTTCGCTAGCGCCGATCGCCGCGCCGCCGTGGCCGCAACACGCGTTAGCGCCCTACATCGACGCAACCAGTTGGCCGCTGTTCGACTTCGTCTCAGCGGCAAAGAACCAAGGCGTGCGCAATTTTCGTCTTGGATTTGTGGTCGCAAGCTCGCCGACGCAAGCGAGCCCGAGTTGGGGCGGTTACTATGACGCGGCTTCGGGTTATCGGCTGCAAGAGATCAACGCCTTGCGGAGACTCGGCGGCGACGTTGCGGTTTCTTTTGGGGGGAGCAATGGCACTGAGCTGGCCGGTGCTGCCACGTCGGTCAAACAGCTACAGGCGGTCTATCAATCTGTCATCGATGCCTATGGTGCGCGTGTTTGCGACTTTGATATCGAAGGGGTGTGGATCGGCGATCCTGCCTCGATCGCGAGACGCTCACAGGCCATCGCCGCTCTGCAAGTGGCGATGGCTGCAAAGGGACGCCCCCTGGAGGTCTGGTACACCATCCCAGCCGCGCCGAGTGGCCTGACCCGGGACGGCATCAAAGTCGTGCAATCGGCGATCTCCTATGGCGTGTCCCTACGCGGTGTCAACATTATGGCGATGAACTACGGTGATTCGGTAGCCCCCGCAGCGCAGGGCCGGATGGGCACCTACGCGGTCGATGCGGCAAACGGTCTGTTCCGTCAGTTGCAATCACTGTACTCCCGGAACGGCAAGCCGAAACTCCCGAACGAGATCTGGCGGATGATCGGCGTCACTCCGATGATCGGCGTAAATGATGTCCCGACAGAAATATTCCGGCAGAGCGACGCGCAGAAGCTCCTAGCATTTGCTAAGAAAAAGAAGCTCGGCCTGCTCTCGTTTTGGTCGATTAACCGCGACCGCGCGTGTGAGGTAAACCGGTCGTCGGTGAACCCGACATGCAGCGGCATTTCCCAGACTCCGCATCAGTTCACCCAGATCCTTCGACCGTTTGTTAGACATGGAGGTGTTCGATGAATAAGTTACCTAAGCAGGTATACACGAAAGCGTTTTGTGACAACGCGGTGAAGCTGGTTGTGGGGCGCTTCCGGTATGCGGTCATCGTCGCGCGCGTGACCGCGGGCTGGGTCCTAACCAGGCGCTGATCTTGGCGAAATCGGCTGCCGCTAAGGTGCTGGAGGCGCGTTTGAGGCGCAAGGTATTTAAAACATAATCATAGCGCGCGCGGGAATAGTCCCGGCGCGCCCGAAACAATTCGCGTTGTGCGGCAACGACATCCACCGTGGTCCGGGTGCCGACCTCGAAGCCCACTTGGGTCGCCTCCACGTTGGTTTCATTGGAAACCACCGCTTGTTTAAGCGCATTGACGCGGCTGATTCCGGCCACGACCCCCAGGTAGGCGTCACGGGCCTGCCGTTGTACGGCGCGTTTTTGCCGCTCGACTTCTTCCAGCGCCTGTGCATAGCGGTGTTCGGCTTCGTGCGTGCGCGAGACGACGGCTCCCCCTTCGAAGATCGGTACATTCAGCTCGACCCCGATCACGCTCGACTCGGTATCGACATCCCCGAAACGGCCGCCGCTCACCAAGGTTCCATGCTCTCCCACGATGTCGAGGGTCGGCAAATGTCCCGCCTGCTGGCGCCGGATCTCCTCATGCGCGGTCTGAGAGGCGAAATTCGCTGCGCTGATACGGAGGTTTTGCGACAGCGACTTCGAGGTCCATTGCTCGATGTCGGCGGGATCGGGACGGATCAGCGGGATCTCTTTGGTCAAGACATCGAGTTTCTCGTGGTAGGCGCCGGTAATTTCCCGCAAAGCGTCGCGGGCGTTGTCGAGCTGATTTTTTGCCAGTATTTCCTGCGCCACGGCCAGATCGTATCCGGCCTGGGCTTCCCGAACGTCGGTGATCGCGATGATCCCGACCTCAAATTGGAGTTTGGTCTGATCCAATTGCCGTTTGAGGGCATTCTTTGCCGCACGGCTGAACACGATCTCGTCTTGGGCGGCAAGCACATCAAAATAGCGCTCGCTCACCCGAACCCCAAGATCCTGGCGGGCTGCATCGACCTCGGCCGCTGCCTGCTGAATGCGGGTGCCGGCTTGACGCAATTGCACCCAGCGATCATATCGAAACACGGGTTGGGTGAGACGGAGCGTGTACGCCTCGCCCGTGAACTGGAATTTCCCGGTGGCAAACTCCTCCGAGCCCGACTCTGGGGTGACATCTTGGAAGTTCCGTCCGACCTCGCCCCTGAAGCGGAGCGAGGGCAGCAGCCGGGCGCGCGCTTGCGGGTATTGCTCTAGCGTGGCTTGGTAGGAGGCTATAATTCCCAGCAATTCGGGATCCTCGGTTTCGGCAAGCTGGTACAGATCGACGAGATTATCGGCGGGCGCTAACGGGCTCATGATGAGAGAAAGACCAGCCAGCACGCACGTAAGCCATCTGCTACTCACGGCCTTATTATTTCTTTCTAATGCAATTTGTCAATGTCGTTGGCCGGCGGTGCTTGCTTGCGCTGTGCATGTCAGTCTCGTAGTTTTCTCAAAGGCGAGCGAGCATAAGGCAATATGATTAAAGCCCTATGAATCTTTATAACCGGCATGCTGTATTTCGTTCAAAGTAATTGCCTGGAAGCCCTCGCAACGGAGCTCGCGGAGGTTCTCCGCACGCCGTTACCAGACGCTTTGATGCCCGATACGATCGTGGTTCAGCATCCCGGTAGCGCGCAGTGGCTGTCGTTGCGGCTCGCATCGACGCTCGGGATTTCCGCCAACTTCCGTTTCCCGCTTCCCGCGCAGTTTATTTGGAATGTCTTTCGCGCCGTGTTGCCGGCCGTCCCCGAAGCGCCTCATCCGTTCGAGGGCGACGTGCTCACCTGGCGTCTGCTCGCGCTCCTACGAGACCTCGAGCCAGCGGACCATTGGGCGGAGCTCCGCCGTTATATCGATCACCAGGGCGAGCGCGGGGCTTATGAGCTTGCCGGGCGCATCGCGCTCACCTTCGAGCGCTATCTGGTGTACCGGCCGCAGTGGATCCGGGCTTGGGAGGGGGGCGAAGACCAGCACTGGCAAGCGCGACTCTGGCGCCGCCTGGCGCCCGTGGGCGCGAGGCATTGGCTGCATATTCGGGATGAATTCATGGCGTTGCCCTTGAGGCAGCCGCTGGAGGCGTCGGTCTTGGCCCCACGCGTGTGCTTGTTCGCGTTGCGGACGCTCTCCCCGGCGTATTTCGAGGTCATGGCACGGCTCGCGGCCACGATTGACGTCCACTTTTTTTACCTCAATCCCTGTCGGCAATATTTTGGGGATGTCGTATCCTGCCTGAAAAACGGCTCGACGGAGGATGACGCGGGCAACCCCTTGATCGCGTCGCTGGCGCGCCAAGGGCGGGACGTGATCGATACGGTACTCCCCTACGACCCGATCGATCATGAGGTGTTCCTGGAACCGCTCCCGGCAACGACCCTGGGCCGGATCCAGGCGGATCTCCTGGATCTCATCGACCGCGGTGCACCGGGCGCGGCGGAAGCTGTCCCGCTCCCCGATCTCGATTCGCTCCAGATCCATTCCTGTCCCGGACCGCAGCGCGAGGTCGAGGTGCTGCACGATCAGTTACTCCATCTATTTACAGCCTTGCCGGATCTGCGGCCCTCCGAGGTGCGGATCATGACTCCCGACATCGAGCGCTATGCGCCCCATATCGAGGCGATTTTCGACATGGCCGGAACGCGTATCCCCTATGGCATCGTCGGGCGCGCTCACCTCACCGGTAGCCCACTCGTCGAAGCATTTCTGCGCTTGATCGAGGTCGCTCGCGGCCGCTGTACGGCGGCTGATATTCTCGATCTCCTCGATGCGCCGCCCATCTTGGCCCGACAGGATTTCACGGAACCCGATATCACCGTGATCCGCCGCTGGGTCCGGGAGGCGGGGATCCGTTGGGGGGTGGATGCCGGTCATCTTCACGGCTTGGGCCTTCCCGCTTTTCCCGATAATACCTGGAAGGCGGGTATCGATCGGCTCGTCATCGGTTACGCGCTCCCACCCGAGGACGGCGATCGGCTCTTCGAGGGCATGCTCCCGAGCGCAGATCTCGAGGGTGACAGTGCCCAGCTTCTCGGCCGCTTCGTGAGCTTTTGCGAGGATCTCTGGCGTACTCGGCGGCTACTCGAAGCCCGGCGCCCGGTGGCTGCATGGGCGGCGATCCTCCGTGACTTAGCGGAGCAGTTCATTGAGCCGGGGGACGCGCACGCGCAGGATCTGGCCGCGTTAAGACGCGCGCTCGCGGAAACGGAACGCAGTGCCGCCTGCGCCGGATTTTCTCATCCCACCGCCTTGGACGTGATCGTGGCGGATCTTAGCCGGCGGCTCGATGCCAGGTTCTCGCCGGCCCTGAAACCGGGCGCCCTTAGCGTGTGCTCGCTCGCCCCGTGGCATTGCGTGCCAGTGCGGGTGCTGTGCCTGATCGGGCTCGACGACGAGCGCTATCCTCGGCCCGAGGCGCGACCGAGCTTCGATCTCATGGCGCACGATGTCCGCCCGGCCGATCCCAATCAACGCGATGCCGATCGCCATCTCTTTCTCGAGGCCATGCAGTCGGCCCGCGAGGTGCTCTACATCAGCTTCTGCGGGACGGATCTGCGCGATCAAACAGAACGCTTGCCCTCGGTGCTCGTAAGCGAGCTTCTCGACTATGCCGAGCGCGCGTTCAGCGCACCCCCTGGAAAATCGGTTCGCGATCTGCTGGTGATCAAACACCCCCTACAGGCCTTCAGCCCGCGTTATTTCGACGGCAAGAGCCGGCTGTTCAGCTACTCGCGCAGCTTGTGCGAGGCGATCGCACGGCAACCAGACACGACTGTGCGCGATTTCTTCATCCACCAGCGGTTGCCGGACCCGGGCGCGGAACGGCGCTCGGTCTCCCTCGATCAATTGCTCCGCTTCCTCGGTCACCCGATCCGTTTCTTACTGCAAGAACGCTTGGGAGTATTTTTACCCGAGGAGGAGGATGGGGTCGAGGACAGCGAGCCCTTCGGGTTAGACCGTTCCGAGGGCGCGATACTAAAGGCGCGGCTGTTGCGCGATCGGATCCTGGGGAATGCGCCGGAGATTAGCGCCGAGCTGGTCAGAGCCCGTGCGGCTCTACCCCACGGCAGAGTCGGCGAGCTTGCGTTTGACCAACAGCGGCAATCGGTCGAGGTTTTTTATCAACGCCTGCAAGGAGCCAATCTGGGCAGGGAGCGGCAAACCCGCGCCTTCGACCTGCCGTTCGATACGCTGCGTTTGTCAGGTCAACTCACGGAACTGGATGAACAGGGACTGATACTTTATCGGCTGCGGCCGGTCTCGGTCTGGGATCGCCTAAACCTCTGGGTCCAGCACCTCGCGCTCAATAGCCTGCAACCCGCGGGTATCGCCTGTAGGAGCCAGTGGCTGGGCGAGGATCGAAGCTTGTCGATCGAGCCGATCGCTCATGCCCCTGACCTCTTGGGGGACTTGTTGAGCCTCTATTGGGAGGGCTTGAACCGCCCGCTCCATCTGTTCCCGAGAAGCTCTTGTGCGTACGCCGCGGCCTCGCGGCGGAACCGTTCGGATCCGCTGCGGGCCGCGCGCAACACCTGGATCGGCAATGAGCATAGCCGCGGTGAACGCGACGATCCCTATAACAGCCTCTGCTTTCGCGGCGCCGATCCTCTCGACGAAGAATTTAGCGAACTGGCGTTGCGAGTGTTCTCACCGCTCATCGAGTGCGTGCTGGAGGAATCGGCGTGAGAGGTTGTGAAAAAACCGTCGCGAGCGAAGGGAGGTCGCGTTCCGCCGGAGCACAGGAACCGGAGTGTATGTTGAAATACACGAGGATTCCGAGCACCGCCGGAACGCGAGATCCCGAGCCCAGTAGGTTTTTCACAACCTCTGAGCGATTCCGGCATTCTTAAGCTCATGGATCTGCCGCTCACCGCGACCCACGCCATCGAAGCGAGTGCCGGCACGGGCAAGACGCACACTATCGTTAGCCTCTATCTGCGTCTGCTCCTCGAATCGGGGCGAGGGGTGGATCAAATTCTTGTCCTCACCTATACCAAGGCGGCCACGGCCGAGCTCAGGCGGCGCATCCGCGAGCGCTTGCTGAGTAGCCGCGCGATGTTGCAAGAGGGCAGTGGTGACGACCCGGTCGTCGAGGCGTGTCTAACGCAAGGAATGGATGCGAAGAACGCCGCGCGGATCGTGACCGGCGCGCTGCGCCGATCCGACGACTCTGCGATTTATACCATCCATGGTTTCTGTCAGCGGGTCCTGAGCGACTATGCCTTCGAGGGCTGTAATTCCTTCAGTAGCGAGATCCTGCCGGAGACCCGCGAGCTCCTGCGCGAGGTAGTGCAGGATTTTTGGCGGCGGGAATTCTACGCCGCACCGCGTGGCTGGTTGGCTTATGCGTTGGGTCGAAGCACGGACCCCGAGCTGCTCACCCGTTGGGTGGAGCACTATATCGGTAGACCGTACATAAAGCTGGCCGGCCAAGAACGGCGAGACGATTGCGCCGAGGAGCAGGCACGCTTTGAGGCGCGCTTGCGCGAGGCCCAGCGGCTCTGGTCCACGGCACCATCCGAGATTGAGGATCTCATGGTCAATTCCAAGGCTCTCGACCGCAACCAATACCGCGATTCCTCGGTCGCGATCTGGCTCGCTCAAAGCGAGCGGTTCTTCCGCGTCGCGCCGGTCGGATCGGCGCTCCCGAAAGGGGTCCGGCGCTTCTCTGCCGAGGCGATTAATACGGGGACAAGGACAGGCCACACCGCACCTTCGCACCCTTTTTTTGCTGCCTGTGATGACTTAGTCGCGCAACACGCGTGCCTCGAACAGTGCTACCGGATGCGGTTCCAAGCGCTGTTGCGGGATTTGCTAGGCTATGTTGAGCGCGAGCTTGAGCCGCGAAAACGCCGGCTTGGGGTTCACTCCTACGATGATCTGCTCACCAGGCTCGCGCAAGCGCTCGCGAGCCCGAACGGACCTGCCTTGGCGGACGCCGTCAGGGGCCGCTACAGCGCGGCGCTGATCGATGAGTTTCAGGACACCGATCCCTTGCAGTTTCAAATCTTCGACAAGATCTATGGGGGATGGGATCTGCCGGTCTATTACGTCGGCGATCCGAAGCAGGCCATCTATAGTTTCCGCGGCGCCGACGTGTTCGCCTATTTCGAGGCGCGCGCCCGGGCGCGCTCGCTCTGCACGCTCGGGACCAACTGGCGTTCCGATGCACCGCTCGTGCAGGCCGTCAATACCCTCTTTTCTCGCAACCCATCGCCGTTTTTCAATACCGAGATCGCCTTCCATCCGGTCGCATGCGCGGCCGGAAGAGGATCCGAATCGTGCCTCGGCGGCGACGGCCAGGCACCGATGGTTGTGTGGTGTATGCAGAGGGAGGAAGGAGAGAAGTCGATCTCGAAGGAGCGCGCCCGATGGGTGGCGGCGCAAGCGGTGGCGGCCGAAATCGAGACGCTCCTCGATCCCGCGGCGGGCCCGCGCCTTTGCGATCGGCGCCTGCAAGGCAGCGACATCGCGGTGCTGGTACGCACACACGCCGAGGGCGATCTGGTGCGCGGGTCCTTGCGTTCCCGCGGTATCGCGAGCGTGGAGCAGGGGGCGGGCGATGTGTTCCAATCGCACGAGGCCGCCGATCTCGAATGGGTGCTGAGGGCGGTGCTCGAACCCCACGT
>Ga0187892_10002482_pt1 | contig 36756 bp, 39 predicted proteins | sample MA1701073metaG_FD_139345 | JGI IMG/M metagenome (GOLD analysis project Ga0187892, IMG submission 139345) | Bio-ooze microbial communities from a basaltic lava cave in the Kipuka Kanohina Cave System on the Island of Hawaii, USA - MA170107-3 metaG ... | reverse complement strand
CGCGGTAGAAGTAGAGGGGTTGCGGGACGTGCGCGAAGCCGGCGCCGGTCAGATACGTCCGGCAGACCAAATCATGGTCGTCGCCGACCGGCAACTTCGGATTGTGCCCGCCGGCAGCCCAGTAGGCGTCGCGGCACCAGGCCCGCACGTGGTTGGGCGCGAACAAGACGTCGCAGAGCGACCGCGGCGTCGCCGGGAACGAGCGCATCGCCTGCACCGATCGGCTGAAGATCCCCTCCGGGAAGTCTGCCGCCGGGACATCGTAGTAGGTCCAGCCGCAGCGGGCGCTGTAGGGACGCCGCCAGACGCCATCAGCGCGGAACTCAGCGCAATCGGAGTAAATGAAGCCGTGTTGCTCGGCCGCCTCGGCGATCGTCTGCAGCGCACCTGCAGCCAGAATATCGTCGTGGTCCAACTCCACGTAGACGTCGCCGGCCGCCCTTGCACAGGCGAATCTCTTGAGTTCACCGACCGAGGTACTCCGGTGCGGATGGACGATTACTCGGTCGTCCGATACGATCTCCGGCTGCAACCGGACGCCGTTGTTGGGGACCAGCACCCACTGGAAGTCCTGCAGGGTCTGCCGCTGAAGCGATCGGTAGCACGGCAGCAAATAGGTCGCATCGTGCGTCGGCGTTATGATCGATACCAGCCGTGGCATGTTGGCGATTGTACTGCGGCAGCTGCGGAAAAAACAACGACCGCCGCTGACAGTAGCGGCGGTCGTCATCTCGAATCATGCCGACATCCGAGGGTGGCGATAATTATTCCCAACACGGCGCCTGGACGCCCACAGTACCGCCGTCGAGGTTCAGCATCTGCGCTCCTTGACTGCCGTCGACCTCCTCAAGTACAACCGCCGGACTGGAGACGACCGCAATGTCGCCGTTGGTCAGGCCGCGCTGCAGCGCCGCCTGCTTGCGGCGGTTGCCGATCAGGTAATCAGATAAATTGCCAAAGAGGTCGACTTCTTCGTCGATGCCCAGACGGACGCCGTGCGAGCCGAGATAGCCGAAGTATTGCTCGACGCCGGAGATGTTCTTGACCGTCGTGCTGAGGCAGGCAGCAGTCGCCATGTGATACCCTCGATCTTTCGATTAGTCGCCTGTTTGTCTCACTGATTCAAAGGTTCCGACGCAACCACCGGGATCAAGCCACCTGGCCGAGCGCCCGCCGCACAGTCGCCAGGTCGGCAGCGACGTCTGGTCTCGCTGCAATTTCGCCGGCGATCTTCAACAGTTGAGAATCGTCCGGCGCCGCCGGCGCCGCCAACCCCAACTCCGCTAGCGTGGCGTCCAGCCGGCTGTTTGCCTCGGCCGCCACGGACGTCTTGGTCATGGCGCCGCTGGCCGTGTTGGCAAGCTCAGCGCCGTGCAATTTGGCTCCCATCTTCAAATAGATCTCCGCCTCGGCGTCGTCCTGGGGACGGATGCCGAGTTCCGCCAGTTTGGCGAAGAACACAGGGACGTGAATGCGTTGCCACAGCCTGGTGACGGCGTCTTCCCCATCGGCGACGGCTGAATTAGGTGCGGACATTGGCAAATCTCTCCTCGCCGATTCAAAAGGTCCGGCGCAACCACTACAACTCCACTAGACGAAGTCGGCGCGGCACGTACCGTTGACGATGAGCGACACCCCAATGGACTCGTAGGAGAAGAAGTCGATGATCCAGGCCTCGGCCTTGACGAACATCGTCGGTGCCTCCAGCTCATAGGCCTTGCCGAGGAACCTCGTCTCGCTGAACAGGAACTCCGTGTCGGTGGGCACGAGGTCCTGCTTGATGGTGATCAGGTGCGGGACGCCGAACAACTCGGTGTAGGTCCAGCCGTTCTTCAGGATGTCTTGCGACATGTCGCCGCCGATCTCCGTGCGGCCGAACTTGAACACGTCCTTGATCGTGATGTTGTTGACCAGGACGTTGCCGGTCTCGACCCGACTCGGCGTCTGCGGCTGGATCTTGAGCGCCTCGGCGAGGTTCTCGCGGGTCACCCCGCCGGCGATCGACTGCCAGTGCGCCACGCCGGTCACCGGGTGGATCGCATTCTGGCCGACCATGGCGTTGTTGCATGCGACGATGAACTTCGAGTCCTCTTCCGCGAGCATGTCCTTGATGGAGTTATCGGACAGCACCTGCCGAATGTCCATCCGCCATGTCCGCAACTTCGCGACGTCGCCGGTGAACCTCGGGGTCACCACGCGGGCGAACGTGACCTTGTACTTGGGGCCGCGGACATAGAACATGCTCGGCAGTTTGTTGAACGGCACCGAGACCGCTGCCGGCGAATCCGGCTCCTTCTCCACGACCTTCACGGGGTTGTCCGTATCGACCTGGGCGTCCAGCTCGTCGTAGGAGATTGGCACGAACGGGAGGATCCGGCGCTGGAACCCATCTTCACGCATCTTGGTGCGCGTGAAGTCGTTCACGGCGTCCACCGCCTGCTTCTGCATGCCCGGAGTCTCGAGCTGCGCGAAGAAGGTCTCATTGACCAGCTTGGTTTCGGCTTCCGTCTGAATTCCAGCCATTACGGCACCTCGTGTGTTCGATGAACTGGTGGTTCGATCGCGATCTCCGTATCGCAGATTGTCTTATGCCGGCAAGTACACCGGCCAAAAGGCCAGCACCATCTTCTTGTTTGCGTTAGCGAACGCCTTCCGCGAGACCACGCCGCAGATCGCATCGGTATATGCGGTACCCTTGGTGATGCGGCCGCCGGTAGTGGCGTTGGTGTTGCTGGCAACTGCGGTCAGCGTGTCGTTGGCACCGTAAACCTGACCCGGGTCGAACTCGGTGTCCTCGAGTTCGACTGCGGCGTTGGCAACGATGGCGGCCAGCACGCCCGTCGGGTGCGCTGCCTCCCAATCATCTCCGCCCTCGTTCGCTACGTCGGCGTCGTCGGAGTTCTGCAGCAGGAACATCGCCATCTGCGCACCGGCGATGCCCATCTCAAATTCGCCTTCATCGTTGACGTGGACGACGCGACCCTTGAATACCGGATCGATGGTGACGTCTGCTGACAACTTGGCTTTGAAGTCCAGCGCATGCAGCGACGGCCAGTCGCCTTGGGGGGACTCGAGCCAGTGATCGAACATCTGCCGTGGAGCTGCCATGCTGACCTACTTTCCTCGCCGATTCAAAGGTTCGACGCAACCACTATAACTACGCATCAAGCGAGTCCGAGCCCGCGCTCGAACACTGTATCCGACTCCTTTTTGGCCGACGTTCTGGCCCCGACGAACGGACTCTCGACACTGCCTGGAACGATCGTCTGACGGCTGCCGACTGGCGTACCGATCCTCTGAGCTTGTTTCACCGACAACACGCGTTTGAACAACTCCAGGGTCTCGACCGGATTCATCAGTGTGTCGGCGGCGTCCTTCTCCAGCGAACCGTCGATGTACCCGTGCGTTCGCAGCAGCTTGACGAGGTCGGGGCCGCGCTCGCGAACCTGCTGCAGTTCGGCGTCTCTTGACGCGGCCAGCTTCTCGGTTTGGTCCAGCGCAGCCGTCGTGCATTCGATGTAGTCCACGATCGTTTTGGCGATTTTCCTATCCATTGGCTTCTCCGGCTAGTTATGCTGCTTTTCGCCGCGACAGTTCGCCGATGTACTGTCGAAGCAGGTCTCTGGTGCTCGCGGCCTTGCGGCCTGCCGCCGGTGCCGGCGCCGGCGTCGCCTCGGCTGCTTTGGTGAGAATCTCGCGGATCTTGGCAATCGGACCGCCAGGCGCGCTCGCCTCCTTTTCCGACAACATCTCCAGCAGTTGGTCGGGTGTGATCTGCAGCTCTTCCAGTACGGCGAGCAACTCCGCCAACTGGGCTTCGTCAACCGGTGCGGCGGACGGATCGCCGATCATACCACCGTCAGGCGCAGCGACATCGGCCGGCGCTGCTTCAACAGCTGCTGGCAAATTGTCCGCACCGTGCCGCGGCTCTTCAGCCGTCTTCGTCACCGGCTGCCCGGCGGCGTTTGCGGCGTCGGCTCGGTTCTGCGCGTTGATGGTTTCGGTCATGTACCCATACATAAATTCCGCAGTCAGTTTGGCTTGCTCCTCGGCAATCTTGATCGTATCGGCGATGATTTCCTGGTCGGATACCGCGATCTCGCCGTCGCCCAATGGCTGGGCCGCGGCGTTGGTCTCGTGATTGCCCAACAACTCGGCCATGGCGTAGCCGGCAGCCGCCGCCTTGACGCTGGCATCAACATTGGCACCGGGCGTTGCGGCCGGTGTTGCGGCCGGTGTTGCAGCCGGCTCCTGCAGCTGAGTTGTGGCAATATAGCTCAGGATCTCGTTGCCCATCGCGCTGGCCAACTTGCGCAATTCCGACAGCGGTGTACTGGCATATTTTGGATTATCGGCGCGGGCAGGGTGCGCCGTACCGGAATCATCCGGTGTGCTTTGGACGTCTGTAGCCGGTCCCTCGCCGGTCGCCGATTGGCTCACACCGACGTTGAGTTGTTTGTCGTCCTGCGGGATGGTGGTCGTACTGTCGACGGAGGCGGCGCCTTCCTGCGCCTTGACGTCTTGTTCGTTTTCGCGCGCTCGCTCGCCGGAACTAACCGGTTGGGTCTTGTTGTCGGCGCTCCCTGACGGGTGTGACGTGTCGTCGGCCCGTTTCTCTGCCTTGTCGATGTCGGCAATGAACTGCTCGATCGTCTGCAGCATGCTGGCCCGCATGATCGTCCTCCGTGACTCTCAGACCTTTGGTGGTCTTACGATTCTCGCAGATTCAAAGATTCGACGCAACCACTATAAAAAGCCGACACAGCTCTCTCGGAGTAGAGCTTAACCAACCCAGTTTAAAACGCAAGCCTAATACCAAAAAATTTTGCGGCCGCACAATACCTGCGGTAGTGCGACGCTAATTCCTCGGCCAGCTCGGAGCATACGGCGGATGCCGCCGCCCGTTTCTGGAGCCGCAGGTACTCCGCTGCGGCGTCGGCCGGGTTCTCCACGCGCCGCAGCGCCAGGCGCCACAACCTCCGCGCCGCCCAGCGCGGGTCGTCGCTGTACGACTCCGCAAGTTTTCGCGCCCACTGCCTCACCGCCGGCGCCGCCGGCTCGCGTCTCGGCTGATACAGCGCCGGGACGCAAAGGAGTTCCGCGGCCAGCGTCTGGCAATCGAGCGTCGCCGTTGCGGCGCACGCCGCCAGTTTGCGCAGGTCCTCGTCTCGGGCCGACGCGCCGATGAGCCGCAGGAATTCCGAAACGGGCAGCACCACGCGCTCGTCTGCGAGTGCCCGCAGCGCGTGCGACAACTTCACGCCGCGCGGACAGACGGCCGGTTCCGCCAGCGGCGAGGCCGCCAATTCCGAGTCGGCCAGGCGCGGCGGCGCCGCGGCCAGCCACTCCGACTGTTTCTGCATCGCCTCGCTGACGATACCGGCGTCGCCGAGGACCCGCGCCGGCGCCTCCTCCAGCAGCAGCGCCGGCCTGTTGTCGACGGCGCCGGCGTCTGCGGCCTTGCCGAGCGCGAAGGCGATGCGGTCGGCCGGCCGGAATACGTGCGACAGGTCAAACCACCGGTTGATCGGATTGTCGGCGTGCAGCAGGTGCCCGTCGTCGCAGAGCCGGCCGATCTTGTGGCGCAGTCCTCCGCGCTCGCAGTGGCCGCCCTCGTCGACGCCGAGGCAGTACTCCTCGCGGGTCTTGGCCTCGTGCCGGCAGCTCGAGCAGCGGTCGAACGGGACGAGGCTGGCCATCGACACCGGCAGGTCGCGGTCGCTCGACAACTTGTCCATCTCCTTGTCGGCCACCAAGCCCCCGTGTCGCTCGGCCGCCTGCTTGGTGGTCAACAGCGACACCAGGACCTCGATGCGGTCCATGTCCTCGTTGTAGACGCTGGCCTTGATGTAACCGTAGCTCTCCCGCGGATCCTTGTTTTTGTGGCTGCGGTAGAACCGCGCGTGCTTCACGAACGTGTGGTGCTGCTCCCTGCACGGGTCCCGCCGGAAGCCGTCGAAATTGCGGTTTGCGCCGTAGCGTTCGGTGGCCCCGATGGCGATGAAGTGTACCGGCACCTCGCCGGAGTCCGGCGACCAGTCCCGCAGCACGTCCACGAACTTGTGGTTGGCCGACTTGATGAACTCGCTCAGGTCGTTGCCGCGCAGTCCCCCGGCGGCGATTTTCACGACGCGCCCGGTACGGTTACCGAAGTCGTACGCTCCAGGATCGACTACCTTCACCATGGACATGCTGACTCTCCGGCCGACTACGGCGCCATCTGCAGATTCGCGCGCTCTCCCAACCGCAGCAGCTCCTCGGGCCGCTGGTGGCGGAAGAACTTGCGGTCGATCGCCTGCGCCAACAGGAGCTGCAAGATGCCGGACAGGATGCCGCGCCCGCCGCCGGCGCGGCGGGCCATCCGCGCGAAGCGGCTGCGATCCTTCATCATCTGCAGGTTCGCGTGCTCTCCCGACCGCAGCAGCTCTTTGACGTAAGCGGGGTCCACCGGCGCAGGACTGACCTGATTTACCATGGTCATCGGCACACCTCTCGAATCGAACACCCCGGCCGTGACATCAGTCGGCGCTCGCAGCGGCAGGACGCTGCGCAGTTTTTGCCTCCACCAGCGAGGTGGCGAAGCCGACGGCGTCCGATCGACGAAGCCGGGCGATACTCCAACGCCGCGCAGCAGTTTACCCGGTAAGTTGGCTAGGCCGGTGGTAGCTCGTAGGAATGGACTCTGCGACCGCTTGTACTCGCTGAGCGCCTGCCGTAATAACTTGTCGTCAAGATCCCACAGTTCGGTGGTGCGGGCTCTGGCCAGTAGATCTGGACTTGTCCCTTTGACTGCGGCCTGAGCCCGGATGCCGGCCCGCAGGTTCTCTGGCGTGACCAACGCTGCCCGGTTGCGCAGCAGCAAAGCGGCGGCGAGGGTGGTGGCTGGATTTTCGTCGGCAGCGCGGAGCGCGGCAATTGTCCCACTGTGGAGTGCTTCATTGGCAAGAGCGGTACCGCCCGAAACTACCGCGTGGCCGGTAGCTTCACCGATTTGCTTACCGAGGTCTGCAGTTGTCGTACCTAAAGACGACTTGAGCGCTTCCTCATACTCCGTCAGCGCCTGCGGTGTGTTTTCGGACGGCCGTGGCAGGTCCGGCTTCGGTTTTCCGGTAGCGGCAGCACTGTCGCCCAGCATCCTACGCAGCAGACCGCTAAGGCCGCGCTGGCGGATGCCGGGACGAGACGGTTTGGCTGGCAGCGGAATTGGTTCTCCGGTGGTCAGGTTCACGTCGCGACCTATCGGCCAGCCCTTGCCGAACTCGCGCTGCGCCAGGTAGGCGCCGCCGCCCAGCGCGCCGCCGGCAACGGCGCCGGCCAGTGAGCCGCGCAGCCGGTTCTCTCGGTCAGCCAGCAGACCGACGAGGCCGCCGACGCCGGCGCCGCCCAGCGGCAGCGCCACTTCCGGGCGCGACAGGAATTTAACTACGTCGTCCAGCGACGGCGTCGCGGCGGATTTGACCAACCGCAGACGGCGGCCGACGACGGCGCGGGCCGCCAGTTTCTCGACGGCGTCGTCTAGCGAGCCAGTCACTAGGTCGATCAATTGATTCATTTTTTGTTTGTAGCTGTTGGCGCGGCCAACTGTCTCGGCCGCGACTGCGGCAGCGCCAGTCCGTAGTCTGCCGCGTGGAAATCTGACGGTTCGTGCAGTGTGCGCAACCGCTGCTCCGTGTTCGTCAACTCGGCCAGCTCGAACGGCTCCATGCTCCCGTGGGTGAGCCACTTACGCAATACGGATCGGACCAGCCCACCCTGGTTCGCCGCGCGCGGGAACATCTGCGCGAACTCGTTGTACGCGCCGACCACGTCGGCCGGATCGTGTCCGGCGATCACGTCGTCATTGGCCATCAGGTCGTTGAGCATCGCCTCCGACCGGATCCGCTGGAGTTCGAGCTGGTGGCCCGGGTCCTCCAACTGCAGCACCCTCTCGGCCACGGCCTTGGCAGTGTCGTCCGATATTGCTGGAATAGCCCCGCCCAGATTGCCGAGCATGTCGTACGCGCCTATACCCATGCCGGTCCCCAGGGCGTAGCCGCCGACCCCAAAATCGGCGGTCTTACGACGGTGCAAACCATCGAGGACGCCGGGCGGCCGGCCGAAAGGGCGGAGCAAGCGCTCTACCTCCTGGTCCGTCGACCGAGTCGCTTCCGCCAATTTTCGCCGCGCCGCGATCAGCGCCTCTGCGCCGGCCATACACGCGGCGGCCGCGTCGTAGATCGGGCCCGCTGCGCGGGTGGCGCCGACCGCCGCCACCTTGAGCTTGCCGTCTCGCTGCGCCGTGTACTCGAGCAACCGGCGACCCGGGTCGCCGAACATGATCGGCAAGTTGTCGAACACGGCGCCGCGCAGCGCCGGGTCGGCCCGCTTGTAGAGTTCGGCAAATCTACCCATACAGCCGACCAGATTGTCCTGCGCCGCTGCCGCCTCGCGCCGCGTCTCCTCCAGGTTCCGGCGCAACCCGGCGGCTTTGTAGTATGATTCGGCCATCAGCACTTTCGGCTCCGGCGGCTCCGGCGGCATGCGGTAAGTCAGCGACACGGGCCGGATTGCGCTGGTCTTTTGTCGGGCCGGCGGGCGCTGGAAGTCGGCCGACACGTCGCCGCAGTACTCCGCCGTCTTCGGCTCGGCCGGGAACATCCTGCGCACGATCTCGGTGTGATCGGCTAATGGAAACTTCGCCGCGCGCTCGGCGGCTGTCTTCCCGGACAAGCGCTGGATCTCAGTCCTGCCGGTGTTGTACGCCTGCACCAACAGCGGCACGTGGCCGACCGGCAGTTTCAGCGACGTAGCCACCTTGGCGATCGCATCGTTCGGTTCGCCGCCCGAGTCCGTCAGCGATGCAATCTGGTCCAGCGCGCCGAGCAGGCGTCGTTCCGATTCGTCAGACAAGCCTGGTGCCAACATGTCCAACTCTACTTTTCTCGCCGATTCGGCGCAACCACTAAAAATTGCACTCGCAGATGAGCTAAGGTACGACAAAAACCGGCTCGTCCGGCAGCCCCACGTCGCCGCCGGCGTGCGCCAGGAGCAGCTCGCTTCCCGATAGCTCTGCCCCGTGGTCGTCGAGCTGCAGCACGCGATGCGAACCCAGTTCCTCGGCTGCCCGCGAACCGGTCGTGAACGGCAACTGCTGCAGCATGGCCTCGACGTTCTTCGCAAACAAGCTGCGCGACTGTCCGGAGCTGTGTGCCTTCTGCTCGAGCTCCAGGAACCTGACGTACACGTTGAGGATGTCGCCGGCTGTGAACCCGTTGATCGGCACGAGCTGCGCTGCCAACGCCGCCTTGCGGGCCATCGTGCGTCCGGAGTGGTCGGCCAAATACTGATCGGCCGGCCGCTCGGCGCCGCCGCGAGGTCCGAACTGGTACATAATCAGGTCCAGCACCTTGACGCCGGCAAAATATCCGAACATCTTCCACAGGGCCTCGCTGTCGTGTTCGGCCAGTCCAGACTGCACGGCGGGACTCATCACGTGGTGCACGATGTAGTCGGACTGGTCTAACCGGTCGCGCACCGAGAAGAACAGGTGCTCGTACATGTCGATCGTCGCGGCGTCGGTGCCGCATTTGCTCGCGATGGCGTCGTCGGACTCGCCGGCGAGCAGGCGGGCCTCGATGGCCCAGCGGATCCGGCCGTCGCCGCGCGAGTTGATGTCCCGCGCTGTCGAGACGTCGCGCAAGTGCAGCTGGATCGTGTAGTCGTCGCCGGCACGCTGCAGGCGCAGGTAGCGGCACGCCCGCCGGATATAGTTGTCGCCCAGGTGCCGCACGCGCCGGTCCTGATCCACCAACTGGCAAGCGCGCACCCAGCGCCAGTCCGTCTCGCGGAACGGGTCGCACGACGCGCTCAGTTGGTTGATCGGATCCGTCTGCGTTGTCATGTGTTGGTGCGAAAACCGAGCGAAAGTGAAAAAGTCCCGGCGTCCGTTGGGTTGACGAGTACATACAGCTTGCGGTCCTTGGGCGCCGGCGGGTTGTCGTGCATGAACACCGGGTATCCCTGCGGCTCGAAGTGACTGACGCCGGCAGCGTCGCCGGTCTGCTGCGGCAGCACCCTGTAGAGCGGCGCCGTCGCCGGCAGCGGGCTGTCCTGCGGACCCTCGCCCACGTCGCAGGCAGCAGCGCTGTTGAAGACGTCCACCGTCAGGGCCACGCCGCCTCCGGACGTCGCGACGACTACCAGTTTCGTGAGGAACGAGTGGTTGGGGCACGAGACCTCGATGCAGGCACCGTTTGCACCTACTTCCTGATCTGCGACTACCACCTCGTACGTTGATTCCAAGGCTCATCACTCCTCTTCTGCTACCTGCTCGATGTTGGGGTTCAGCCGTTCGTTGATTTCGCCGATCTGGTGCTCCTTGAGGTAGAGGACGACGTCACCCAGGGATTCGAACGAGTTCAGGATTGCGTCTCTGACCTCGCCGGCGTCGGCCTTACCATACAGGTCCTCCCAGGCGTCCGGCCGGTGCAGCGACGAGAAGTACAAGCGGCCGAGTTTATTCATCGCATTCATGATGTCGCCGCTGTGGTCGCGCACCATGGCTTCCGGCCGCCCCGAGCGCAGCAGACCGCCGATCACGGCCGTGTCGAAGATTTCCCGCTGCCCTCGCTGCGACGCCGCCATCGCAGCCTGCATCGTGTCCCGGCTCGGACCCGGGTTGACCATCTGGCTGGAGTGCAGCGGCGGCAGCATCGCGTCATATACCGACGGATCGGTGTAGGCCCCCTGCATGCCGTCGATCGGGTAGCGCTGCGGCGACGACACCTGCAGTTGGGCGGTGCCGGCCGTGTCCGCCGTGCCGCCATATATCGGGTCCTGGATCGCCGGCGCCGACGGGGCCGTCAGCTGCAGCGGGTACGGTGCCGCGTACTTGACGCGGAGCTGGATCCGGCGATTTCGTTCGACAAGCTCGAGCACGCTCCGGGCCGTCTTGGCCCGGAGTCCGTGCTCGGCCACCAGCGCGCTCACCGCCTCCAGCGGGCCAAACAACCGGCCGTTGAGATTGACACTTGTGCCGTCTTGGGACAAGCTGAGTGCGGCAGTTTTCGCGTAAATCGCTCTGCGAACATCCATCCAGTTGCCGAGCAGTATCGGCGCCGGATCTTTTCCGCGCGATTCGTCGGAGATCGCAGAAGGCGCATCGCTGTATGATTTTGGCGGCGTGTAGATGTGCACCAGGCGGGCGCCGGCCGGCAAGAACAAGTCGCTGCCGAACTGTCGGATTTTGGTCCCTGGTTTAGTCCGGATGTGCAGCCGACACCCGTCGGAGTAGTCTGGGTAACTGGCGCCGTCATACTCAGCGCGGCGGCGGAACCGCGGCACCGGGCCGGCCAGATAGTCGCGGAAACTGATCCCATAGCTGTGTCGACCTTCGAATTTTCCGAGGTCTGCCCGGATCTCGAACGGAGCGGTACCCTGCCCCGCTGCTGTGATCGCGACATAGATGCCGCCGACCGCCGGGGCGGCCGATCGCGGCAGCCGGTCGAACCACTTGGTGTCCTCAGCCGGGCCGGGATCCGGATAGATCCACACGTTGCTCAGATCCGCGTTGATCCAGTTCTTCTCACCGTCGAGACGCACCACGGTCGCCATATGCTTCCGCGTGTTCTCGGCGTACGGGTGGACGACGACGAGCATCTCCTCGAAGTCGCCGGGGCGCACCAGCACGTCGAAGATGCCCGTCACTGTCGGATTCGTGAGGCAGGCTTTCTCCCGGATATTCACCGGCACGGCATAGACCCGCGACACGGAGTCGGCTGCGCGCTTGTCTCGCACCAGGTAACCGTCTCGGAGCAGCGCCTGTGTGTCCTCGTCCGAGAACGTCAGCGCGGACCGGCGGGCGGCGTCGCGGGTGATGAACTGGACGTCGCCGGCTGTCTTCGTCTCTTCGTCTCGCTTCTGCTTCTCCTTGCGCCGGCGCAGCCAGCTCGAGATCGCCCACGGGACGCCGACTGCGGTAGCGCCGATCCCCGCGCCGCCCAGCACACTCGACGGGACCACGTCGTTTATGGCGCGCTCGTAGCCCCGCAGGAACTCACCAGAAATGCCGACTCGTGCGCCGATTTCATCCGCCACATCATGAATTCTCGCCATAAAGCTCGACGGGGATCCGACACCCTCCTGGGCCGCCTTGGTGGTCGCGCCGAACAGCGCTTTGAGCCCGTGCAGCTTGTCGACCGCTTCGGCCAACTTCGGGTAATCGCGACACCAGCCGAGCAGCATCCGCACGGCTGGGCGGCCGGCCAGCTTGAGGAACGCCGGGAGGTCGATGCCGTCGTACTTCATCGTCTGGCGGGCCCGCGCCAGGCCCGGCAGCCCGGACAGGACCCAGTCTGGGAAGGCGCTGCCGTACTTCAGCCCCGACGGCCGACCCACGGACGACAAGTTCGGCTGTAAGACGCCCAGCAGCCGAGAGTTCCGGTTCACACCCTTGCCCAAGATCGGCGTCCGCCGGTTGAGCACGTAGTTGATCCAGTTCTCCTTCATCGGGACGAAGAGATCTTGGTTCTTGAGGTACAGCAGCTCGCTGCCGCGGAGATCCCCATTGCGGAAAAAGATAGGCGAATACAGCCACTGGTCGCCCAGCTGAAAGCCGAAAATGCCGGAGGCGTTGGTACTGTCGTCGCTTTTGTCCAACAGCTGGAAGCCGACCAGGTGGTCGAGTAGACCTGGCGCGCGGTCGCGGACGGTACTGAAGGCCATATTGGCCAGCGCAGTCTCAAACGACCGGTCGCTGGAGCCGACTGGTTCGGCTCGTTTCGTGCGGACGAGTGTGGCAATCATGCAATCGGGCCACCCATAACCTGCGGACTCGCCGATTCGAAGGTTCGGCGCAACCACCCCATCTCCGTCGGAACCTCGGCGAAGTTTCAACACTACCACATCATAAGTTCTCGCCGGCGAAAAGGGAATAGATCGATGGTAGTGATAAATTTCAGACCAACACTTGTTGGTGTGTACCTTCCTGTTTCACAGGGGCGGCAACCCGCCCCTCCGCAGGCATTACCGTGCGCCCTACCGGCGCCGAGTGCTTAGAACTTCGTAGCGCTCGCGCGAGAATGTTCCGCGCGGCATTCGCATCGCGGCACAGCACGAGGCCGCAGTGCGGACAATCATGAATTCGTACCGACAAATCCTTGGGAACCACCATGCCGCATCCACTACATTCTTGACTCGTACCGGATGGGTTCACCTTCAGGAATGTGCAACCAGCTTTTTCGGCTTTGTAACACAACTGAAAGATGAACTGGCCCCAGCACGCATCGAGAATGCTCTTGGCTAAACGACCGCGCACCATGCCGTCTATGTTCAGGTCCTCAACCGCGACCAGGTCGTACTTCGCGATGATCGCCTTGCTGGCGTGGTGTGTGAAATTGTGGCGCTGATTCTGAATCTGCACGTACACGCGCTGCAGACTGGCAACTCGCTTGCGCCGGTTCTTGCTGCCCTTTTTGGTCCGACTGACCTGTCGGTGCGCGTGCGCTAACTTGCGTTCCAGTTTCTTGCCGAACCTTGGATTCTCGATCGTCTCACCGTCGGAAACCGTGGCAAACGTGCTGAGTCCAACATCAATGCCGACAGCTTGCCGAATCGGCCGTGGCGGCGGGGCTTCGCGTTCGTCGTTGATCACCAGTTGGCAGTACCACTTGGTCGCCCGACGCACGATGCGCTGCTCGATGATGGCACCCTCAATGGGCTGCAGATTGCGGCAGCGGATCAGTCCGTCAACCCCAGAGACTCGGATGCGGCCATGCTTGACGACGGACCCACACTCGGCAATGGTAAAGCTGTGCCAGCGGCTGCGACCTTTGAAACGTGGAAAACCTGGTCTCCCTGTGCCATTCTTCAGCCGACGGAAGAACGCCACGAACGCCTTATCGAGACGCCGAAGCGCATCGCGTTCAACGCTGACTGGTGTGTCGGACCAGAACGAATCGGCAGCCCGCAGAGCTGTCAAATCATCACACTGGTCGTAAAAGGAAGGAGATTTGCCAGATGTCTTATACCAATGGATTCGTGCTTCTAGCGCGCGGTTGAATGCGGTGCGACCAACGAAAAGATGCTGCTCGAGCCGAGCGGCCTGCGGATGATTGGGGTACAGGGCGATTGTCATGGTTCTAAGCACGCATGGATTGTACCAGTGCGCAGCTTGTAAGTCAAAATGTATCACTACCAGCAGCCGCTGCTTATTTTATGAGCGCGATCACCACGGCGGCGATGCCGCAGAGACAACCCAGGATTCCGCCGACGGCGGCGCAAACCTGGACGATACCGCGGATTCCCCCCGTGTGCTGGTCGATCCACTGCTCTGCGCGGTCCAATCTCGCTTCATAATCGTTGCGCTCGTTCGAACACAGCGTGTTCTGTTCTTCCAGGAGCGCCACGCGAACGTCTGCCGGCTTGCTGTCGTCGTGTCCGCCGATGAACCGCTCGTACTGCGCTACCCGACTTTCGAGTTGTATCAATCTAGTGAGGTGGGGTCGGAACAACTCCAATGCCCCGACAACTTCGCGCATCGAGTGCGAGAGTTCCCCAATTTCATCGGCCGACCCGGATTTATCGACCATTCGTCTGTGCCTCAACGCATAGCGACTGCAGCGCGGCTTTCAACTCTCGGCACGTCTCCGATAGTTCCCGCAACCTCGGACGAGCTGATTCGTTATCCGCTTGCTCAGACATAACCTCGGCTATTGTCTGTTCCAGTTGGCCGGCCGTCCACGGCTTTGAAATGAGGCCGTGGATTTGCGCCCGACAAATTGCGTCCGCGGAGGCTGTTCGATTTCCGAATGTTGTCATGAGTACCCTTTTGACTTGTGGAAACTCGCTGCGAATTGCTGCCAGCAAACTCAGTCCGTCGATGTCCGGCGTTCGTATGTCGACGAGGACGGCGCTGACCGGCCTGCTGCGAAGCAGCGACAGCGCGACGTCGCTCTGTGTAGATTGCAGCACGTCAAAGGTGCGATGCAGTGTATGGGCGATTGTCTTGTACACGTCTGGCTCACCTGCAACCACTAAAATCGCGCGTCGCATGACGTCCTCCCGATTACACAAGAGTGCTAGTCAGATCTACCTAAACTCACTTGCTGCCGAAGGGCCAGCGCAACCACGGCGCTCCGGCAGTGGACTGCGCCGGCGCCTTGAGCCCGCGCTGCTCGTAGTCCGACTGCAACAGCGGCACGCTGCGGTAAGCCGTCTGGCCCGAGCCCGGCATCTCGCCAGCCGGCACTAATTTTTGCTGCCGCAGACGGTTTAACTTGCCAACCTCCGGCTGGTTGATGGCACGACGAAGATAGTCGTTGATCCCGAACGCCGAATCCAGGTCCTGGCCCAGCCCGTATGCTTGCCGAGCATACGCGGCGCCCATCCGCGGGATGTCGCCGGCCCGCGCCAGTCCGCCGAACATTCCCGGGTGGTTGCCGAAGTACTGCTCGTCGTTGCGCACTCCACGCATCCAGTTGTCGGCCGTGCCGTGCCGCGCCAGGTCGTAACCCAACTCGCCGAGAGACACTCCGCTGCGCGCAAGCGCGTAGGCGCCGTACGCTGCCGGGATGCGAGTCGCCGCCCGAGCGGCCAGAGACTGCGCAGTGGAGCCGGTTGACGCCAGACTCGGTATTGGCGCTGGCGTCGGTAGAAATCCCGACAAGAAGTTGCCAAACCTGCCGAAATTCGCTAGCGGCACTCCAGCTGTCTGCAGTAGTTTTCCGGCTGCCATGAAACTGCCGACGTCTTTACCGATATCCGCCAGCGGTCCGAAACCAATCGCCGGCCGCGCCGCCGGCACAGCAGCTTGTACAGCCGACTGCGGAGTTGCCGCTGGTGGTGGGGCTGCCGCTACGGGCTGAGCAGTTGGCGATGCCGACGGATTGGTTTGTGCCGGCGCAGCCGCTCGGCGATTCGCGAGCATGGCGGCGAACACCTGCGGGTTGGCCGCCCACATAGCCAGCAGCGGGGTGAGGCGCGGATCGAGCAGCGGGTGCCATTGGTTCACCATCTGCAGTCTACCCTCGGGCGACTGCATGATGCCGGCCAATGAGTCCAGCTCATCGTCGGCTTGCTTGACGAACTGGACTGCGATCTTCGCCAGTTGTCTTGCGATCATATGGTCTCCGTTCCGACAGCGATCGGCTTGCCGAAATCGACGGCTTTGATTAGGGACGGGACGAAACTGGTGCCGCGGGCGTAGCTCGTCCGCCCGCGCTGGGCGCTGCGCAGCAGACTCTTTTGCAGATTAGCGCCAAGCAACTGCGTCATCCAGTCTGGGTCGTGCGATAGGATCGATGAAGCGCGCACCATCTCTGGTGCGAACGGCGGAGCCTCGTCGTGCACCAGCAGCGACCCGATGCCGAACCGCTCCAGGTCCGACAGCATGCTGCGGCGCACCTTCGTTCCAATCGTGTGGTGCAGAATCGGCGACTCCAAGAACTTGCCGATGGCCGCCGCCGGAGGCAGCGCGCGGGCGTCGCCGCGCGGTTCGTACTGCTTTTCAATCAGGCCGTAGGGGACTACGTCGTCGGGCAATCCGCCGCCGACTTCGTCGTCGAGGCGGACGTGGTTGATCAGGCCCTGGGCGACGATCTCCAAGTTCCTCCTGTGGGCCGGCAGGCCGGCTTCTCGGTAGGCTGCGCGCATGGCATCGACCCAGTAGCGGCGACCCTCGCCGATTCCCTTGTGGGCTACGATCTCAGCAGGATTGGGCACGCCGTCGGACAGGACATCCCCCGCATCGACCACGCTGCCGACTTTTACGCGGAGCGGGTAGCCGGCCGGCACGAAGTGCGGCTTGCCGACGATCGACACGTGGAAGCCGCCTGCCGGTGCCGGCTCGATACGGTCTACGCGCCCGTCTTCCTGAGCGTGGGTAGCGCCGCCGGCGAATTGCTTGGGTACCTGGACGAGCTGCTGGAGCGCCGCGAGCCCGCTGACTGCGCGCTCCTGCCCGAAAACTCCCCCCGAGTGTTTGCTCGACAACGCTCCCTGAGCCGCCGGCTCGGCCAGGCTCTGCGCCGCTGAGAGACCGACGAACTCGCCGAGCTGCGGGAGTCGTCCGTATTCTCTGACGCCCACGTCGCGGGCGTAGACGCCGCCCTCGGGCGATCCGCGGGCCGCGACACTCCGGATCAGGATCTTGTCGATGCCCCTGTTGCCGAGATCGCCGAGCACCTTGGCCGTCAGCACGGTGTTGCGTGGATAGCCGCCGGCCGGCAGCTCGAGGAGGGCGCCCTCGTTGTCCGGGTCGTCAGTGGCGACGGGCAGCCCGCGCGGCCAGCGCGGCTCGGAGTCGTCGTCCATGGCGCTGACGCGGACGCGGTGACTCACCTGTCCCAACAATTTGCCGAAGTAGCCGCCCTCGCGAACCGACAACTTGCTGGCCAGCACTCCGCGCCGCGCGCCGAACGTGCCCGCAAAGTACTCGACGGGGCTGAGCCCCTCGGAGTAACTGCGCAGGATAGGCACCGGGATCACCCGCTCGCGGTGGTCCGTATAGAGCAGGTCGCCTCCCCTGAGACTGCGCAGGTTGGCGGGACTGCCGCGGGAACCAGACCGCACCAGATTCCCCAGTGGATTGTCCTCGGCGATGCTCTCGGCCAAGATCGACCGCTCCAGCCCGTCCTGCTCGCGGCCGACGACGGCGACGACGCGGTCAGCTTTTTCATCGTCGTCCAAGTCGGGATCTTCGCGGATGCGCCGCAGCACCGCGGCCAACTTGAGGCGGAGCGCCCGCGCCGCCAGCGCGGGACGCAGGTGCTTCAAACCGTATGAGACGCCGCCGCCGGTGTAGGCGGCCTCCGACCCGATCTCCAGCAGGCGCTGCGACACTGCCGGGTAGTCGTCCGGATACTTCTCGGCGACTTCCTGCAGCAGCCGCCGCATTCCACTGACATCCAGCACCGGGTAGCGCCCCCGCATCGGCTCCGGCAGCGCGGAGTCGACCAGCAGCTGTCCGACCGTGCCGGAGAATTTTGCCATCGGACCATCCACGCCTCGCCGATTCAAAGTTTACTTACGCTAACAACAAACCAGCGAAGTCAAATGCCAAATCGCACGCCACTAACTTTCCGCTGCTTCGGCGTGTAACACCACCTACGCTGACCAGAACTGCCTGCTCGCAGACGTAGCAGTGCGGGACGCCGCGAAATGCTGATTCCACGTCTCCTAGCAACTCCACGTCTCCGGTCAAATCCCAGAGCGAATTCAACTGCTTCTCTGTCGCTTGCGCCAATTCGATCCGCAGCGCTCCGCGGGTAGGTCCAGCGCGGTATGTTGCCGTGCAACCGTCAACCACGCTCGCGGCTTCCTGCGTGAGCTGCTGCGAATAAGCCACTTCGACACCGAATACCGGGATGTGCCGCCGCAGCGGCGCGCAACGCAGGAAGCCGCGAGCGTGGTGACATACTCCGCCTAATTCGCGCGTGCGCAACTGCGATGTCGACAACGCGAAAATGTCGATCGTCGGTGGCTTGTCGCTCAGCACCTGGTGTTGTGTGGGAAATGGCAGCGAGTGCCAGGTCGCAGGGTCGCGCGCGTCTGCGGCAGCGTTGCCGCGCAGAAGCGGGATGCTGCCGACCAGCGGCAAGCTGCTGAGGAAGTTTCGTCGACTAATCAATAGTCTGCTCCTTAGCGTCGCACCACGGGGCCGCCCGAGTCCGGCGCGGCTGGCCGCACGTCGACGACCAGGTCCTGCCGGACGCCCACCATCTCGAGCGCCTCGTTGAATCCCCTCTCGTGCGGCCGCGCTGCGAAGATCGCCCCGTCCACCACCTCCAGCACTACGACTACCACCTGGCCGAACCGGTCCCGCACCACGACTCGGTCGACGACCTGCTCGACGTGCTTTCCGTTCGCGTTGAAGCCCACCGTCATGCGGCCTGACCCTTCTGCGCCGCCAGCCGGCGCAGCAGCATGGCGGCGGCCTGGTTCTGAGTTGCGGCGACCTGCTCGGCATGGCCGAAAGCTGTGCCGACTTTGGACGCCGACTCCGCCGGAGCAGCGGCGGCCGGAGCGGCCGGTATCCCGCTGTCCAGACCCAGAGCGCTCAACAGTCGCTGCAGCATCGTCTTGACTTCAGCGAGCGCGTCAGCTGGGTTCTGTTTGGGTGGCCTGGCCCCCATGGCCTGCATCTCCTCCCGGAGAATGGCCCGGATGCGCTCCTCCGAGAGTGGCGGCGCTGGTGCGGCACCGGGCACCATCGTCGGGTCTGGCGGTGCCGCCGGCGCGACGGGACCACCGGCCAACATCGACGGATCCACCGGCACTGCGTCGGCCATCGACGGATCCATCGGCATCGCGCCGGCCATCGCCGGATCAGCCGGCCCCTGCGCCACGAATGCAGTTTTTTCGCCAACAACAATGCGACGGGCCAGGTCCAAGAGGTGGCGATTGATGCGATCAGCCATTGGAGGGACGTCCTTGTCTTTGTGGGAACAGCGTACCTCGCCGATTCAAAGGTTCGGCGCAACCACCGCAATCTTCATTTTCACCTCATCGATTCTAGCACGAAAGAAGTCCGTCCGCTACAGTTGACGTTTCACCACGCGCACCGACCCATCATTATGCGCCGACCTCCACGCGAGCGTCGACGTTGATGTCGCCGCGCCAGTAGGCCGCCATGGCGTCCGCGGCGGACCGGAACCTCCGCACCGGCGTCTTCTTGTCGGCGCGGCTCGTGGCGATCCAGTTGCCGATCAGGTACTCGTGGCGCGGTACCTGGTGGACCTCGAACGCTTTGGGCGTGATCAGATTCTTGCTCGGGAGCATCCGGTCGACGGCCTCTCGAACGGCTTCGGCGCTGGCCGGCACCTGGTAATTTTCCTGGTCGCCGTCGAAGTCGGCGCCGAAGCCGGGCAGCGACAGCGGATTCACCCGCAGAGTGCTGCCGGCCGCCAGCCTGGGCCAAAAGGCCATGAATCCGTAGCGGTGCCACGTCGGCGCCCGGTTGACCAGCACCGGCCGCTCCGACATCTCGCGAACCAGCTCAACGCGGGCGGCGTCCGCGCGGTCGGCCACCGTACGGATTGCCTGGAACGGGGACATCCCTCGGCGGACGAGCCGCCGAACCACGAACGGCCGGTAGACGACCCACGCCTTGTCCTCCGGCAGCCCAACTTCATCCAGGCCGAGTTTGTCGTCCGGAGAGATGACGGCGCGCCCGACCAAGTCCACGGCGCTGCCGAGCAGCCGGCGGTGGAACGTCCCGGTCTTGGGTCCGCCGCTGCCGAGTAACTCCTTCAGGATGCCGCGCACTCCGGTCGCCTTCGTCTTGACGCCGATCGGGTCCCCCAGGCCGGCCACCGCCTTCATCGCGTCGTAGACGGCCAGCCGCTCCTGCGACACGTCGTCGACGCTGCCGGCAAGTTCTTTCAACACGGCGTTGGCGTCCCACAGCTCCTTGTAGAGGATGTTCGGATCCGCCACGAGCCGGATGTCGCTGCCGGCCATGTTCGTGATCGGCCGGAAGATCGGCGGCAGCACCGGTACGCGGCCGACGAGCCACTCTTTTGGGTGGATCCCCATCCGGTCTGCCGCCTCGAGGTGGACGAGGCGGCGCACCGCGGCGTCCCGCGCCGTCTTCTTTCCGAATTTGACGGATTCGCGCGCCGCCGCCAACTCCGCAGGGAGGTCGATCCGCGACAGCGCGGCGGACAGCGCCCCGGGACCGCGCTGACCGCGCAGCTCGTGCTCGCCGCTCAGGACACCGCGGAACTGGGACTCGGTCAGCCCGAGCAGGCGGCGGATGGGCTCCTCCATGGCCGGCGACGGCATCGGCTCGTGGAGCCGTATGCCGCTCCATTTTTTCCCCCAGTGCCCGCCGGTCTTGACCGGATCAAACAATCCTCCAGGGATCTCCGCGAGACCCTCCTTCCAGTCCACCGTCGCCGCGCTGGTTAGGTCGCGATCGCCGACCAGCTCGTCGACGTGTTTGTCCGTGCGCGGCACGAGTTGGATCCGTTCGCCGCGGCCGATCGGATGGAGGCCGGCAGCGTCCAAGCCGGCCATGAATTTCTCGTACACGAGAGGCACCCGCGGCGGCGGCGGCGTCTTGCCCGCCATCAGCATCAGCCAGTAATCGTCGTTGCGCTGCCCGCGGATCAGCTTGATGTCCTGCAGGACGGCCGGCACGTTGTGCGCCAGCAGGGCCGATAACTCCAACCCGCCGACGCGCTTGCTGGCGTCCTCCTCGCTGCTCCGGGTCGGCACGCCTTCGCTGGAGTAGGCGCCGACCGAACGACCCTGCGACTTCGGCTCCGACTGGTGCACCAGCTTCATGAAGAACCGGTTGCCGGTCAACACGTCCCTGATCTTGCGGCCGGTGTCGGGATCGACGACGTCCTCGGTGTCCTTGAGGCCGTGGCGGGCCAACTCCGTCTCTGAGAACGCGGACAAACTGCGGTCGCGCCAGTCCTCGACTTTGTAGGGCCGCCCCCGGTGCGCCGCCGCCTTGCCCAGGGCCGCTTCGACCACCTGCGCCGGATTGCCGCGAGTCGGCACGCCCATGGGAGTGAGCACGACCTCGAACGGCCGCCCCTGCGCGTCGTGCAGCATCTGGTCGTCGGGGACGATCCTGCTGATCACGCCCTTGTCGCCCTGGCGACCGACGAGCTTGTCTCCGACCTGCGTCGGCATGCTCGACCGGACCGCGACCGTAAATCCGTCGTCGGTCTTGACGACGTCGGTGACGAGCCCGTCGTCGGTGTGGTCCCAGGTGACCGTAGCGTCGCGGTAAGCCGGCGCGTGCGGCCGGTGCACCTGGTTGTGCGACTGCGGACGTTGTGTTATCAACAACACAACCGGGTCGCCGGTGTGGAGTACGGCGCCGGGCCGGACGACCCCGTCGTCGTCCATGGTCGACAGTTGCTTGCTGCTGAATTTGGCTGGAAAGGAACTGACGTACGGCCGCTTCCCGCGTTTCTGATCGTCGTCGAATTCCACGTCGTGCTGGAACAAGTGTTCGGAAGCCAGTTTCCGCGCGAACGACGCGGAGATGGCGACCGCGTCCTCGTGGGTCGCGCCGCCGCGCATCGGCAGGTAGGCCACGCGCGCGTTCCGACCCATCGCCACGGTGCCGGCAGCATCGGTGTAGTTGGACGACGCCAGCAGGTCGCCGGCGCGCACGGCGTCGCCCGGCTTCACCACCGGCGTATTGTGCAGATACGTCTTGCGATTGAGCGGTCGGTAGTTGTGCAAGTCCCGCCGCACCGACCCGTCCGCCGTCCGGACCACCACCTCGTCGGGCGTCACCGAGGCGACCACGCCGTCGGCCGGCGACAGCACCGCTCCGGCGTGCGGCCCGTACTCCTCCTCGTAACTGCGCGACTCGTCGGTCCCCGGCACGGCGCTCTGCACCAGCGGCGCCTCGCGCTCCAGCAGCGGCAGCGCCTGGGGGAACATCCGCGACGCCATCGACGCGCGCTGCCCCCTGATCGCCGACTTCATGGGGACTAAGTTGCCCAGCAGCGAGTACCCCTGCTCCGCCGCCGACTGAATCAGGTCGACTTTCGTCCTCGGGACGTAGCGGATCTTGCCCCCCACCATCGCTGCCACACTGTTCTCGTCGCGCTCCAGCTCGCCGGGGAAGGCGATCACCGCCCCGGCCACCTGCTGCGGAGTCCGCAGTACGGTCGCGCCGGTCCTCGGGTCGACGAACCGGCTGTAGATGGTGCCGTTGCGCCCCTTCACGGACCCGGAGGCCAGGCGAGAGTCGACGCCGGCGGTGATGGATTCCGGCGAGTAGATCGGGTCGATGAAGTTAAGGTGACTCGGCTGCACGCTGCGGGCCTCCAGCGGGATCGCGTCGGTGCTCGACAACCCGCCGTCGCCCATCCGCGTCGCGCGCACGAGCTGGCCGCGCAGTTCCATCGGGTTCGATTCCTCGATCGCGCCGCCCAGCCCGCTGTGCAAGAGCGCAGCATACAGCTGCGGCGTCAGGGTGTCGGCCGGCAGCCCCGACAGGTCTCCCCGGTTGGTCGCGCGCCACAGCAGTTTTCGCCGCAGCCCGCCGGAATCCTTCGTGAGCCGCTCGGCCAGCAGGTCCTCCGGACCCACCAGGGTCTGGAACGCCAGGTGGTCGCGGTCGTCGGGCTCGGCCTCGTCCCTCGAGACGGCCAGCAGTTTCCTGGTGGCAGCTATGATCGAGTCGGCGTCGACGTGGTCGTACGGCGCGCCGAGCGTGCGCGCCGTCACGTCGGGATCGAAGCGCATGGCCCGAAAAGCCGCGGCCACGGCCTCGTGCTTCGACCCAGACTCGGCCCGCCCGCGGAACAGCCGCTGGTGCAGCTTGTCCACGACTTTCGGATCGTCCTTGGCGGCGTTCGCCTGCCACAGGTCGCGACCCCAAGCCGCCTGGACTTGTTTTTCGGTAGCGCCGAGGGTGCGCAGCAGCGGCAAGAGCGGCATCTTGGCCTGTCCGATGTTCAGGTAGAAGACGCCGCTGTCCGGATCGAGGAAGTACCGGTGCGAGAGACCGGTGCCAGGCAGCAGGTTCGCGTGGCTCTCGATCCCACCGCCGTCCTTGATCCTGGCGAACACGCCAGGCCGCAACCTGAGCTGCGACGCCAAGCTCCAGTCGACCCCTTTGTGCACGAAGGTACCGCTGTCGGTGAGGTACGGGACGTGCGCCACGGTGGTGCGCTTCTGGTCCAGCGGCTGCCCGGTCAGGTTGTCGCGCAGCGTCCAGGTCCCGCGCATGCGACGCCGCAGACTGCGCCTCTCGAGGATGGCCCGCTTCTCCTCAGCGGCGCTGAACCGCTCGGGACCCTCGTAGGCGACGTCCGACAACTCCAGGGTGTGGCGGCTGTTGGACACCGGCGGCAGGGTCTGCGCCGCTGCAAGCACGTTGTCGAAGATGTGTTGCCGCAGCGCTGGCGCGTCGGCAAATTCCCGGTACTGCGGCATCCCCAAGATCGGCGCGTCCATGTGGCGGCTCCTTCCGACTGCCATTATACAGATGCTCCAATAGCTAAAAAGAGAACCAGGCAGCGCATGAAAATCGCCGACCGCCCCGGAGAACCCGGAGCGGTCGGCTTCGCAAGGCGGCGGATCGCTTGTCGCTGATCCGCAGGGGCCTTCCGCCACCTTGCTGCACCCGGGGCGACTTCGGGTCACGCGATTGCCGGTTCGAACTCGGACTTCGGCTCCGGCACTGGCTCCGGAGTCGGCTCGGGCTCCGGCTCGGTCTGTTCGGCCGCGACCACCACCGTGTTCACGCCGAGATATCGCAGCCGCCCAATCAGCTCCGCGGTGAGTTCCGTACCGCGGAGCAGTTCCGCCTGCGGTATCGGCTCCGCCAAAGCATATCCGGCAGCCATCCGGGTCGACATCCTCCAGACCGTGGGACTGATCCGGTGCGTAACGTCGTCTTCCCACTCTATCGGCCGCCGCACCGGCCGCAGTGCGGCCGCCGACGTCCGCGCCGACTGTCGGTTGAACAGTGCGGCCAGCGCCTCCCGCACTTTCGAATTCGGAACCTTGCGATAGACGACGTATGCGACGCCGCCCGCGACCAACACAGCAAATAGCCAGTGGACCACCGTCTGCATCTTGTACTGCGAGATCGCCAGCTCGCGCTGCGACAGCGCACCGCGCAGCTCCGCGATCGTCGCGGCCAGCGCCGCCACGCGCTTGTCCGCATCGGCGAGCTGCTTGTTCGCGTCGGCAAGCTGCTTGTTCGCGTCGGCGAGCTGCTCCTCCGACGTCGGCGGAGCAGGCACGTCGGCTTCCGCCTCCTCCTCGATGCACCCGGCCTGCGTTCCGGCCAACAACAACGACAAACACGAAACGAAAATAAGCTTCTTCATGGTTTGCCCTCCTTCAGGGTTGTCGGTCTGCGTCCAGCCGGAACCACGCCGGCTGCGGATCTGCAAAATAACGCGACCCGGCGCCGTGCAGACGGCGACGCCGGGTCGCACAAAGGAGCCGCCTCTTGTGCTCCGAAGCTATGCTCGCATCGCACAGCGAGCGACACTGTGCGACCTCCTGCTCTCTGGCGCGAATCGACTATGCCAACACTTCAGCGGGCATGTTCGCGATGCACTTCGCCGCGAGCTCCGACCAGATGCCAGCGTTGTAATTGTTGCCCGCGCCGACAATGTCCTGCGCCATGGCGCGGACGACGACCACGATTGCAGAGTTGTCGCTGCCCGCTGGCAGCAGCACGCCACGCCTGACGGCGTCGTAGCCAGCATAGACAATCGCTCGCCCGTCCTTGTGCTGACGGATCTTCATCCACCACTCGGTCGGCGAAGGACCCGCCGTATCGTATTCATCCTCATCGCCGTAGGGATCGTATTCGGTGGCAGACGCAATGATGGGCCATTCGTCATCGACGATCGTAACAGGCGCAGAATCAGTCAGAGTAATGGTACGTCTGAACATTGGATGTCTCCTTTGGTGCCGAGTGAAATGGATCGGCAATCCACCTGCAGTTTTGGTCGCAGGCACCGTCGTTTGCCGCTCCCGCGAAGCGCAGGGCTGCGGCGAAAGGGCCAGGGGGCATCGCAGCCCCCCGAAGCCGGCTTACCGGCTGGCTCAGCTCGCTAGTTGATAGCGCCGCTCACGTCGACACCGCGCAGGTTGGTATCGTACATGTCGGCATTGCGAATGTCGGCACCGCGCATGTCGGCCCCGCGAAGGTCGGCACCGCGCATGTCAGCCCCACGAAGGTTGGCACCGCGCATGTCGGCCCCGCGAAGATCGACACCGCGCATGTCAGCCCCGCGAAGGTCGGCACCGTGCATGTCAGCCCCGCGAAGATCGGCAGAGCGCATGTCGACACCGCAAAGATCAACATCGTGCATGTCGGCGCCGCGCATGTTGGCACCGAAGAGAACAGCGCTGCGCATGTCGACCCGGCCCAGCTTGGCGTCACTTGTGTCGGCCCCATTCGTGTCGGCCCCATGAAAATCTGCACGGTTCAAGTTGGCCCTGCGCCCATCGGTCGAACTTGCCAACCACAATCGGTGCAGTCTCAAAACCTCGGCCAGCTCGTCGCCCGTGCGCGAGATCGTGTGTGCCATGTTTGTGCTCCTTTGGAAAACCAGTCTTGCGGTCTACGACCTCCGCGGGTCATACCGCGGATTGGGCAGCAGACCTGGAAACTAATCCGGACTCCGCTGGATAATGCCGCGATTTGCCCGGGAATTTACCCGAGGCTGCGCGGCCAGCGCGGGGTGTTACTTAATACATCCGGACTTCGTTCCGAAGACGGCTTTGATGCCGTCTCTGTCGATCACGAGTTCGACGATCTCCTCGCGCGGCGACTCGTTGAAGGCTCGACGAATCGCCTCCTGTAGGTCGTGGTTTTCCCACGAAGCGAACGACACGAGGCCCGACGGAGAGTAGTTGGGCGGCTGAAATTTGATCCTCATGGCGGTCTCCCAAGATAGTTTGGTGCTCGTCCACATTTGCGACAGGGCCGAGGATTGCACATAGTGGCTCACTCGGCGACACCGCTTTTCGGCTGTCACACCTGCTTTAGGCCGGGGTGTTCCGGCACACGGCCCTTTCCCGTGCGTAGCATCGCCGCTTGTTCGAGGCGAAAGGACCACCACTAACTCGGCTTATCGGTTGGCCTAGCTAGTCCTGCCCAATGGCGTAGTCCAAACGGGACCACAACCCCGCAATGTAGTCATCTTTGTCCGGCGCTCGCGGGAACACCGCCCGAAACGCGGCTTCCAGTTCGCCTTCGTCGAGCGCGTCACTAGACATGCGGCGCTCCAGAACCCGTCGGATCGCCTCGTGCTTTCGGCTTGCCGCCGCCACCGCCTCTTCAGAGACCTCGGAGTGGGATAGCACCGAATATCCCGCGTACAGTCCGCTATGCCGGTGAACGATGATCACCGGCCCGCCGCGGTGGTCCCTCGCTTCCTCTAGCTGCTCCACCAACTGGAAGCCGTAAGTCGGATACGTGGCGAACGCCGCGAGCGCACCGATCGGCTCCGGTCGTCCGCTCTGCGCCACCAAGTCGAGCAACTGCTCCAGGTCGGACCGCCGCGCGTCGTACGCTACGCATCGCGACATGTCGTTTTTGTACGCTGGATCGGCTTCGTTCGAGGCCATCACCGCCGCATCCATGCTGACGCGCCAGTTCACCAGCGCGTCATCGATGGCCGTCGCCAGAGCTGCATCCACTTGCTTGATCTGCGCTTCGAGCGCTCCGATCTCGCCGTAGTTGCTTGCGCGACCACTCACGAAAGACAACACCACCGCCACGACGCCGCAGGACAACACTACCAGAGACTTGCGCATGGCTGACTCCTTTTGCGAGTTTGCGGTCTGCGGCCTACGCGGGTCATACCGCGAACTGGTCGGCAGACCTGGTGACTAACCCGGACTCCAAGGGAGGATGTCAAGCCCACTCATCGCTGCCGATGATCAGGACGTCGCCCACGACGACGTCGCCCGGGATCCCGCCCGCCGCGGCCAGCAGCGCCGTGGCCTTCGAATTGGGCTCGAGTTTGGGAATGAACTTCCCCTCCTCGTTCACCAGCATCGTCCTTTCGCGATCGAGGGTGACGGCCTCGATGTAGCCGCCGACGAACGTCTGCAACTCGTCCAGCACGAAGTGCTTGCCGTGCTTGGGGTGCACCTCGCTCTCCGTGCCATCCGACCTCACCAGCGTCGCCATCGTATCCTCCACTCTTCTGAATTGTTGTTCGTGAATCACACTCAACCGAAGACAAACACGCCCGGCCCGAGGCGAGACCCGGGAACGGGCGCCGAACGCGGGCGTTCGTCGATTCGAAGATCCGGCGCAACCGCCAGCCGACACCGACACAACTAATTGGACGAGAACGGCGGCGCGCTGCGCACACGGCTGTCGTCGGCCGCCGGAGGGACCGAATTGTTGGTCGATGCCGGGATCTGGATACCAGCAGCCGCCAACCACAGCAACAGGATAATCTTGTTCTTGTGAGTCGTGGATTGCCGAAATAACTCATCGCGCTCTGCGGCTTCGGCGCCGTTCCAAGCGTCAGTCGCCTGTTTCCACAGAGCTGCCGCTGCAGCCGGGTCGACGTCGATTTCCCCGGTGCGGAAGGGCGCCTCTTTGTCCCCCACGCGCAGCAGGATCCCGACGCGCGGTGGGTCGATCACGAAGTACAACTCGTCGTCTCGAAACCCCAGCGCCAGCAGCGAGACGCACGTCACCAACGCCTCACTCATCACAGGCGGCAATTCGTGCAGCTTCATGCGAGCCACTCCTTTCGCCGGCCCGAGGGACCTATTTGTTCATGTTTGCTCTCGCCGAACCGCCGGCCGATCGTGCCGTGCGCGCCCAAGTCGCCAGCGTGTTGATCTTGCCGTCGGACGCCAACGCCGCCTGCCGCAGTTCTCCGGCGCACTCGTCGAGGTAGGCGACGTAGTCCTCGCCGAGATTCTGGCCGACGATGAACTGCTGGGCCAGGTGCGCCAGCGTCGAGTCCGAGTAACCCGCCGCGGCGGCGCGCCTGCGTATCTCTTCGGCTTCGGCGTCGCGGCGCTGGGCCTGGTGCTGGAACAGGAACGCCGGCCCGTCGTGCTCATCGAAGATAACGAACGGTTTGAGGTAGCCGGCGTTTATGGCCTTTGCTTCGGCCACCTTATAGTGGCCGCCTACTTCGTAGTCCGTCTTGCGGCACTCGGCGTTGCAGTAGAAGACGTCCGGACTGCCCCCGCGTTCGTGCAGGCCACGGCGCACCGCACCGATACGTTATCCACGCACTTGTCGGAGTCCAGAACAGCCAAGCGCACAGCCTGCAGGTCGCTGATCGCCCTGTCTGTGGCGCGCATGCCGTTCGACCCGTCGACCTCCGCGTCGGACAGTTCCCTGAAGATGAACAAGAACAGAGTGTCGCCTAACTCGTGCTGGAACCGCTCCAAATAAGCTTTGTAGTTGGAGCACGTTTCGTTCGGCCCCGGCGGTCTGATCGGCAGGAGGTCGCAGTCGGGGTACGCCAGGTAGATTGGAAGTGCGAGCATGTTCGTTTCTCCTGTGTAAAAGTGGACACGCAACTGTCCATACTATATTGCCACAGGAGCCGCGGATATTCAGCCGGTCGGCGCCAGCACAGCCTCGAATTCGGCCGGCTGCGCATGTAGCTCGCGGCGGCCGCGGATCTTGGCCGCCTCCTCGAGCAGCCGGCGCTGTTGACGCGCCCGCATCGCCCTGTAGGTCAGAGTCCCGGCCAGGGTCCCCGTCGCCAGCGCGTAGGGGATGTAGGCGTTGAGCGCCCACGCGGGCACGTCGCCGAAGAACTGCTTGATTTGCGACATCGCCGCCTGGCCGTCTGCCTGGGCTTGCTTCCCGCGCCCGGCCAGCTGCTGCTGCAGCGCAGTCCGATATTCTTGCTTGGCCTCCTCGAGCTCGTCCTCCAGCTCGGCCTTGCGGTTCGAGCGCAGCAGCCAGTCGACCAGCTTGTAGCCGCCGTACAGGCCGCCGCCTATGCCCAGCGTCCCGAGCGCCGTGGCCATGGGGATGGCCGACGGCGTCTTCGGATGTTCGCCGGCGGCGTTGACGTGCCCCTTGATGTAGCTCGGCTCTTCCCAGCCGCCCCGCGCGCGCGAGGGGTTCTTCCGCAGGGCCCAGCGGTACAGCCACGACTGCTCGTCGGGGAACGTGTAGGGGTGCTGCGCAGATTTGACCGGAACCTCGAGGACCAGGTGCCGCTGCGGCGTAGTCGGCTTTTTCTTCTCGGCCAGGAGGTCGCGCAGTCCCAGCAGGCCGCGGAAACCGGCGCCGAGTCCGACACCGGCTACACTGAGGCGTAGCAGCGACCTGAGTGTATTGGTGATGAGGACGTTATTGCGGTGGATCGCCCAATCTTTCGGCGTCGCCGGCGGCATCGCCTGCGGCGTCGGCGGTGCTGGCGGCGGCACCAGCGCCGGCGGATCCGCGACTTTCTGTAGCATGGCGCATCCTCTGATTGTTGGGTGCACCTTCCGGCGCAGTGGTTGTGCCGGACCTCTGCGACGGCGAGTGCACCAGCCCCCCGTACGGCTCCAGCCAGGCGACGAACACCCGCCAGTTCTTCAGCTCGGCGTCGTACACCTTCTCGTGCACGACGATGCGCCACCAGCCGTTGCCCCAGTGGTCCAGCACCTCGGTATATTGTGCCAAATCGTTGGGCTGCGACAAGTCAAAAACCCGCGTGCGCGCATCGCAGAAGTCCCGCACCTTTTGGGAGTGCTCGTCAGCCGTCAACATCGGCGCCGCTTGACCGCGGAACGGGAAATCGTCGTGGCCGGACAATACGCGACCCCACCACAGTGAGTCGGCGTCGCGCGCGCCATCCGGTTGTTCAAAGTATTTCAATAACGACATGGTTCAGATGGCGCGATAACTCCGGCGGGCCGCGCTGCGGTTTGCCCGCTCGGCGAGCCGCCGGTACTCGCCGATCAGCTCCTCGCGCTTCATGGTCTCGGCGTCCACCTGGTCGACGTCGGGCTCCAATCCGGCCATGTAACCGACGCCGGCCCCGACGGCGGGCGGCAGCACGGCAGCCAACCCCAAACCAAAGCGGCCCACCCCGGACGTGGCGACGAGCAGTTTGAGAAATTTGTCGACCATCGAAGCCCGCTTCTCCAGCGCCGGCCGGTCCAGACCCTCGTCAGCGCAGCGGGCCAACGCACCGACGACGAACGACTGCTGCGTGGTCAACATGTCGAGATCACCTTTTTGGGACTCGGTTCGGTCACGGAGATGTGACTTGGCACCAAAACCATCCGCGGCAGCACGTCGTCGCAGACGAGTTGCTCGCGCTGCTCCTTCGCGATGCGGCACAGATCGATGACATCCTCGACCACCCCCTGCCGCAACTCTCGGTTGTACCAGGCCCGCTCCCGGTCGTCGGCGAACTTGCGGTCCATGTTCGACAAGGCCTGGGCCCGTAGCAGCGCGTCGCGGATCCCCACGACAGTCAGACTGCCGTCGGCCGCGTCCTCGATGTGGATCTTGCCGTTCTCGGCCCACATCGTCAGCGTGCCGTACTTGGCCGTCTTGCGTACCGACAGCATCCGTGCTTCCTTGCCGACTCATAGGTTCGGCGCAATCTGTATTGCCGCTCGCCGATTCAAAGGTTCGGCGCAACCACTACGACCTTCGCCTCGCCGATTCAAAGGTCCGGCACAACCACCAGGAAACCGATCACCTCGCCGATTCAAAGGTTCGGCGCAACCACTGCTGTATCTACCGCTTGCCGCCATCATAGGGGCGGGCGTGCCCCGCCTTCAGCATCGCCGCGGCGTAGTCGCCGCCGTCTGGAAGTAGGATGTCCACGCTCCAGCGGCCGCCGTACTTGTCCGGCTTGTAGCTCCGGACGCGCACCGGCGAACCGTCGGGCATGATCGACTGACCGTACTTCCAGTCGGCCATACCTAGCTTTTTTTCCTTTGCGTCCTTCGAGTGGATCTCGTGGCAGTTGATGCCGCGCACGCGGCCGTCGATCTTGATGGTTATGCTGAAACCAAGGTCGACAAGCAGCACGGCGGTGTCGCCGTCCTTGGTGCGCAACACTGTCGCATTGTAGATGTATGGCTCCATCAGCGAGTCCCCTGATCAGCGGTCTACTGTCGCGGGCGGCGCGCCGGCCGCCGGCGCTGGAGGCACGATCTTGTTCAACTCGGTGCGCAACTTGTCGGCCAACTCTTTGTTGTCGCCGACCTGCCCGAACAGCCACTTCACGAAGTGGAGGGCCACCCCCACAAGGTAGCCGTGGTAGGCCGGCGGGTTGGCCCGCAACTCCTTCCACTCTGCATAGATGCTGAACGCCTTCGTCTTGTTGCCGGCGCCGAGCGCCCGCAGCATCCGCTTCGCATAGTCGAACCCCATCGCGCCGAATTCGTCCGAGGCGTTGATGAAGTCCTCGTGCTTGGCCTCGATGAACCGCGCAATGGTGGCAACGATATGGACGACGCCGAAGATGGCAATGCCGCCGACGACGATTACCACCCAAATCGGCACGTCCCCGAAACTGACAGTCGCAAACAACATGGTGTACATTCCTCCTTGTCGATTCTCGCCGATTCGAAGGTTCGGCGCAACTACCGGTAGTCTCACGCATCGTCTCGCCGATTCAAAAGGTCCGGCGCAACCACTATGATCTCTCGTCCGTCGCTCGACGACTCTCGTCGATTCAGAGGTCCGGCGCGACCGCCACAACTAAGAATACCGCCGGCGCGGCAACATCAACGCCGCGTTGCCACCGGCGTAGCTCGCGGCTCGGCCGCGCTAGGTACCCGTGCGGAAGCTTTTCTGCAGCTGGAAGACAACCGACCCAACCAAGAACAAACCTCCCAGCGCCCACAACATCCCCTCGTCTACCCCATCCTTTTTGGCGGGCTGCTCCACCACCGGAGCTTGCGGCGCAGAATCGACAGGAGCTGTGTCGTCCACTGGTTCCTCCTCTTCTTCTTCCGCCGGCGGGCTTCGATGGCGGCCAAAACCACCCAAACAGGCCTGCATGGTTTCCAGTAGTTGCTTCTCCGTGCCGCTGGCCGACCGGATGTCGGAACCGACCAAACACAGCTCCTCCACGCCGCGTTGACTCATCACAATGACCGGAGAGTTGCTGTCGACATCGTGGTCCGCATAGTATCGGCGCCAAGACGCATCCGGCGCTCGATTCGCCTTGAGCTCACTGTAGATGAACTGCTTCCTGGCGCCGGTCAATTTGCCGTGATCGAAGTGACGCTTGAGCCACGTCGACTTCTCGTTGTCACCATAAATCACCGTAAGCCGCAGCCGGTCTCCGGGCAGCACCCGTTTCGTGTCCTTCTCCGACAGCGTCAGTTTCGCGACGTCCGGAGCCTCGTCGGCCAACGGCTCCGGCGTCACCAGCCGCCAGCCGGTGTCGACCGTCGTCCACCCGCCGCCAGTCAACCGGCGACCTAGTTGCGCATGTGTATCACTCGTCAACATCGCGATCACGCAGATCGCAGCCAAACACACAGAGGTTCGTTTCATGACTATCTCCTCGTAAGGTTGTGGGCCGCGGCCCGTGTTGTACCTATCTCAGCTGTGCTGAGCGCAGTTCCAGATTTTGAGTTAGGACCGTCGCACTGACCCATGAGCCACCGGCCATTGCCGGACCCGTAGCGGTCGTCCAGGTTCAGCTGGTGTCCCAGTTCGTGGGCCCACACGTGGGCGACGTCGTCGGTAGTGCGTAAGTTGGGTTGTGTGTTTGACTGCATGGCCGACGGATACGTGATCCCAGCAGCGAAACCGGACCGCAGCGTGAACCGCGACTGCGACTTCACGCCGCTGCGCGCGTACCGCGTGAAATTCCAGTGGATCTTCGCCGGGCGCCATACCCGATTCACCTCGGCGGCGATCGCATCGATCTTCGCCTGCGACCAACCGCGCGGGACCTCAACCCGTGCTGCGATGTAGTACCAGTCTCCGGCGCGGACGGCTTGTGCGCTACCCTGCGGCGCAACTGCGCCGACGCTGCTGCTTCACTGCCCCAAGGCCGACGAGACCAACAAATACAAAACAATCGCAGCCAGCCAGACGACTTTCACCTCAACCAGCGTTCGCAGTGTTTTCACAGTTTTATCGCCTCCGCGCAACGATGACACAGGACGTCAATCGGTATCGGGTTGTTGGCAGCATAGAGAAATACTGGACCGGAGTCGAAACTCAGCAGGCGTCCGCACTCACAGCCACGTAACAGCAGTATCTCCTTGGCTCTGTTCTCCTCCGATGTTCCCATGGCACAACGTAGTCGATTCATCGCTAGATGATTCGCCGCCTCGCCGATTCAAATGTCCGACGCAACCACTCCGCCGCTTATCTAACAACCACCTTCCTGGTTTCGCTCCAGGTGATCGCATCGCCGCAGTCGCTCTTCCCGGTGATCTTCGTCGTCACGCTGTAGGTGCCGGGACGATCTGGCGCTCGCCATGACCGTTGAAACACCTTAGTTTCGCCGGCATCGTACCGCTTTGTAATCGGCAGACCCTGCAACAAGTAGTTGTTCGGGCCGGTCACCTTTGCGTAACCGGTGAGCGCCGCGCTGCACTTCCGATCCGTCCCAATGTACTTGACGACCGCGCCGCCGCTGATCCTCTCACCAGGCTTGCACGTCGTCGGACCAGTGAGTTTGACTTCGATGAGCTTCTTTTTAGGTTTTTCCAACGTAGCGAGCAACACATGGCCGGGTTTGCGGAATCTTGGACCATCGTAGTACTTTGGTTCGCCAGACTTCTGACTGCCGGATTTCGGTTTGTCTGACTTAGGTTTGTCGGACTTCGGGATGGCCCCGCGTTCGAACTGGTTTCGCGGACGAAACCCGACGGAAGGATTATCTGACTTCGGTTTGTCCGGCTTGGGTTTGTCCGGCTTGGGTTTGTCCGGCTTGGGTTTGTCGGACTGGACTGAGACCTGGAGCAAGAACCCCGGGTACGCCGCGCGCATGTGCGCGCATCGCGGATAAGCCGCGCAGCACGGGTCGGCGATAATGCCGTGGTGGCACCTCGGATAGAGCGAGCAACACGGACGAGGGACGCCATACCGCGCGCCTGAGACGACGACGTGGGTCACGTTGGTGACCGAAGCTGGTTGCATAGTCGACGCCGGCGCACCGCAACCGACAACAATTAGGAGCAGCCCGAACAGTCCTGAAGTTGAATGCACCATCCGTGATCTCCGACGAGTCATCCTCAGCTGCCCGCAAGTATACGACTTAACTCGTCCGAATTACAAGGGCCGGCCCAAGCGACGTCAATTACCGAACGCCATAGGGACCACACGCACCAGGACGCCACTCCACAGTCCGACATCCTGCAGGCGCTTCTGCGCGGAGTTCGGGAGGCCGGCCAGAGCCCCGAGCGCGCGGCCGACCACGGCGCCGCTCAGATACCCCGAGCCGGCCCCTACGGCTATGTTGGCGATGTCCGCCGGCGACACCAGCGGCGACCGCGCGCCGAAGTCGCCGCGCTGCAGCGACGCCGCGGTCACCAGGCCGGTGGTGGCGGCTTGGATGGGCGGCGGCGTTCGCGAGTCCCGCCAGACGACGTTGTTGAAACTGTCCACCTCGATGTGTGGGCTAAAAAAAGCACCGGCGGACAACGGTGGAAACTCCTCGCCAATCTTTGTATGCTGTGCCGCTATAGTGGTTGCGCCGGACCTTTGAATCGGCGAGTCGCCCCTGACCCGCGACCAGGTGCCGGGATCCAGCCAGCCCTTCCCCTCGGCGCGGTTCATGCCGTAGTAGACCAGACCAGGAAGTCCGAGACCGGCGGCGCCGAGGACCGCCAAAGTGCGGCGGAGCCGGTCGCGCTTCCAGGTGTCAGGCATGAGCCGTTCGACCAGGGTGCCAGCCCCGTAACCCAGGCCGCCGCCCACGGCGCTGCCGACCAGCGTCGCCGCCAGCGGACTCGGCCACCTCGGAAGTTCGCCGATCGGGAGCGCCGCATGCCCGAGCGCGCGTCGGATCGGGATCGCGATGTCCGACAGCGTGACGCCGCGCTTGACGCGTATCCACTCCCCGCGCTCGCGTTCGTCCTTCGGTGGGAACCCCTCGGCCTCGGTGCGGACCTCAGAGACGTCCGGCACGGACTCGAGCGCCGCGCGGTACGCGTCGTGCAGGTCCTGCTCATCGCCGTCGCCGAGCACCACCCAGGCGGTGCGGCGCTTCGGGTGGTAGAAGATCTGCCCGTAGCCGGAAGAGCCCGGCAGTTTCGCGGCAGCTCGCCGGATAGCCGCCGCAGCCGGAGCCGCCTCCTTGACGCGGCGCTCCACCTCGCCGGGCACCAGTCGCCAAACCAACTCACCGATTGGCGGCATCTCCGCCTCCAAGCTAGGACCGTCCACCAGGTGCAACCACCGCGGCCGCAAATTGCATCAGTCCTGGATGGTGTCGCGTCACTTCGTATGACGTCGAATTCAGTTTCCGAAACGTGGCAGAATCCAGTCGGAACTGGCCCGTGCGCACCCCGAGCGTCGGCAATCGCACCACCTGGTCGGCGTACTTCGTCTGCATCAGCGAGTCATGGTAGGTCCGCATTGCGTGCACGGCGGTCTGCAACCGCGCCAGCGTCGGTACCAACCAACTCAGAGTCTTCGGGTCAGGCGGCCCCTCGTCGAGCAGGAACCCAAAGACGTCTTTCCCGATGTTGCCCAGTTTGTTGGCGAAGCAGTCCAGCGGGAGGTTAGACAGGACGCCGCCGTCCACCAGGTCGCTGTTGTAAGCCTTACCCGGATAGCCGAAGCCGACACGCACCGTGGTGAACATCAGCGGGATCGACATGCTGGCGCGGACCGCGACGTGCACCGGGAAGTCCGGAGTGTTCTTCTCGTTGAAGTATATGACCCGCGTGCGGTAGTTGACCGGATTGAGGTCGCAGGCGACTACAGTCAGCGGAATGGTCCCTGGCAAGGTCCCGAGATCTCGGAAGACGACGTCTCGGTCCAATCCGAGCTTTGCCCGCAGTAATCGTCGCATCCACTCTCGGAACGCATTGCCCAGGAACCACCCGCCGTCCCAGTGCAGACGCCGCAGCATCGTCGCGAGCCACGCAAAACCGCCAGTGCATAGTAGACAGCCAGCAGCAGCGCTGACATTGAGCAGAGAATCGTCCCAGGAACCGAGGTCCAGTCCAGTGAGTCCGGAAGTGAGGGAACCGATCGCCTCCGCGGCCGCCGATCCCCAGCAGGTCCCGAGGGCGATCCACGGGGCCCACCCGCGGTCCTTGAAGGCGCCGAAATCCACCCGCGTCGGCGACGACGGGTCCGACAGGGCGGCGATCTCGCTCGCCGTGTAGCCGGCAGCGATCGGCGCCGCCGTG